>Ga0116164_10001815_pt1 | contig 15734 bp, 12 predicted proteins | sample AD_UKC109_MetaG_FD_89888 | JGI IMG/M metagenome (GOLD analysis project Ga0116164, IMG submission 89888) | Active sludge microbial communities of municipal wastewater-treating anaerobic digesters from Hong Kong - AD_UKC109_MetaG | ecosystem: Engineered > Bioreactor > Anaerobic > Digestate... | reverse complement strand
TTCAGGAGTCACCAGACGGTATGTGCCCCGCTATGAAACGTTGAGATCGTCAGGCGGTAAAGAGTTCAAGGGCGGCATTTTTGTCGCAACGGAAAATGCGAATATCGGCATGTTTGCCCATGATTATTTTCATGCTCTCGGCGGCATTCACGAAGGAAAACGATTAGTGCCCTGACTGTACGACTTCGTGCGTCAGTCTGACGCATCCGTCGCCAATCCTTCTTTCGAGCATCATGCCATCTATATGGGACCGTGGGACATCATGTCTCAACACCTGGTCAAAAAAGGAGAGCTCCCTCCCGGCATTTCATCCTTTACCAAAATACGATTAGGGTGGATCAAAGAACATCAGGTTCAAATCGTCAAACCGGGAGAGACCTCGTTCGCCCTGCTTGCTCCTTTATCCGCGGGAGGAGAAACGCTGGCCGTCAAGATTCCGCTGGATGATGGAACGTACTATCTGGTGGAAAACAGGCAGCAGACCGGTTTTGATCGGATACTGCCGGATTCGGGAATGCTGGTTCTGAAGGTTCATCCGCAGGAGGATGAAGGGTTCGGCACTGTAAAAGTAATGTCCGCCGGCGGTTCACGCGATTTTGTCCATGCCACCTATAAGCTGGAACTAAGCAACAGGAATCTTTTTGTGGACAATGCCGGTCTGTTCAGAAAAAACAACATTGCGATCATTCCTCTCTGGAAGGAAGGGGATCATCTCGGCGTGCTGGTGACAACGCCTGAACAAAGCGCGGAGGCAATCCAGGCAGCACAAGCGATACAGGCATTAATGAATCAAAACCCTGGAGCCAGCAGGGAGGAGTTGATTTCCGCGGCGATAAAAGCTTTCAAGGAAAAAGATTTTGAAAAAAGTCGGACTATAGCGACAAAAAAACCTTTATAGGAGCAACAGATATGAAACAATTTGTTTTAACGCCGGCGGCGGGAAAACGTCTGATCGGAAAAGGCATAGCCAAACATCCGGCGATTGCGAAGGCGCTGAAAAAAGGAACCGTTGCCATCATTGCCGGAACGACCAACGGTTATGTCGCTGAAGAAATTCTCGGAAAGCTTGGTCAGTTGAAGGAATTCCAACGGGATCACTTCTACCGGGGCATCATTCTGCCTCCCGGGAGGCCGGTTACGCGCGAGGGCAGAAGCTACGATGAAAGTAAGTTTTTCGGAGACGTGGTGATCCAAAACGGCAAGTTCCGGAAAAATCAGACCATCTTCGGCGTGGTGGACGATCTGCGGGAAGGTGACGTCATTCTGAAAGGCGCCAACGCCGTGGATCTGATTCAGCGAAGGGCGGCTATTCTGATCGGGGCACCGAAAGCGGGAACCATCGGTGCGGCCATGCCCGCGGTGGTCGGTCGGCGCGTAAAACTGATTCTTCCGGTGGGTCTGGAAAAACGCGTCCCGGAAAATCTGGATGACCTGGCGGCGAAAATGAATGCTCCGGGAGTGCAGGGTCCGCGACTGATGCCGGTGCCGGGAGAAATCTTCACGGAACTGGATGCCATTGAACTTCTGACCGGAGCCACGGCTTCGCTGGTTGCGGCAGGCGGCGTCAGCGGCGCGGAAGGCAGCATCTGGTTGACTGTCAGTGGAACGGCCGCTCAGGAAAAGGCCGCGGAAGCTCTTATGCAATCGGTCATCAACGAACCGGCATTTAACTTTTAAAAATATCCTTTCATTGGTCATTCCGGGCTTGACCCGGAATCCAGGAAATAATAAACATTACCCGGTTTCCACCTTCGAAGCAGTATTGTGATGCTTTGTCATGTCCCGGAATGACATCTACCTTAGCTGCATCTTTATGGGAAGGGCTGAATTTATTAAAGAAATATTTGAAGATCAATACATGAAAGATAACGACATCAACACCATTCTCAAGATTTTAAAGAAAGAACTGGACGTGGGAACCATGCCGATTGTCTCGCACCTGGCGCAAAATCAGCGTGATCCCTTTGTGATTTTAATTTCCACATTGCTCAGTCTGCGGACCAAAGACGAAGTCACGGCAGTCGCCACCGACAGGCTCTTTGAACTAGCCTCCACACCGGAAGAGATGCTGAAAGTGCCTGTGGATAAAATTGCCAAAACCATTTTTCCGGTTGGCTTTTACCGCGTCAAGGCAAAAAATATTCATCATACCTGCCGGGAGTTAATCAAACGCTTCGATTCCAAAGTGCCGGACGACATTGATACTTTGTTAACCATAAAAGGCGTGGGACGCAAAACGGCCAACCTGGTTGTGTCACTGGCCTACGGTAAAGATGCCATCTGCGTGGATACGCATGTGCATCGGATTTCCAACCGGCTCGGCTATGTTAAAACAAAAACGCCTGATGAAACCGAATTCGCACTGCGCAAAAAACTGCCGCGCAGCCACTGGATTATTTATAACACCATCATGGTTGCCTTCGGGAGAAAAACCTGCAAACCGGTATCTCCGCTTTGCAGCCAGTGCCCGGTCAATAAGTATTGTGATCGAGTTGGTGTTACGTTGAGCAGGTAGCTTCCTGAAAGTGAGCGTTTAGGATTTTTCACTGGTATGTTTTCTTTCAAGTGGTAAGCAATATTTAATTGACATATAAGACGTGCATATACTATACACAATCTCGAAAAATATATTTTTATCAATTTAATCAATCAATTATACGATAAAGGAATCTGGATGAAAGATCAACAGCCAGTCTCTTTAAAAGTCACGGTAGTTATCGTTACTTATAATCGGGCTGAGATGTTAAAGGAAGCTCTGGAGTCGCTCACTACGCAATCGCGTCTTCCTGACGAAGTGCTGGTGGTGGATAACAATTCGTCCGACCGGACAAAAGCGGTGGCCGAGAGTTTTAAAGGCCGTCTGAATATGAGTTATGTTTTTGAGCCTGTTCAGGGGACATCCACGGCCCGCAATACAGGAATAAAGCACGCCCAGGGAGACATCATCGCCTATCTGGATGATGATTGTATCGCCGAAAAAGACTGGCTCCATTATATCGAGATCCCCTTTTTAAAAGATCCGGCCATCGGTATGGTGGGCGGCCAGATAGCGGATTGTCGGGTGAAGGGAACACTGGTTGAGGATTATTGCATCGCCTCGTCTCTGCTGAACTTGAAATATGTACCAAAGGAAGAAGAAAGCTGATGATTCCGAACATATTGTCCACGTCGACTATCAAAGGATACGGCAACGGATATTTAATCAAGTCCAACAAATCAGCGATGATTCAGCCGATGTTTCCGGCGGCGAACATGGCCATCCGCAAGTCCGCGTTGCAGGAAGTCGGTGGTTTCGATACCATCTGCAAGACCAGCGGAGAAGATAATGACATATGCATCAGAATGCTCAAGAGCAGGTGGAAATTGTTTTACGAACCCCAGGCTACGGTTAAACACAAGCATCGTACAAGCCTCAAAGGGCTTTTAAAACAGTGGTACGGCTACGGTTCGTTTCATCCTTACATCTTTAAAAAGCACACCCCCAAATGCCTGGAAATAGTCTATCCCCGGGACACGGATATGAACGACTGGACCTCACGGCGCTTTGACCGGATTCTCGGCATAAAAGTTCCTTTGCATATAATGATTTTTGTCACTCCTTTTTATTTCTTTCACGCGTTTTTGCTGCTGCTGATTCTTTCGCTCGTTATAAAATCGCCTTTATTGTTCGCGTTATCCCTTTCGGGAGGATTGGGCGTATGGCTATTTTCTTCCGGAAAGGCTTTTTGGCGCAGCGTCATCATCAAGCAAAACTTCCGCTGGATTCCTTATGCTCTCATCCGGTATCTTCTGAACGGGGCCTTTGTGTTCGCCGCATTCAAGGCCGGGCTAAAAATAGGCGTCATCTATTTTGCTGTCACTCGCGGTCAGGATATTGTTGAATAAAAAAAATATTCTCCGGCCGGAGCCACGCTTGAAAATCACTCCAAAAGCTCTGTTAAATAATTTGGAGACAAGTCATGCATTTATGTTTTTAAAAACGGTACATCATGGATAACGGTGATCTTTCTCCGGTCAGTTTTAATTACGACGAAACAATGACGTACGGCGACAGAGTGCCGTATGGAAGCCGTAACAATCCTGCCTATGACTTTGTCTGGAAAACCGTGGAAAGGCTGAGCCTGGGGACGTCTCGCAACCCCCTGCAAAGCATTATCAAACCGGGGGATACCGTTTTAATCAAACCAAATCTGATAGACAGCATTCCGGGGACATATACCCGCCCGGAAGTTGTCAGGCCGATGATTGACATGGCCGTGGCAGGCGGCGCAGCCAGAATATACATAGCGGACGCAGGCATCAACTTTATAGAGACGGAGCAAGTTCTCGACGCCACGCACTACGTCGAGATGGTCCGGCGTTTACAGAAGCAATATCCCGCCATCACGATAGAGGTGTTGAATTTAAACAAACTTCCCCGCTGGCGTTGGGTGTTTTTGGGAGAAGACAGCAGTTTTTACAACAGCGGATACAGGGATGACGAAATCGCTTTTGACTATGGCAAGCCATTATTGAATCATCCATATTATTTGACGGCGGATCGTTTGGGCAGGAACCCCCGCGGAAAATCTTCGGGCTGCTACGCCATCAGTGATGACGTATTGAACGCCGATGTCGTCATCAATATGCCGAAAATGAAAACGCATTGGACAATGCTGGTCACACTCTCCATGAAAAATCTCGTCGGTTGCACCGTGGCCAGCACCTACGATCATCAGGCAGCCGATGGCGCGAATCTGGCTCGCATTCCGCATTGCCATGTCCGCGACACCAACTATTTCAGGAATGATATCGCAGTGCGGGTGCTGCAGGATTTGCATAAAATAATCCTTTACTGCGATAAGAACGGGCGGCTCAAAAAAAGAAAGCAGCGGAAATATCTGACGGTCATTGACGGCATAGAGGCCATGGAGAGAAGTCAAACGCCGCTTTATAATTCAAAAGGCAAAAGAAGGATGAGCCACATGGTTCTGGCGGGTCAAGACCCCGTTTCCACGGACATGGTGGCCTGTCGCTCGATGGGATACGATTACAGGCAAATACCTGTGTTGAAAAAACGCCCAATGGATGACGTCCACAACATTGGCAATTACAATCGGGACCATATCGTTGTCATCGGCGAAAATCTGGATACAAGAATCAATCATGTATTTGGTTTCAATGACCGCTGGGAAAAAAATGCCAAATGTCTGGCAATCAAAAAATTCACTCCGCCTAAGATTCGCACATTAACAAGACGAGGGGGAAAAGTGACTGCCGTCATACATAACTGCACGGCCGCGCACCTGATGTACGGCAAAGGGAAATTACTGACCATGTCGGCAAAGGGCAACGTGTATTTTTCCGAATTGCCGTTATCGGCAAAGAAGATTTATATCTTTGCCCACGACCGATATCTGAATTCCATCAGTAAACAATGCGATTTCGCGTGAGCCTTTATCATCATGATAAAAAAGAACAACACCGGCAACAAAAAAAGCGCGTATCTGAAAGAAAATTACGGCAGGAATATCCTGCCTCTGTCCATCATCGAAAACACATGCTTTCCCGGCTACGGGTCAATCGAGATTTTTCTATATTATAAAAAAGAAACGCCCGTAGAAAAACTTATAGAAAGTTTATGGAAAGCGGTCGGGCATTACAATATTTTTTCCAGCCGGTTGATTATGATTGACGACAACAAATTCGCCTTACAATACTGCACGGATGGTATGATCGTCAATGTTTTGCCGCCCGTGGATGTTGCCTCCGATAATATTAACATCGACGATATCAAGAAAATGATGATGCATGTCCAAACCCTGCCCGGTGAACCGCTTTTCGCCGTTACAGGAATTCCCTTGAAAGACGGCATACTGGGCGCCATCAGCTGTTCGCACGCGCTGGTTGACGGAATTTCATTGATGCTGTTCTTATACGTATGGGGCTGCATTATTGAAGGCAGGGATTTTCCCCCTCCATCACCTCAAAGATTATTCAAGGGCCATCCCGTAAGCGTTGATGAAATTGATACGATATTTATTCCTCCGCTGGCCGCATTAAGCCCTGAAATTCAGAATCGGGTCCAATCCTCCCAAGGCATAAAAACATACACCACCGGGGAATACCTGTCGGATGAATTCATTCATGAAATTAAAAATCAGTCACCATCAGAAAACGCGGAACACGTGATGTCCGATCATCAAATCATCACCTCTTTTTTATTAAAAAAATATCATGATGCCCTTCTGCCCGATGCCGACAAAATTAGATTAATCACGCCGGTTGATCTCCGGAATGTCCATTCCGGTATCGATGCGATTTACATGGGCAACGCGGTAATTACCGGTGTTGCCGAGTTCACAAAAGATGAAATCCGCGACATGTCCTTACATCAGATAGCCTGGCGTATTAAGCAATCGGTTATCAGACCCAGGGATGAAAATCGAGTCAAGCAAATGTCGTATGTATCGGAGCATGGCGTAGAATTTAACGACGATATACTGAAAAATCATATTCCACCTGACATCGAAAGAGATATCGTTTCCATCAACCTGACGCACTTGAGCGATCTCGAATCGCTGGGACTGGGTTCGGATATCGGGAGCATCCTGTATGTTAGTGCGGGCTCGGTGCAGGCGAACTTTACCATGTTGAAAGAAAAAAGCGGCAGAATATTTGTGCAGATAACCGGCAGATATCCGTTTGTTTAAATTCCATTCTGAGAATGTCTTTGCGCCTTTCAACCTGTAATCCTAAAATCTGACGACTTCCAAAACTGTGGGATTGTAAGTAGCGGCAAGATACTTCCTGTAGTCATCAATTTCCAAAATATTATTTTTATGCTAGGTTACAAATAGTAAGCGTTAAAAATCCTCATCCATATAAACATATTTAGCCTCACAAGGAGAGAATGTAATGAAAATCGCAATTTTCACTCTGTGCCTTTTTTTCACTTTAATAAACTTTGCCAATGCAGGAGATATTTACAATTGTATTGATCGTGATGGTAAATCAATCTTCACAGATACCCCTCAAGATGGAATGAACTGTAAATCACAAAACGACAATAGCATAGACACCTCACTTAAAGAACAAGCACAATGGGAAAATAATAGAACTCAAAGTGATCAATCAATAGGTAATAAAAAATCAAAATCCTTGTTAGAGATGCCGAGCTTTGATTGTTATAAAGAATCTTATAATAACATGAAAAGTATGGATAAAAACTGCTTTTCATCTTTAATCAATGAAGCAATTTTAAAATTATCCAAAGATTGTCAATACCAATTTAGAGCTTTTCAATGGTTCCAGCAGATAAAGCCCAATGAAGGTTGCCAACAGGAATTTAAAGTTGCATTACAAGAAAAATTTCCTAAAGTGCAACAATGTTATAAGGCACCAGCAAATTCTAAATGCAAAGAACAAATGAATAATTTCTTTATACGTGGGGCATTAGGTCCTGATGACTGCACAAAAGCAATGGAAAGAATGGTGAATATTTGTGGTGACGATATGTCTGCAAATGAAAAGTGTTATAAAGACAACTGGTCGGATTATGAAACCACTTGTAACAAATCAATCATTCAATATGACAAATACGAAGCAAGTGTAACTAATAAAGTCAGCAAGAAAAATAAATTGAATACTCAAGATAATAACAACAATAATGTTTTAACAGACAAAAACAATCAATTAAACAACGCCATTAGAAAAGGTTCCCTTTCGGATGTACAGACCGCATTAGCTGAAGGAACTGATGTAAATGCCACGAACAATCTGCAGAATGCAGCATTACATGACGCGGTCAGAATGGGTAAAATAGAAATAGTTAGATATCTCATTAAAAAGGGTGCAGACGTCAACTACGTAACCAAATATAAAGAAACTCCTCTCCATAGTGCAATTTTAGGTGGTCGCACAGAAATGGTTAAACTCCTTATTGAAAAAGGTGCAGATGTGAACTTTGCTGGAAATAATCAATTAGCACCTCTGCACAAAGCTGCTAAAGAAGAAAATGCTGAAGTGGTTAAACACCTGATTGAAAAGGGTGCTGTTATAAACGCAAGAGACTATATTCAGAGTACTCCTCTGCACTTTGCCGCGAGCAATGGCAACATCGAGGTAGCTAAAATTCTCATCGAAAAGGGTGCAGATGTAAACGCCACAAATAAATATGAAGCGACTCCTCTTACTTGGGCATCGGGCAGCGGCAAACTTGAGATGGTTAAATTTCTCATCGATAAAGGCGCCAATGTCAGCATTGGAATAAATAAACAATTAACTCCTCTGCACAATGCAGCCGAGAGAGGTAATACAGAAGTGGCTAGATTTCTCATCGAAAAGGGTGCAGATGCAAATGCCAAGGGAATTTACAAACGGACACCTCTACACTTGGCAGCCAGAAAAGGTAAGTCAGAAGTGGCTAAGGTTCTTTTAGAAAATGGAGCAGCGATAAACTCTACGGACCAAGATCAAAGGACACCACTTCATTTGGCAGTCGAGTTTGGAAAAACCGAAGTGGTTAAACTTCTCCTCTCAAAGGATGCAGATGTGAACGCCCTAAATGAGTATAAAGCGACTCCTTTGCATCTGGCAACCAAACTTGCTACAGTAGAAATAGCTAAGGTTCTCTTAGAAAATGGTGCAAATGTAAACGCCCGTGACGAGCACCAGAGAACACCTCTGTATATGGCAGTTGAGGCGAACAAAATGGAAGTGTCTAAGCTTTTCTTAGAAAAAGGTGCCGATGTGACTCTTAAAGGTGGTATTGGAGAGCAACTTACACCTTTAATGCTTGCAGAGAAGAAAAAATTCTTTGAATTGGCTGAAATACTGCGCAAATGAAAACGATAATTAAAGCTTTCAAAAGGCAATCTTCAATTCTAACAACTGCCCAATATTGTCGATAAGTAGGTGACTTCGACGCTTTAACGATGTGCTTCCTGAAAGAAATAAATCGTCAGGCTCTGCTGAGAAACAACCTTTCAATCAGCAATAAACACAATTTACGACTCACTAATTCTATGATACGAGAACAGAGAATGATTTAGTTGCATTTGTTTAAGATGCCCTGCGGCATTTCTTGGTCAGTTTCGCCTGTTCCGCATTTTTGTTTATGAAAAAAAATACTTATTTTATCATTATATTTCTAATGGTTATTTCCTGTATCGCTTTCGGCCGGATTGAAGGCAATGATTTTATTAATTATGATGATAATAAATATATTACAGAAAATGATAATATCCAATCAGGATTTAATTCCAAAAATATTAAATGGGCATTTACGGCTATTGTTGTAGGTAACTGGCATCCACTAACTTTACTGTCGCACATGCTGGACTGGAAACTTTTCGAAGCAAATGCATCAGGGCATCATCTGGTCAGTCTTATTCTGCATATAGGTACCGTTATCTTTTTATTTCTCTTTTTATATAAAACAACAAATGACATCTGGCCATCGGCTTTTTCTGCGGCTTTTTTTGCGCTTCATCCCCTGAGAGTGGAATCCGTAGCCTGGGCAGCAGAACGCAAAGATGTTTTAAGCATGTTCTTTGGCATGGCCTGTCTCTATGCCTATGTCTTTTATGCCGAAAAAACAAAAATTTTGCAGTATATGCTTTGTCTGATATTATTTGCATTGGCTTTGATGTCAAAGCCAATGCTGGTCACCCTCCCTTTTCTCTTGATGCTTCTCGATTACTGGCCTCTGGGACGATGGCAGAGGGCTTTGTCCGCTTCATCTAATTGCAAATTTAAACTATCTTGTAACCTTATTTTGGAAAAGGTTCCTTTTATTTTATTAACCATATTCTCCAGCATCATTACTTTCTGGGCACAAAAAAAGGATGGAGCTATAAATATGCTTGGTGTTTTGCCTCCTCAAGAACGTGCATCCAACGCCATTATTTCCTATATTGACTATTTAGGAAAAATTTTTTTACCGATGAATTTGACTGTTTTTTATCCTTATCAACTCTCAATACCTATTTGGAAAGTTGTAATTTTCGCTATTATCGTTACATTGATTACATTAACTGTTGTTTATTACTTTAAAAAACTGCCTTTTTTGTTTACGGGTTGGTTCTGGTACCTTGGAACGCTCGTTCCCGTGATAGGATTGGTGCAGGTAGGAAAGCAGGCAATGGCTGACCGATATACTTACCTGCCTTCAATCGGTATAGCTATTATGCTTGCCTGGGGAATACCACTTTTATTCTCTCGAAGAGACATCCGTGAAAAGATTTTGTTTCCGACGGCAATAATTATAATTTTCGTTATGGCAGTTTTAACGTGGATGCAATGCGGGTACTGGAAAAATAGTATTGAGATTTGGAGTCACACATTACGGGTAACCAATAACAATGTTTTGGCTTATAGTCGTCTAGGAAACGCTTATGGCAAGTTGAAAAAATATCATAAAGCTATTGATAATTTTAACGAAATCATCCGAATTCAACCTGATTATGTAATAGCATATAATGGAAGAGGCATTTCTTATAATGCCATAGGCCAGGCTAAACGAGCTATTGATGATTTCAATAAAGCCATCAGTCTGAAGCCAGATTACGCCGATGCATGGAGCAACAGAGCTTTTACTTATCTAAATCAGGGCGACAACATATTGGGTTGTAGTGATGCAAAAAAGGCCTGCGAATTAGGTAATTGTAAAATATGGGATTCCCGAGTAGGCAAAAGATTGTGCCATTGATTTTATGGAGGACTCTAAATAACCAGATTACAAATGAGAAGAAACACATTAACGGACATAACGATATTGCATCATTTTTTAGGTTATAGTTGAATAATACAGCGACAATGGTTTATATATCCTATCAACAATAAAAAACAAGTTTCTTATAAAAAAAGATTCGGCACCTTTCACCGGAGAGCAAGTGCATTTATGGGTATCAATTTTGATTACAAAACTAATTTCTTTCTAGCTGCTTTAGTTATATATCTTTTAATTGTAACTTTGTTCAGTATCAATGGTTCTTCAGTTGGCATGTGGAATGAGTTCTTCGATCAGAAAGCTGACTCTCAAATTCTATTTGGTAAACCAAAACTTATCAGGGTGGATGAATGGTCACTGCACACACCGGCAATTTTGAGTCAATGCAACAATCCCAAACCATTTCCGGTAGAAAACTATTCGCTTGGTGCTTATAAAACTCCTTTAATTATGAATCTTCCTGTGGCTCATTTCAGCACTTTTTTAAGACCTCAATACTGGTTGTTTTTTCTCGTCGGGACTGAAAAGGCCTATGCGTTTTATTGGGGCATGAAATTAGCGCTTTTGGTAGGAGGTGTGTTTTTGCTCCTCATGATCCTTTTAGAGAATAATTTTTTTCTATCTGTGTTTGGCGCGCTTTGGGTCTATTTTTCGAGCTATATGCAATGGTGGTATTCCTCGCCCGCAATGTTGCCCGAACTTGTCGGCTATTTTGCTTTATTTACCTCTGCGTTCATAATAGGTCTGACCTCTAAACGTAAGACGTTGATTATTGCTGCTTGTTTTCTCTTTCTTGTGTCTTTTTTTAATTTTGTCGTTTCATTATATCCTCCTTACCAGGTGCCCCTTTTATATCTCAGTTTTTGCATTGTTGCGGGAGTCATCCTGCCTAGGTGGAGATATGTTCTGTCCGAGTCCTTAAAAAATAGATTCGGAGCAATCTGTATCTGCGTTTCGCTTTTAGCCACAGCCGGTTTACTTTTGGTCTGGTATTTGGATGTCAGGCAGACATTGGATGTTTTGGCCAATACCTTATATCCGGGAATGAGGCGGACGTTGGGCGGTGGTATATCGACAGCGCAAATCTTCAATGGTTTTTCGGGGTTCTTTGTTAATGAAATTAATTTCCCTAAAATCTGGAAGAATGTATGCGAATCCAGTAATTTCATTCTTTTATTTCCAATTCCGATGACCATTATGTGCTGGCGATGGTTTACGCAAAAGAAAATGTCTCCACTGGATGCTTCTTTAGCTATATTTATCTTGATCATTGTTTTCTGGCAGATTGCGGGATTTCCCCGCCTAGTTGCTAAGGTCTCTCTATTGGATAGAGTGCCAGAAAATAGAGCCCTGATGCCGCTGGGGATTGCCAGTATCATATGGACGTGTTATGCTCTACAGCAACACCTAAAAGACAAAAACTTGCCAAGCTGGAGACTCAAGATTATTGTACCCTCAATCATGTTGATCGGCGTATTGATTTTATGTATTTATCTTAATGCTGTGACAGGTCAGTTCTTGTCTGTTTATCAGATAATAATTGTCTGCATATTTGCCTCTCTGGCTGGTTTGCTATGGGTTGGCAAGCAATCTTTGCTCTTTGCTCTCTTAATTCTACTTCCAAATATTTACTTCAATGGTCTCGTTAATCCCATATGCGCGGGTTTAAAACCAATACTTCATAATCCTCTATATGAAAAAGTTAATCATATCGTCAATCAGGAGCCGGCGTCAAAATGGGTTGTTTTTGATAAAAAGTATCCTTTGATTGCAAATTTTCTTTACGCAACCGGTGCCAATATTTACAATGGAGTTAAATATGTGCCTCACCTTGGAGAGATGAAGCATTTAAGCACTAAGAATAGTGATATTAGAATTTATAATCGTTTTGGTGCGATATCATTATCTCCCGTTGAAACGTCAGAGATTAAGTTTTCTTTATCTTCTAGAGACTGGTATATCATTTCAGTGAGTTCCGGCAATGACTGCTGGAAAAAACTGGGTATCACGCGAGGCTTATTAAAGACAATGAATGGATTATATTTCCTGAAATACTAGAGTCATTTTATTCTATGATGGATCAACTTTTTTTGCAACGCTCTGTGATTAGAAGTATCACTTAGGACGATAAATATGCATTTCCCCGTGTGTAATACATTCAATGAATATAGAAATACGGTTGAAAAAATTCTGCAAAGAATTTCTTCGGTTCATCCTGCAGGGGCGCTGGATGATCAGGGTGTCCCCGCATATATTTCTGGTTTTTATTGGTCGCGGTTGATTTTCTGGAGAAGAATTAAAGTGAGCGTGCAGTCCATATTAAAAAGGCCCGGTGGTAACTGTATAGATTTTGGTTGTGGCACAGGCGTCTTATTACCGGTATTGAATCGTTTGTTCAATACCGTTTACGCAATTGATATATCACCAAACATTACACGAGAATTTATTTCCTTCTGGAATCAATGCGCGCAAAAGACTCTTTTTAATATTTATTTATTTGAAAAGCTTGAGGACATTGATGCTTTACAAGGTTCTATTGATTTAATCATAGCGCTTGATAGTCTGGAACATGTTGACAACATCGAGGGTATTCTCTTCCAGATGAAATATTTTTTAAAACCGGGAGGTCGCATATTAATCAGCGGACCGACAGAAAATTTGTTTTATCGTCTCGGCAGAAAAATTGTCGGTTTTTCCGGAGATTATCACCGGCGTTCAATTTATGATATAAAAAAAAGCGTTAGTGAATATTTTCACATTAAATCAATAAAAAGAATAGGATTCCCCTTTATTCTATTTTTATTAATTGACGCGGAAAAGAGGTAACGGTTTGGGCATAGAAAATAAAAGTCTTGCGGTTATCATACCAGCTTACAATGCAGAAAAAACGATTTTGGCCGTTTATAAAAAAATCCCGAGTTATGTTGACTGGATAATTATTGTCAACGATAAATCATCAGACAGTACTGAAAAAGTTGTCTCAATAATATCTGATTCCCGGGTTGTTTTAATCAACCATAGCATCAATACGGGTGTTGGGGGAGCAATGATTACGGGCTTCAAGAAAGCTCTGGAGCTTAAAGCATATTTTATTGCTAAAATAGATTCAGATGATCAAATGGATCCCCGGTACCTGGATCGCTTTGTCAGAATATGCCTTCAGTTTGGCTGTGATTACGTTAAAGCGAATCGTTTTGGTCACTTGGACGCGCTGCCGTCTATGCCCCTGAAACGTTTTATCGGTAATATTGGACTTTCTTTTCTGACTAAAATATCGTCAGGATACTGGAATGTATTTGATCCGCAAAACGGATATATTATGATTACACGGAAAATGCTGCGAAGACTTGATTTGAAAAAGGTTGATCATGGCTATTTTTTTGAAAACACCATGCTGATTCTGTTAAATGTTATGAGAGCGAAGATAGGTGAAATATACTTGCCAGCGCAATATGGTAATGAAGTATCATCTATGAGGCTGACGAATATATTATGGACGTTTCCCCGAAAATTATTTTATGGGTTAATGTACCGTATTTATCAAAAATACATCTTTAGAAGTCTTTCGCCTTTTTTCCTTTTGCTCAGCTTTGGTTTGGTATTTTTCATCGGAGGATCCGTATGGGGAAGTTTGGCGTGGTATGAATCAATCAGAACAGGTATTCCCGCGACAACAGGTACCGTCATTTTAGCGCTCCTCCCCATTGTTCTCGGATGGTCTGCTTTGTTACAGGCATTTGTAATAGATGCTCAAGATGCCGGACCAAGTCTTTTATTTGATTTTGATGATGAAGAAATTACGGGACATTTCGGAAATAGGTCATCAGAATACGATACGAATGATATACCTCATAAGCCATAAAACAGAAGAACAAAAACGTTGTTTTGGATGTCTAATGCTATAGATGGCAAGATGCTTCCTGCATTCTCCAGTTTGACAATCTTAAAAATCAATCAACCTGAACTAGCCCCCAATTGAAGCGGACACTTTTGAAACTCTGAATAAGTTGTAGTAATAGCCATAAAGCTAATTGTACAATGAAAGAAGGTGTTTATGAGTCCAATTGAACTCATTGTTGGCGAACAAAAGAAATAGCACTGACAATTTTTTCATTGCACCTTTCAAATAGTAATCCTCAATTATGACGACTACCCACTATTGAACAGTAGTAGGTATTAGCAACGACCTCATTGGACTTTCGTTGTCAATTCAAGTATAAATCAAAGTAAATAATCCTAGAGGAAGATGAATTAATCATGGACGTTCAATCGGGTAAGGTTCGTTTTATTCAGGGGGACAACGGCGGTAAATATCCTTTCAATCATTCCGTATATCTTAAAGGAAAAGATTGCCGGGTGGTCATCGATCCATCCTGCGGATTGCAGAAGCTTTCCGATCTGAAACAAAAAGAGCGGGTCGATCAGGTCTGGCTGTCGCATTGGCATGAAGACCATATGGGATTTTTATATCTTTTCGAGCATTGCCCGCTGCGCATTTCGGAGAAGGATTTTCCGCCTTTGACCGATATTGAAATATTTTTAGACTGGTACAACATTCAGGACGAACAACTCCGCGAACTCTGGAAAAACATCGTGCTGAATAATTTCAACTATCGTCCGCAAAAGGACGCTCTGTTTTTTCAGGATGAAGAAACCATTGATCTGGGATCTCTTAAGGTTCAGGTCGTTGCCACACCCGGCCACACACCGGGACATCTTTCATTTTTTATTCCTGATGAAGAAGTGCTTTTCCTCGGGGATTACGATCTGACAACATTCGGTCCCTGGTACGGCGATCTTTATTCCAGCATTGAACAAACCATTGAATCCATCCATAAACTGAAAAGCATTCCCGCACGTAGATGGATTGCTTCCCACAACACCGGACTTTTTGAGAAAGATCCGGGAAAGCTTTGGGATGATTATGAAAATGTCATTTATCAGCGTGAAGAAAAAATTCTGAATTTTCTGAAAGAACCCAAATCGCTGGACGAAATCGCCGGGGCATGGCTGATCTACGGCA
>Ga0116164_10001814_pt1 | contig 15735 bp, 4 predicted proteins | sample AD_UKC109_MetaG_FD_89888 | JGI IMG/M metagenome (GOLD analysis project Ga0116164, IMG submission 89888) | Active sludge microbial communities of municipal wastewater-treating anaerobic digesters from Hong Kong - AD_UKC109_MetaG | ecosystem: Engineered > Bioreactor > Anaerobic > Digestate... | reverse complement strand
TATCTTGAACATGAAAAGAATTGCGATAACGATTGCTGCAATATTTGTCACATTAATAGGATATTCACAAGTTTCTCATGTGTATGATGAATTTAACAGGCTTATTCAAACCGATAATGGAACTTCAGTAATTGAATATACCTACGATGAACTTGGCAACCGGCTTACCAGAGAAATATCCCTGGTTGAAGACAGCGTTGTTTATATTCCCGATGCCAACTTTAAGACAGCGCTGGTTGGAAACCCGGAAATTAACAGCAATTCCGACACAGAAATACAATATAGTGAAGCCAGAGCCCATGCCGACTCGATTAATGTAAACGGATTAAGTATTTCGGACATGACCGGGATAGAAGCATTCATCTCACTGGTTTACCTTAATTGTGACAACAACTCAATCGACAGCCTGGATGTACATACTTTAACACAACTTAATACACTTTATTGCGAAAACAACCAGATCGGGTACCTCAACGTGGATGGATTGACGAATCTTAGATACTTACTTTGCAGTAATAACCAACTTTCTTCGATTGATGTAAGCACCTGTTCGTCGCTTTTTATGTTTTATTGTTTTTCAAATCAAATAACAAGCATAGATGTAACTAATAACAGTTTGCTTGCCCGATTTGGATGTGGGGACAATGACTTAACCATAATAAATATGGGTACAAATAACAATTTAAGCTGGCTGTTTTGTGAAAACAACAACCTTTTAAAATTGAATGTTTCAGACAAATCAAAATTATCGTATGTCCGCTGTAACAATAATCAAATAGATAGTTTGGATTTTTCATGTGCGTCAAAACTTACAAAAATAAAGTGCCACGATAATGCTTTGGTATATCTAAACTTGAGAAACGGGAACAATCTTAACATCAACCATTCAGATACCTATTTATTTAATGCCACGCAAAATCCGGACTTATCCTGTATAACCGTTGATGATCCGGTATATTCCGCTTCAAACTGGGCCGCAAATTTTGATCCCGGAGTTACCTTTAACACCGACTGTTCTGTGTTAAATGTCAATGTCCCCGATATTCATTTCCGGGTAGTTATAAACGAAACGCTTGGGTATAGTTATCCCGAAACAGAGGAGCATGACCCAACAATTACTGAACTCAATGGGCTTACCAACGCTTTATATGCTAATAACTCGAACATCGATTCAATCAACGGCGCTCAATATTTAACAGGATTGTCTTTCCTGTATTTAGGGGGAAACCATATCAGCAATATTTCATTCCTGTCAGCCCTTTCGAATTTAACAAAGCTTGAATTGTGGGGAAATCACATTGAGGATATTTCAGCCGTTTCGGGCTTAACAGGTTTGACCCGGCTTGATTTATCAGAAAACCTTATTGAGGATATTTCTCCAGTTTCCGGCCTATCAGGTTTATCCAATCTTTATTTGTATGATAACCAAATCACCGACATTACAGCCCTTTCGGGCCTGACAAACTTAAATTTACTGTATATTGCCGATAATCCAATTCGGGACCTGACAGCTATTGACGGTTTAACCAATCTAAAACAGCTTTACTTACGTAACATCGATGTTATGGACATCTCTGCTTTGACAGGTCTGACAAACTTAACCTATTTGAGTTTATCGATGAATGATGTTTCCGACATTGAACCTTTGGCAGATTTAATGAATTTGTCTACACTTGATTTGTCCAACAACAAAATCACCGATATTTTTTCTCTAATCGAAAATCCGGAACTGGGGGCTGATGACAACCTTTATATTGGTTTAAACCCACTCTCTCAGGAAGCCCTGTTCGTACATATTCCTATACTTCAAAGCAGAGGATTCTCGGATTTGTATTTTCCATCAACTCCGAACACTTACGCGGCATGTTACCCTTTCCCTGGGCGCCACGAAACCGCTGTTTCACTAAATTCCGATCTGGAATGGCGAGGCAATTTTGATTCACCCGACGCTTCTTATGATGTATGGCTTGGTGAAAGCAGCGACAATCTGGTCAGAATGGGCGATGCCTCTCCGGTGAACGACACAGTTTATTCATTTTCTCCCGTTTTAAAAGCAAATACAGAATACTGGTGGAAGGTTAGAACAATGACTGGAACCGATACCCTTTGGAGCGGACTGTGGCATTTTGAAACAGGGGGTACACCTGTGGCAGTTTCTATTACGAATACTTCATTTGCGGATGGCGATAACGAATGCTTCGGAGCTCAGCAAACTATAACGATAGCTGGCGATGGGTACCCGGTCGATTTCCTTAGTGGTTCATCAGTAAACCTCATTGCCGGCGAATCCATTTCGTTCCTTCCCGGCTTCCATGCACACAGCGGCAGCTACATGGATGCATGGATCACCACAACAGGTTCGTTCTGCGACGCGTTGCCCGCAGCCACGATGGTGGAGGGCGCCCGGCCCGGAACCGGGAAATCGGAAAGCCTGTACGATGAGGAGCCCGAAACGGAAAGCATTGCCGGCACACAGCCCTTTATGAAGGTCTATCCCAACCCCGCCACCGGAAGGGTGCGGGTTGAATGGGTCAATATGGAAGGACCGGTACAGGTCACTCTCTTCAATTCTCTGGGGGCCAAATTGGCCCAGGAAAGCGTTCCCAGCGATGCCATTATCTACATTGACCTGACAAGCCATAAGAAAGGCGCCTATTTCGTGCATGTACGGGGGAACACCGCGCAGCAGGTACAGAAGATTGTGCTGTATTAAGATAAAATCAACGCTTTAAGAGCCTGGATTCTATCCTGCCCATGACATCATTCCGATAGTTCTTGCTCAATGGCAACCTCATAGTGTTGGTTATTAAATCATTTCCATCAATCGTCTGAATGGCTGAGATAGAAACAATGTAGGACTTATGTACCCGAACAAAAAGATGTGAGGGAAGCTGTTCCTCAATTCCCGAAAACGTCAAATACGTTATATATTTTTTTTGACGCGTATGTATGATAACATAATTAGCCATTGCTTCAATGTAAACCACATCGGCCATTATTATTTTTTCAACTTTTCCATTGCATTTAACAAAAAAGAAATCCTGGGTAACACAAACTTTTTTGTTTTTAGCATTTAGATAACTTTGTGCTTTTTCAACCGATTTCAGGAATCGTGCAAAGGAAATTGGTTTGAGCAGATAATCAATTACATTCAACTCAAAACCTTCCAAAGCATATTCTGAATAAGCAGTTGTAAAAATAATGAGAGGAGGATCGGCCAGCGCTTTTAAAAATTCAATACCCGTGAGTTTAGGCATTTGTATATCCAGGAAAATCAAGTCAATTTTTTTCTTTTGTAACAGACAAGCGGCTTCTGTAGCGCTTCTACACTGGGCAACCGCATTCAAATAATCAATTTGGCTTATATATTCCAACATACCTTCACGGGCAACTGGTTCGTCATCAACTACAAGGCAGTTTATCACAATATTGGATTTTAAGGATTGTTTCATAGGTATTTAGATTTCTCTTTTGGGTCAGAGAATGGTTGCCCGGGTATAATAATACCAGCCTCCGTTCAAGGTTTTTCAGTCCGACTCCTCCCTGCTTTTGTTCTATTAAATAACCTTCCAGCGGATTATAAGTATTTACTATGCTTACGATAAACGGACATTCCTCTGAGCTAAAAATGTGAATATTAAGTTTGTTCTTTGTTGGATCTTTAAAGTTAGACAGATGTTTAAATGCATTTTCCACAAGGGGTAGGATAAGCAATGGAGCGATCTTGAAATTGCCCATATTTTCGGATATTTGTAGCTGTAAATCCGTTCCTGCTTCCATCCTGAGGCGCTGAACGGCCACATAACTCTCTATATATGCAAGTTCCTTAGAAATGTCAATCATATCGGTGGTGCAATCATAAAGCTGATAACGAAGCATCTCCGAAAGCTTCTCTACTGAGTTGCGTGCCTCTCTGTTTTCTTTGTTAATCTGAAAATAAATAGTATTCAGGACATTGAAAAGAAAATGTGGATTTATCTGGGCGCGAAGAAAGGCTAGTTCTGTGCTCACCTTTTCATCTTCAACTACATGTAGTTGCTTCTCTATGTTGAAACGATCAACGATAATACGGATCGCACTGCTCACCACGACAACAATACTGTTGATAATAAAAAAAGCGGCCAACATCAGCAGAATAACGGAAGTACTCCGGAGAATTGACTTCCCGCTTAATCCATAATAAATAGAGCCCCCTATAAAAAAGGTAAGTATTGTATTGATAAAGACAACAAGTACAGATGAACCGATGAACTTGCCCATGGCCTTATGATATAGAAACCTGGGAACCAACTCTTTACTTGACAAATATGCAGGAAGGGCTGTAAAGCCGGTAACAACGAGTGTGGCTATAAATTGGGGCAAAAAGGGCGTGTTATTATCATAAACAATAAATAAAAGAATTATGGTGAGAACAATCCACGAAAGAAAACGTATTCCGAACCTTAAAATTTTACCTTTTCTTGCCATAAAAGCTCTTCTGTTAGCAACTGCAATATACATCAATTATATTCTGATTGTTTTTTGCCACGTCAAGTATTTCAGGCATGTTATCCTTCAATTCCTTCCTGTTGTGTAAAACCATTTTACAAAATAATAAGAAGGAAGTAGATTCGGGAAATAAATTCGTCCTTAAGAATAGGTTTTATGAATTCTCATAGAAATAAAAAAACCAATAAAATGAAAAAAATATTTTACATCCTTGTTCTTATTTCCCTCTCACTGAATTTGAGCGCACAGGTTTACAAAACAGTCACCGTTTCAGCCGGAGGGCTGTCTGCTGCACTAACATCGGAAGAAAAAAGCACAGTAACGGATCTGACCATTAACGGCACGATTGATGCAAGGGATTTTAAGACCATGCGGGATAGTATATCGCTTCTAACCGAAATCGATATTAGCGGGGCTAAAGTAGTGTCTTATGAGGGTACAAATGGTACAAGACAATCCATATTGGGGGTATATTATCCGGATAACATTGTGCCTGATTATGCCTTTAACGAAAATTCAAATTTGACTACTATTTGTCTTTCATCAACGGTTATTTCTATCGGAGAGAGAGCCTTTAGAAATTGTAGTGCTTTAACCACCATTTCACTTCCCCCTTCTGTTTCTTCCATTAAGTCAGAGGCCTTTTGGAATTGCACAAGTTTAACCACCATTGAAGTGGGCTGGCCAGTTCCAATCAACTTAAAACCTTCAACTAATATTTTTTATAGCGTAAACAAAACTATGTGTGCCTTGAAAGTGCCTTACGGAACGACCAGCCTATACCAGACAGCATATGGATGGAAGGATTTTACAAATATCGTTGAATTGGATGGATTGTTCCTTCAAACCAACCTATTTAAATTTGGAGCCAATGCAAGTGAAAAAATTCTGAATATCGCATCGAGTGCAGAATGGAGTGCTGTTTCCGACCAGAGCTGGTTGACATTGAACCCTGTTTCAGGAACTACGGGCTGCAATTCCATCACTTTCTCTGCAGCGTTATATCCTTCTACAGGACAACGCACAGCTATTGTTACTATTTCGGCCACTGGTCTTGAAGACAAGGCCGTACAAATAGTACAATACGAACCAACAGAAGTATCGGCCGGAGGTCTTTCGGCAGCCTTAACATCCGAAGAAAAGGATACAATTACTCATCTCACCATATGGGGTTTTATTGATGCCCGTGATTTTAAAACGATGCGTGATGATATGCCATTATTGGCTGAACTTGATTTGAGCGAAGCAACGATCATGCATTACAGAGGTAATGATGGGACAAGTAATACTCCCAATTTTGATTACCCGGCAAATATGATTCCAGAATATGCATTTAATGACGGAGGGCTTAGTTGGGGAAAAACCACACTGACTTCAATTGTATTTCCTACATCAATTACTTCCATTGGTCACTACGCTTTTGCCAAATGTACCGGTTTAACAGAAGTTTCTATTCCAAATTCGGTTACATCCATCGAATCGTTTGCTTTTTATAACAGCACAAATTTGACTTCTGTTTTTGTTAATTGGCCTATTCCAATAGAAATCCCGAATAATGTGTTTCCATTCGAATCTGAAATGCCTGGCTGCATTCTTTATGTTCCCTATGGAACCTCAGCTCTTTACAACAGCACAGAACGTTGGAATGATTTTTTTGATGATTTTGAAGAATTACCCGGAATTTTTCTTTCATCGAATAAAATAGGTTTTGGAACTTCTGGTGGCGATAAAATGTTGAATATCGCTTCAAGTTCAGCTTGGACTGCTGTATCAGATCAGAGTTGGTTAACTCTTGACCCGAATGATGGGGCAATTGGAAGCAGCACGGTGACTCTATCAACAACAATATACCCTTCAAAAGGGAAAAGAACAGCTACCGTAACCTTATCTGCCACGGGTATCGATGATCAAACCGTTGTTGTCACTCAATACGGACTTATTGAAGTAACTGAAGGTGCCCTTCGGGATTCTCTGGGCGATGATCTGATCTGTAATACCAATTTAACATTAACGGGTACAATTGATGCCCGCGATTTTAAAACCATGAGGGATGATATGCCTGCTTTAAACACAATTGACCTAAGTGGGGTTACAATAATTGCTTATAATGGATCAGATGGTACATCTTACCAAGGCAATGTAAATTATCCTGAAAATACGGTACCGGAAAGTGCATTCTACAAAACCCTCGGGTTAACAAGTGTAATTCTTCCTCCTTCGACAACAGTCCTTGGCACCAGTTCATTTTTTTCTTGTATTGGTTTAGATTCCATAATCTTACCTTCGTCAGTAACTACAATTGAATCGTCTGCTTTTTCGGGTTGTTCCGGCTTGACAACAATAAATATTCCTACATCGGTTTCTTCTATAGCGTCATCTACTTTCAGAGATTGTTCAAATTTGGATTCAATAAATATTCCTTCGTCAATATTTTCAATTGGATCCTATGCTTTTAGTGGCTGTTCTGGATTGACCGAGATAAGCATTCCTTCTTCGGTTTCTTCGATCAAACAATACGCTTTTTACAACTGTACAGGTATAACTTCAGTAACTGTTGGATGGCCAATCCCGATTAGCCTAAGTGGTGAATATTTTGTTTTTCGCAACATTAACAAAACAACCTGCGTACTTCATGTTCCATTTGGTTCAAAAGCCTTATATAATGATGCCTATCAATGGGAAGATTTTATAAATGTTGTTGAAATGGAAGGGATATTCCTTCAAACAAATCAATTGAATTTCGGCATCAACGGGGGTAATGAAGAAATTATGATTGCATCAAGTGGGAACTGGGCTGCAGTTTCAGACCAAAGCTGGTTAACACTTGATCCGGATTCAGGCGCAAACGGCAATTATCCCATAACCTTCTCTGCATCTGCAGCATATACATCGACTGAACAACGCACGGCTACAGTTGTTTTTTCAGCCCCTGGGTTTGCGAACCAAAATGTAGAAATAACCCAGGATATGACACTGGAAGTAATTGCAGGTAATTTGAGCAACAAACTGGGAGAGAACCTCTCAACAATTACTCATCTCAAACTAACTGGCACTATAGATGCCCGCGATTTTAAAACCATGCGAGACAGTATGCCTACATTGAAAGATATTGACTTATATAATGTTAATATCGAAGCATATAATGGTACAGAAGGAACAAATCCCAATCAATCTAATTATCCTGAAAACACAATTCCTGAATGGGCTTTTTCTATTCAAAATCATGACAATTTATTATTATCGTCTATAGTTTTGCCTTTATCAATAGTTGAAATTGATGATTATGCATTTATGAATTGTAAAATGCTTGATTCTATTGTCGTTCCCCAAAACATAACAAGAATTGGCAATTATGCTTTCGAAGATTGCATCAATCTTACAGGCAAAATGATTATCCCGAATTCGATCAATTCAATTGGACCAGGGTGTTTTGTGAATTGTTATAAACTATCCATTGAAATACCTTCTAACTTAACTTCTATTTATGAAGGAACATTTAAAAGTTGTGATTCAATTTTTGTTGATTCTGAAAATCCAAATTATTCAAGTGAAGAAGGCGTTTTTTACAATCACGATAAAACAAACTTATATCATTGCCCGGTATCAAAAGAAGGAGTTTTTATCATCCCTCCATCTGTAGATTCCATTTTTCATCAAAGTTTTTATCGATGTGATTCTTTAACTTCAGTAATCATTCCACCAACAGTGAAAATTATTGGTGGTCAGGCTTTCGGACTATGTTCAAATTTGAATGGAACATTAAATATTCCATCAGGAGTAGAATTTATTGACGATTATGCATTTTACAATTGTTCACGATTAGATACTGTCATTATTGATGCTGAAATCTCAACAATCGAAGGTGGACTATTTTATAATTGCGCGGAATTAAAACACATCGGATTGAACCATTCGAACCTGATCGTATCAATAGGAAGCAATGCTTTTCAAAATACAGGCATAGACTCATTTACAATCCCTCTCCAAGTAACTTCTATTGAACCAAGTACCTTTAGAGAAAGTCTAAGTTTAAGAAGTGTCATTTTTCACAATGGAATAACTTCAATTGGAGAATATGCATTCTACAGATGCCCAAGTTTTGATTCCCTTACCTTACCTGATGGATTAAGTTCATTAGGTCGCTATTGCTTCTCGGAATGTGTCGGATTAGACTCAATTTCCATTCCACCTCTGGTAACATCAATCCAATCAAGTACTTTTAGAAAGTGTTCAAATTTAAGCAGCGTTAATTTACATGAAGGATTAACTTCAATCGGTGATTATGCATTTTATGAATGTTCAAACTTAAATTCTGTTTCTCTTCCCGAGGGACTATTAACGATAGGGCGCTATTCCTTCCGTTCATGTACCCAATTGGATTCAATAAATATTCCAACTACTATAGCGAGCATCTCATCACAGGCATTTGCTTATTGTTCAGGACTTTCTTCAATAGCTGTTTTTCCAAATCCTCCGGTTGATTTAAGCTCATCGTCCACGGTCTTTTTTGATGTAGATAAAACAACCTGTATACTGTATGTGCCCTACGGGACATCTGCCTTATATAAAGCGGCCAACCAGTGGAAGGATTTTCAAAACATCGTCGAGATGCCCGGATTCTCGCTTTCGTCGAACGCAGAAACAGTAGCGGCACCAGATGGGAGTACAGCCCAGGTCGATATCCATTCGAATACATCCTGGACTGCCGAATCGGACCAGGCCTGGCTGGTGGTCGACCCGACATCCGGTAGCGGGAACGGCACCCTGACATTTACCGCTGAAGCCAATCCCCTGGAGGCCCCCCGTGAAGCAACAGTAACTGTTTCTGCCGACGACGTTGCCCCGCAAACCGTTACCATCACCCAGGAAGCAGGCGGCCCTTCTGTTCCCGACAATTTCGATTTTCCGGAAACAACATTGACCGATAACCAAACCGAATGTTACAACGCGCAAAATACGATAACCGTAGCCGGCGATGGCACAAGCGTCGTATTCGAAAGCGGCTCTTCGGCAACATTGATTGCCGGCTACTCCATCTGCTTCCTGCCCGGCTTTCACGCCCAAAACGGCAGCTACATGAGCGCCATCATTACCACAACGGGCACATTTTGCGATGGAATGCCCGAACAGGTCATTGTTGAATACACTGCGCCAATGGTGCATAAAAGTGAAAACATAGAACCGGAAAAAGAAATTCAAAATGATGCCAAAGATGAACCTTCGTTAAGAGTTTATCCGAACCCGACACGTGGAGAAACCCGCTTTGAACTGAACAACTTCAGTAAACCTGTTTACATCAGAATATTTAACAGCAACGGCGTCCTGGTTGAAGAGATAAAAGAAGTTGCTGCTCCAACACCCACACTCCAGCTAAGCCACTTAAGGAAAGGGCTCTATTTTGTATGCGTCGGAAACAGCAACTACAGAACAACCCGTAAACTAGTGATCGAATAGTAAAAAAAGATATTTTTGTTGGGGCAAATGGCAATTTTTACTGTTTATGTTGCATGAACGTTTCAACAGAAAATATCCGTGTAATTTTTCGTTTTTTTCTCTGCCTGCTTTGTTCTATTCAACTATTTGAGCGGGTTTCGGGGCAAAATAACGAAATCGACAGTCTGAAAGCTTTGATTCAAAACTACCCTGCAAACAACATTGCCAGAATTGACCTGTTGAACGAAATTGCATATCAATATTGGTCTTTCAATGTTGATATGCTTTTATCTTATGCCAAAGAAGCCGATTCACTGAGTGATAGGATTGATTATAAAAATGGAAAAACGGAAGGATTAAACCTGATCGGTTTTTATCACTGGCTTGTATCCGATTATGAAAATGCTCTTGCGAAAAACCTCGAAGCGCTCGAAATTGCTCAAATTTCAGGCTATGCTAAAGGTGAGTCCGACAGCTATTATTACATAGGGAACATATACCGTGAAAAAGGTGATTTTGAAAAGGCCCTCGAATACCTCAACAAATCAATCAAAATCAAAAAAGAAATTAATGATGTTAGAGGCCTGGCCGATTGTTACAACAGCATAGGCAGTGTTTATCGAATTCAGGGCGACTTCCCCAGAGCTTTAGGTTTTTTTCATAAATCGCTTGAATTATTGGAAGAAATTCCTGCAGGAACAGGCATCTCTACCACGTACAACAACATTGGCAGTGTTTATTACCTGCAAAAAAACTACCCTAAGGCGCTGGACTACTATAAGAAGTCCCTCTCAATTTCAGAAAGAACAGGCTATAAAGTTGGCATTGTAACCTGCTATAATAACTTGGGAATTATTTATTTCTATCAAGACCAATACGAAAAATCCCTCGACTATTTTCAAAAATCGCTGAACATCCAGGAAGAAATCAGCGACAAAACCGGTATCGCAATCAGCTATATCAACATTGGCGAAATCTTTTCAAAAAAAGAAGATTTCACCCGGGCAACCGATTTTTATACAAAAGGACTGAAATTAAGCTTAGAGCTGGGCTTAAAATCGATAGAAGGATGGAGCTACTGGGGGTTGAGCAATATCAGCTTCTGCCAACAAAACCTGAACGATTCGTATAACCTGAGCAAAAAGGCGTTTTCAATTGGAAAAGAAATCGGTGAAGTTGAGTTAATAAAGGAAAGTGCAGAAATTGTTTCACAAAGCAGTGCCGCCCTTGGCTTGTATGATGAGGCATACAAGCATCAGGTAATTTTTAAAACAATGAGCGACAGCATTGTCAATGATGAAAATACACGAAAAATTTTAGGGCTTGAATATGAATATAAATACCAGAAAGAAAAAGCCGAACAGAAAATCAGGGAGGTAGAACAACAGTCTAAACTACAAAAACAACGGTACCTGACTTTTATTTTTATTGGCTGTTTTTGCATAATGGTGGGCCTCGCCTTTCTGATTTTCCGTAATTATCAAAATAAAAAAAAGGATATAGAAATAATTTCCCAACAAAAAAATGAAATAGAAAAGCAGAAAAAAAGACTTGAAGAACAGGCCGTTAAATTACAGGAACTGGATGAAATCAAAACCCGCTTTTTTACCAATATCTCTCATGAGTTCAGGACTCCACTAACGCTCATTTTAGGGCCAACAGACCGGCTTATGCAAAGTATAGCCGACACACATCAAAAGGCCATGCTAAAAACAATATCACACAATGCCCACAGTTTACTCGATCTTATCAATCAGCTCCTTTACATTTCGAAAATTGAAAAAGGAATGATGAAAATTAAGTTTGGAAAAGGTGACCTCAAAAAGGAAATTTCGTTTATAACCCAGATGTTCACATCACAGGTACAGCAAAAAAAGGTTTCAATAGAATTTATTTGTAAAGAAGAAATCATACAAGGATTCTTCGACAAAGAAAAAATTGAGTGGATACTTTATAACCTTATTTCAAATTCGATAAAAAATACGGAAAAAGGGAAGATTTCTGTTTCTCTTGAAAAATCAGAATACCCCGGCAAGGTGAATATTTCCGTATCTGATACCGGGAAAGGAATTCCTGAAGAAAAACTGCCTTTAATTTTCGACAGGTTTTACATGGCAGATGAATCGGGAATAATGGGCTCAGGAATAGGCCTATCGTTCACTTCCGAACTGGTGAAAATCTATAAAGGCTCAATAAATGTTGCCTCAGAAGAAGGTAAAGGGACAACATTTTTTGTTGAACTCCCGGCTTCACCCGAGTTCTTCTCTGACCATGAATTAGAAATTGCCGATAATTTCGGAAATAGTCCCGACACTGAAATATTTAAGGAGGAAACAACAATTTTTGAAAATATTTCCAATGAAAAGAAACGTTCAAAAAAACATTCCGAAACAATCCTGCTTGTTGAGGACCATACTGAGTTAAGATGCTTTATTTCTGAAAGTCTTTCTGAAAAATTCAGAATTCTTGAAGCTGAAAATGGGAAAACAGGAATGGAAATGGCAGTAAAACACCTACCCGACCTTATCATTACGGATGTAATGATGCCGGAAGTTGATGGAATGGAACTGACAAAGACTCTTAAAAATAACAGCGTTACAAGCCACATCCCCATTATAATACTCACGGCAAAAGCATCGGAAGAGAGCCGAATTGAAGGCCTTGAAACCGAGGCTGATGATTACCTCACAAAACCTTTCAGTTACCGCGAACTAGGTGTGCGTGTCAATAACCTTTTGAAATTACGGAAAAAACTCCGCGAAAAATACCATCGATCAATTGAGGTAAATCCTTCAGAAATAACAACCAACAGCGTAGATGAACAATTCCTATCACGCCTGCTGAAAGTGGTTGAATCGAACCTTGATGACCCCGTGTTTACGGTTATTACACTTTGCGAACAGGCAGGCATAAGCCGTACCGTATTACACAAAAAATTAAAATCGTTACTTGGTCAGTCGGCAACAGAGTTCATAAACAGCATCAGGGTTAAACGTGCGGCCCAGCTCATCAGCCAAAAGTCGGGAAGCATATCAGAAATTGCCTGGAAAGTTGGATTTAACAACCTCTCCTACTTCTCAAAAATCTTTAAAAAGCAATTCAAAATGACTCCCTCCGAAATGATGGATCAGAACAATTGACATGACCTTTCGTAGCCTAAGGAGATTTTCTTCACTATTCAACAACAAAAATCCTGATTTTAAATTTCTTAATAACTGCGAACATTTGTGTTAAACGTAGAAACATAATTGTTAAGCCCTAAAATGTCCCTGCCCCATCTTTGCAGATAACGAAACGTACTGCAAAAAGAATTAATATGAAACGAGCCGAAAATATGTTAAATGAGCAATCTCCCGATCCAAAAAACATTCAACTTGTTTTAATCTTTAAACGGATAATAAAACGATTTTTTTCACTATCGATTTGTCTGGTAATAATCAACATTACCCTGTTAAGCTACGGGCAAACAACGACCACAATTATCACAAGGAGCCTGGTTGGATACGGTAATGGAAACATTACGCATTATTCCGATGATGATTCATATTACAAAGGGTCTCATATTTATTGCGGGCATGAAAGTCATTACCTCCATGAAGACATCTATTACACAAGCTTGCTCCGCTTCGATTTAAACGCAATACCTTCAAATGCGATAATTACAAACGCAGTGCTTCGTGTATTTATGGCATCATGCGATGGCCCCGATGACAAAGCAATACATGTCCGTAAAGTAAGGGTAAACCCCGATACCACTTCTGCCGAAGTTCTTTGGAACAGTATATGGGCAAGTCCGGTTATGGCTGACCTTTGGACGATGAACACAAACCGGGGATATAAATCCAAGACATACAACAACGATGGTTTAGATGATATCCAAAATCTTATCAGCAATACAACCCGATACCATTACATTGGGTTAACCTATCTTTTTGATAACATGATTCTCCGGTTTGCAGATGATTCAGAAACCGGTGACCCTTTGGGAAAACTTGAAATCACATACATCATACCTCCTGAAGCACCCGTCGCCACCGGGGCTACCAACATTTTACCAGAGAGCTTTACTGCAAACTGGTCGGAAGTCCCGGATGCAACTGCTTACCAACTTGACGTGGCCACCAACGAAGATTGGACGAATTTTGTCGATGGATTTCAAAATAAAGAAATGGCAAGCAATGAGTTATCGTGCAATATTAGCGGACTTACACCCGAAACAAACTATTATTACAGAGTTAGGGCATCGAATATAAAAACGACAAGCGCATATTCAAATACGGTTTGGGTACAAACTCCACCTGTTTCCTATTGCCTCACCTTTGCCTCAAATCCTCCTGAGGGAGGAAGCGCCTCATTAGCTCCGGGGCAGGAAGAAGGTCCCTTTGAAGCAGGGAGCATCGTTCAGATTCTTGCCAATTCCTCGCCCGGGTACGATTTTATGAATTGGACGAGTAGTTTGGGAGGAACTTTTGCCTCGGTTAACCAAACTGCCACCACCTTTACCATGCCGTCGAATGATGCAGAAATTACCGCCCAATTTCAGGTTAAAAACTTCACCCTGACCTACGACGGAAACGGTCACACCATCGGTGATCCACCCGATCCAATCACAACACCCTATGGCAGCAACCTGTCCGTTCAGGATGCGGGGACATGTAAAAAAACCGGTTTCCTGTTTAATGGATGGAATACACAACCCGATGGATCTGGAACACATTATACTATTAATCAGACTATTAATATTACAAGCGATTTAACTCTTTTTGCAGATTGGGTGCTGGATCCTACGTTTGTACCCGTTGGAGAAGGCACTTCAACGCAGCCTTACCTCATCGAAAACTGGAAGCATTTATTCTGGATAGCAATATCACCCAATGTATGGGGCGAAAATTTTGAACAAACCGCCCATATTGATCTGACCGCTGCAAATCCGCCCATAACCGAATGGAATCACGGAAAAGGTTGGATACCCATCGGAAATGAAAACACACCGTTCTCAGGATCATACAATACCCGCCTTTCAGCGGTTGATCGTGTATTCATCAAAGGTCTCTATATCAACGATCCTAGCTTAAGTCAATCCGGCCTGTTCGGAAATATTAACCGGGCTTTTTTATCTTATATCTCTTTAATCCATGTTGATATTAAGGGAGACGAACAGGTGGGATCAATTGCCGGTTATGCCTCTTCGTCGACCCTCGAAAATTGTTATGTGCAGGGAACTATAGAAGGGAATAACCGTGTGGGAGGTATTCTGGGCCATGCAAACAAAACAATTATCAAAACCTGCTATTCTATGGGGAGTATTTATGGCGTGTCGCAAACAGGGGGATGTTGCGGAATCATTGAATCAGGCTCAGCAATGGAAAACACTTTTACCCAAATGAATCTGATATGTGTTTCTAACCCGGACCTCATTACAGATTGTGCTTCTTTTGTCGGCTCCTGCAAACAATCGTCCATCCAAAAATCCTATGCAGCCGGAGAAGTTTCATACCCTGGCTTTTCCACCCCTTCGGACCGGGGCTTTGTTGGTCTCATAGAAAGTTCCAATACCTTTAGAAATAATTTCTTCGACTCCGAGGTAAGCGGACAAACATTGGGAACAGGGGCAACGCCCCAAACAACTGCAAATATGCAAAATCAAACAACCTTCGAAAGCGCTGAATGGGATTTTAGTCAAATCTGGCATATGAAAAATTATCCGAACCTCACCAATGCCGGCTTTGAGCAATTTTTTGTCAACGTTGATGCCGTTGAAGAACACATGGGTGCTGTAAGCGGTGAAGGTTTTTACCATGTTGGCGAAAATGT
>Ga0116164_10001806_pt1 | contig 15783 bp, 14 predicted proteins | sample AD_UKC109_MetaG_FD_89888 | JGI IMG/M metagenome (GOLD analysis project Ga0116164, IMG submission 89888) | Active sludge microbial communities of municipal wastewater-treating anaerobic digesters from Hong Kong - AD_UKC109_MetaG | ecosystem: Engineered > Bioreactor > Anaerobic > Digestate... | reverse complement strand
GAGCGACCATTTTCGGAATGGGGTGCCCCTCACCCCAACACGACGAAGGCGGTAACCCCCGAGATGGTCCAGGACTTGCTGGATGAGTCACCGTGGGCGTACTGCTCGACGTCAACGTGCTAGTGGCGCTTCTCAACCCCGCGCACCGCTTCGGCAGCGTCGCCCACGATTGGTTCGGGGCCGTAAAGACTCACGGGCGACGGACGGTCACCTCAGCGATCCCAGGCGGCGATCGTGCAGTTCTCACGCTGGGGGGATACGGACCTTGAGCAGGCAGCTGCGCTGAGCACGATCAAGATGTGAGCGAGCGTCTAGCATTGCGACCATGACGGACGCGCGAGTGGCGCTGAATTCTCTGAGGGCGCGTAATGACGACGTAGCCAAGATCTGTCGTAACCGAGGCGTGGTGCTCATGACCGCATTCGGCAGCGCTGTCGAGCCCACGGGCAACCCTCATGATCTCGACCTTGCCGTCCTGTTCGACCGCGCGCTGCCGGAGCCCGATGTCCTCGGACTGCTCGACGATCTCATCCGCGTCAGTGAGTTCCAGGAAGTCGATGTGACGGTGCTGAATGATGCGGGTCCGGTCGCACGGGAGCGCGCTCTGGTGGGCAGCATCACGTTGTTCGAAGCGGCTCCCGGCATTCTGACCCGTGAGCAACTCGCGGCGATTCTGGAGCGCATGGACACGCAGTGGCTACGGGACTTGGCGATCGCGGGGATGGCTCGATGAGGAGGTCGAGTCGCACGACTTGACCTGATCACTCGACTGCTTGCGGATCTGGACTCGGTCAGCCAGGTTCGCCGGCGCGATTGCGGCATGCGATCGAGCGGATACTGAGTCGATTGGTTGCGTTGGCGGTGTCAATCCACTCACACATCGTCGTCGCGAGGCAAAGGACCGCGCCAATACCTACCGGCAGTCCTTTGTCGACGTAGGAGCGATCGGCGTGCTGCCCTCAGAGCTCGCGGCACGACTTGCTGTGGCCGCTGGTCTCCGCAATGTCCTGGCACACGAGTACGCGGCGATCGACTTGGGACTGTCGCAGCCGCAGTGCCCGTTGCCAGGTCGGACTTTCGCGCCTATGTCACGCAGGTCGCCTCGTACATCAGCTCGTCGAGCGGTTGATCGGCCGACTGCTTCAGAGATCGAAACCGGCCAACGCCTTGTCCCGGCGCTGCATGATCTGAGCGCGGTGAGCTGACAGCAGCAGATCCGGGGCGCCCAGCCGCACAGGGCCGGATTGGTATTGATCGGGATACAGACCGATCGCCTGCAGCATGGGCCGCCCACGCGGGGCGACGCTGCTCTTGAGCCCGAAGGACTCCTGGATGAACTTGGCCGAGAACATGTGGTTTGCCTCAGAGATCACCCAGGCCACCGCGGCTGCCCCCCGCACCGTTGAGCCCCGGCCTCGAAAGACCGACGGATCCCCAGCAGCCACACGACTGAGGAATCGCCGCATCGCTGTGCGGTACTCGACATCGCCGATCTCGTCCGCGAAGCTGTCGCAGGCCTCGAGCATCTCCTGTACGGCGGGATGGATGTCCTCGGGGATGCCCGCCCATTCGAACGGTTCGTCCGGCAGTGGAGCGTCGTCGAGTCCTTGCAGGTGCATCCGACCACCGACTTCGGTGTCGAGGTCGGCCAGAACGAACTCCTCGAGTGTTTGGGGGTCCGCTTGTGTGCCTGCGCTGAGGGCGGCTACCAGCGCCTGGGCGCCTTGATCCCGTTCAGAGCGGATCAGCCTCTGGTATTCGGGCTCGAAGTGATCGATGGCAGCGAGCGTCTCCTCGGTCCATTGGGCACGGATTCCTTGTTTGTCGTGGCAGTACCGGACGTACGCGCGCAACACCTTGGGCATCTTCGTCAGGTAAGACGTGGAGGCGACGACCTTGCGGGGGAACCAGTCCTCCAGCAGCATCCCCACGCGCACGTTGCTCCACCGGTAGGGATCACCGCCGGCGTAGGACGTGGCGAACCACAGGATGTTGTCCAGCAGATCGCGTTCGTCCGGGCGGTCCAGTGGGCGGCCGAACGGCGAGGCGAAGAAGTCGTCGGCGATCTCCGCGGTCTGCTCGTCGGACCATTCCGTGACTTCTGCCACCTGTCCTCCCGACGGGAGCAACCGAAGCATCCATTCCACCAACGGGCGGCACATCGGCCAGCTCTCGGACTCGATCGGGGGCCAGAACATGGCCGCTGTGGCGATCGCGTCCTCGAGCTCGGCGCGACCGTTGGCTGGGTCGGTGGGCGCGATGGTCTGGTCGGGATCTCGTGCCACACTGTGCAGCTTGATCATGAGCTCGTCCAGCGACTCCGGCACCACGAATGCATCCTTGACGACGGTCCCCATGTTCGTGTCGACGTAGACCAGTGCCGCCAGTTGATGTCCCGTGGGCAGTCTCGCCGCGAAGAGATAGTCGTCCCCGTCGTTCAGTACGTGGGTCAGCATATGCATCGTGGGGTCGGCCACCGCGTCATCGAGGCCCTGCAGCCACACCGGCATGGGATGGCGCCGGTTGGCCAGCTCCCGGTTGATGCGCGCCTTCGTGATCTCGTCGCTGACCAGCGACCGCATGACCATCAGCACTGCAGTGGTCTCCGCATACGGCAAGCCGATGAAGGATTCCAGGAGTGCTTCGCGGGTCGCGGTCGGCTCCTCGGACGAGAACGGATTGCGCCGCCGAGGGTCGGTCACGTCGAGCAGTGCACTGACCATATTGAGCAGATCCAGAGGTTCGTCGGAGCGGATCGCGCGCCGCAGATCCTGGATGAGACCCTCACCCGCGTACTCGTCCTGGGGCTCGGGGTGGCTGGGCCTGGCAGCAACAGTCCGGTGCTGCGGTTTGCGCTTGCGACGCTTTTTCGGCACGCAGACAACCCTACGCTGATTCTGGTTCGGCTTACGGTGGTGACGGCGGCCGTGCGATCTCGGACGGCCGCGACGGGGCGAGCCCTGATCGGACAAGATTCGATGCGCCCAGATTCCGCGCACATCCGTGAGACATCGGTACAACGGTTGGACAAGCGCACAGGGGTTGGAGTTGCGCGGCCGTTCGATCTCCAACGGCCGTACCTATCTCCAACGGATGTACCCAACTCCAACGGGATTTCGCTGGCCCTACGCTCTACCCATGAGTGAATCGGGCGACCAGCGGCGACGTAGGCGCGGGCCCGTCGCGCGGATCACGAACGCTGCTGCCGAAGCTGTCGACGTGAACGCGATGGTCGAGTCGGTGGATGTCGACGGGGTCGTCCAGCGCATCGATGTGGATGCTGTCATCCAGCGTGTAGATGTCAATGCCCTGCTCGACGAGGTAGACGTGAACGCCCTGCTGGATCGGGTCGACGTCAACGCGTTGCTCGACCGGGTGGATGTGGACCGATTGCTGGATCGAGCCGACCCGGACCGGCTGATGGAACGCGTGGACATGAACGCTTTGATGGACCGGGTCGATGTCCGGGCCGTGGTCGCACGGGCTGGGGTGGCTGAGATCGTGCAGGAGAGCACCGGTCAGGTAGCGGGTTCGGTGGTCGATGCTGCCCGCCGCCAGATCGCTGCCGTGGACAAGATCGCCGGCGGCGTGGCCTTGCGCGCGGTGGGCAAAGACCCTCGGACTCTTCCCGCCGGGCCGGCCTCACTGATGGCCGGCTTCACCCCGGATGAGAAAGGCAGGGGAATGGTCTCGGGACACTACGCCGGACCCGTAAGCAGGTTCCTGGCCTTTCTGGTCGATTTCGCAGTGGTGTTCGGCTCCTACACCCTCATGGCATCGGCCCTCACCTTCTTCTTGAGCGAGGTACTCGGTCTCACCATTTCGATGAATACGGCGTCCATTGTCGGTCTGGTCGCCTTGGTGGTGTGGGGGTTCCTTTATCTGTTCGTCGGGCTGCTGATCGCCGGTGGGTCGGTCGGCAAAGGCCTCGTTGGCATCAAAGTGGTGGGCGCGGACGGATCGCCGATCCGTGGCGGTCAGGCATTCGTGCGCGTACTGACGTACCCCTTGTCGTTCCTCATCTTCGGCCTCGGTCTGATCGGCATCCCGTTCGGTGCGCGAAGGCTCGCCTGGCACGACCGGTTCGCGAAGACCTGCGTGGTGATCGACTGGGGCGACCGGCCCGCTGCATTGCCTGCGCCATTGACGGCCTGGATCGCGCAACACAATGCTGCCGAGCAGGGCTGAGATCGCCTCCTGCGGGTAGAGCCCGGTATGCCGATGATGACGAAGAAGGGCAAGCCGAAGAAGAGCGAGCTGCCCAGTACAGTCGCCCGATCGGGCAAGAAGGCCCGCCGCACATTTGCCAAAGCGCACGACTCGGCGGCCAAGGAATACGGGGAGGGTGAGCGCGCGATGCGCACTGCCTGGTCGGCGCTCAAGCACACCCACGAGAAGGTCGGCGACCACTGGAAGCGTAAGGACAAAAAGGGCCCGTCCGACGCGCAGGCCAAGGGCGGCAAGAACACCAACCGCAAGACCGCCGGTGGCGTGGATGCCAACGCGACCAAAAAGCACCTGTACGAGGTCGCCAAGGATCTCGACATCGATGGCCGATCGAAAATGTCGAAAAAGGAACTGGTGAAGGCTATCCAGAAGGAGAACGACAAGCGCACGCGCAAGGCCCGCGGCTGAGGGTCATTTCACGCGGGAGGCGAGACTCCTCCTCGGGCGTCGCAACCCCACCCAGAAGTTGGCCCCGGCATCGTGTCCGCTGATGGTCTATTGTTTGCATCCGGCGGCAAGGAGTGACCGTGAAGATTCCGGGGATGGTCGCGGTGCTGTTGTCAGCCGGTCTGCTACTGACCGGCTGTGGCAGTTCCACACAGACCACGCCAGCGGAATCGTCGCCGTCGGCGAGTGCGGTTTCCAGCCCTACCCCGGTGGCCTCCGACGATGTGTGCGGCCTGCTGAGCCCCGATGAGATCAACGAGGTCCTAGGCACTCAATTCCCCGCCGGTGAGCAGACCTCCGACGATGCCAGGCAGATCGTGACCTGCACGTACACGATGGTCGACTCGTCCACCGGGGTGGACCTACCGTTGGCGATCGTGAACGTGGGGGTGTCACTGATCGATGGTCAGGAGTCCTACGAAACCAATGTCGATCTCGCGCCGGCATACTTCGGCGATGAGGCGCAAGATACCGAAGTGCCCGGTGCCTCGCAGGCGTACATCCTCACCAATGAGCAGACCAATTCTCCAGTCATCGGGATGCTCGTGGGCGAACGCTTCGTGCAGATCCAGATCGGCGTCGAGAACTCCACCGACGATCAAGCGAAGACGTTGGCGGCTATGGTGGCGGCTCGGGTTTCCTGACGCGGCGCACCACGGCGTGCCGGTGTCCTGGGCCGAAAAGCGCGCGATCAGTGCCCAAAAAGTCTATGGTCGCCCGCGATGGACTTACGGTTCACCGTGAACCGGTTTGCTCAGCAAGAACGGCAGATTCAGTGTGCTGGTGGTGTTGGGGGTGGCACTCGGGTTGATCGTCGCCTCGCCGGCTTCAGCCATCGCGCCGGCCAAGAAGTCCAGGGCGCAGAGCCTGGAAGGCACCATCAAATGAAGTACGACCACGACCTACCGCGACGAGGGCAACCCGATGTCCGGCACGGCTCGTGCGCAAACGAAAACCGAGTCCGCCACTGTGAAGGTCAAAGTGCGCAAGGATCCCACGTTCACCCGCACCGTGAACGCACCGGACGCCAGGGCCCAAGCCTTCCGGAGCGCTCTCTGTCAGACTCGCATGCGTGGAAGACGCGACCTCGATACGGGCAAGGCCTTAGTTATGCGGTGGCTGTTCGCCGATCAGCTCGGTCCGCACTTCCTGGCCGACTATGACGGGCCGGTTCTGCTGATCGAATCCCAGGCCGCGTTGCGCCGTCACCATGTGCACCGGGCCAAAGCGCATCTGATCCTGTCCGGCCTGCGTCACCTTGCGGCGGAACTGGGCGACCGAGCGGTGTACATCAAGACCGACACCTACCGAGAGGCCCTGCAGCGCGTCGAGGAACCCGTCCACGTCGTGCACCCCACGTCCAGGCCGGCGCTGCAATTCGTGCAGTCGCTGGGACTGGAGGTACTGCCGGCACGGGGCTTCGTCACAAGTGCCGAACAGTTCGCCGATTGGACCGGCGAGCGCCCGTTGCTGGAGACCTTCTACCGTGCCGCTCGGCGTGCCACCGGTGTACTGATGGACGGCGGCGAGCCTGTCGGTGGCAGGTGGAACCTGGACGCGGACAATCGGGAACCTCCACCGCGCAAGGCCCGTACCTTGGGCGTGCCCGCGCCGTGGTGGCCGAACGAGGACGTCGTGGACGAACAGGTGCGCGCCGACCTCGAGTCAGTGCCCACCCTCGGCCGCGATGGCCCACGCAGGTTCGCGGTGACCCGTGACGAGGCGCTGGCCGCACTGGGTGTGTTCATCGAGCAGCGCCTCCCCGACTTCGGCAGATATGAAGACGCCATGCTCACCGGTGATCCGTGGATGGCGCACTCGTTGTTGTCGGTGCCCTTGAACTTGGGTCTGCTGGATCCACCGGAAGTCATCGAGGCGGCGGAGATCGCGTATCGCAACGGTCGGGCTCCGCTCAACGCGGCGGAGGGCTTCATCCGGCAGATACTGGGGTGGCGCGAGTACATGTGGCACCTGTACTGGTGGCTGCCTTCGGACTACCCGACGAGGAACTACCTGGACGCCAGAAATCCGCTGCCTGAATGGTTCGAGCAAATGGAGTCCTCGCCGGCCCGGTGCCTGGACGTGACTTTGCGTGAGGTTCGCGAGACCGGCTGGGCTCACCACATCCAGCGCCTCATGATTCTGGGGTCATGGGCGTTGCAGCGGGGGTACGACCCGGCGCAGCTCAACGACTGGTTCCGGCGGGCGTTCGTCGATGGGTACGACTGGGTCATGCTCGGCAACGTCATCGGCATGTCCCAATACGCCGATGGTGGGATCGTCGCGACCAAGCCGTACACCTCCGGCGGGGCCTATATCAAGAAGATGAGCGACTACTGCTCGGACTGCCAGTTTCGGCCCGACCGGAGGACAGGCGAACTGGCCTGTCCGTTCACGGCCGGCTATTGGGATTTCCTGGCTCGCAACGAGCAGGCTCTGCGCGGAAACCACCGGATGGGCAGGCCCTTGGCCTCGATGCGCCGGCTCGCGGATCTTCCCGAAGCCAGGCAGGCGGCGGCGCGCTTTCAGTAGTGATCTTCGAGGCGTGGATGCTGCCCCGTATCTATGCTCGGATGGAAGGCAGATCAGTATGGATTCCGAAAGTGCTTCAGGCACAAGCCCCCTGCCCCGGTGGGCGGGTGCTGTCGGCTGGGCCCTCACTGCCACCGCTATCGCCGCATGGTTTCTCGTGCTGGTCTTCCCGGGTGCTCCCGCCCGCAGCGGCCCGAATTGCACAGCCACCGACGGGAGTTGTATCGGCTATCCGTACACCGACGCTGTCGACTATGTGCCTGGCGATTTCGTGTGGATGGTGGCGGCGTTCCTGTTGGGCCCGCTGGTGGCCGCGGTTATCGTTGCTCTTCAAGTACGTGTGCCGCGATCGAGAACCGCTCTTGGGACGCTCGGGCTGACTTTCGCCGGAATCTCCGCGGCCGTGCTCATGGTGGACTATTACGTCCAGTTCACCACCGTGCAGACCAGCCTGGTCAAAGGAGAACTCGACGGCGGGCTCTCCGTGCTGTCGCAGTACAACCCGCATGGTGTGTTCGTGGCCCTGGAGGATGTCGGCTACTTCACGATGTCTTTGGCCTTCCTGCTAACAGGATTCGCGCTCGCTGCCACCCGGCGGTCTGAACGAGTACTTCGCCGAATTCTGATTGTTGTCGGTGCTCTGGGAGTCGGTGCCCTGCCGTTGTTGGTCGCAACGCTCGGCACCGAAATGGAGTATTCCTACGAGGTCCTGGCGTTGACCGTGTGCTGGCTTGGCGCTACTGCGGCCGGCATTCTGGTTGGCCTCGCCTCGCGTCCTTACCGCGCTTGATGCCTCGCGTTCCCGCCACAACAACGTCGCGGCCCGATCGTGCCTAGGATCGAAATGTGGGACTACGCGAAGCAAACATCGCCCAGCTCGACGGCGGAACATTTGACGTATTGATCATCGGCGGCGGGATCAACGGCGCCGTGTCAGCGGCGGCGCTTGCCTCGCGTGGTGCGCGCGTGGCGGTGATCGACCGCGGGGATTTCGCCGACTTCACCTCCATGCAGTCGAGCAACCTCGTTTGGGGCGGGTTCAAGTACATGGAGAACTACGAACTCAAGCTCGTGCGCGATCTGTGCATGTCCCGCAACCACCTCATCAAGGCCTACCCCGCGAACCTCAAAGAGATCCGGTTCATGGCCGCCCTCGACGAGAACTCCCCATTCAAGCCGTGGTTCGCGGGTCTGGGCGCGGCGGGCTACTGGCTGATCGGCAACGGGTTCACCAAAGCACCGCGCGTGCTGACGCCGGAGAAGATCGCCGAGAACGAGCCGATCGTGCGCACGGATAATCTGCTGGGCGGCATCGAGTATTCCGACGCGTACATCGTCGACAACGATTCCCGGTTCGTGTTCGGGTTCATCCGCTCCGCGTTGAACTCTGGCGCGACCTGCGCGAACTATGTGTCGTTCGATTCGGCCACGCGTGAAGGTGATAGGTGGCGCGTGCAAATGACTGATGTCGACACGGGTGTGGAATTCTCCGCCAAGACCAAGGTCATCATCAATGCCACGGGCCCGTTCGTGGATCCGATCAATGACGCGCACGGCATCAGAACCAAGCACAAGATCGTGTTCTCCAAGGGCATCCACCTGATCGTGCCGCGGCTGTCGGAGCACGAACGGGTACTGGCATTCTTCGACGACACCCAGCGGCTGTTCTACGTGATCCCGATGGGCACCCGATCGGTGATCGGGACAACTGATGATCGGGTCGGCGATCCGCACACGGATGTGACGGTGGGCGACCGGGACTTCCTGCTCAACCAGATCAACGAGCGCCTCGATCTGCAGACGCCTTTGTCACCGCGTGACATCATCGCCACCCGAAGCGGCGTGCGGCCATTGGTGGTCGAGGCCAGCAACACCACATCGGACGACACGGACTGGACCTCGCTGTCGCGCAAGCATGCGATGGAAGTCGACCCCGCGCGTTCGTGGGTGACGGTCTTCGGCGGCAAGCTCACGGACTGCGTCAACATCGGCAACGAGGTCAGCGCGATCGTGAAGAAGCTCGGCGTGCCGCTGACGAAGGACAAGAAGTCCTGGTACGGCGAACCCCCCAAAGCCACCCGCGAGGAATACTTCCGGCAGGCCCGGCTGATGGGTCTGGACCGGCTGACTACCCGGGCCAGTTTCGAGACGCTGTCCACGCGGCTGTGGCGGCGCTACGGGCTGCGGGCCTTCGCCATGCTTGAAGCCCTGCGCGACGACCCGAGTATGGCGCAGGACGTCATCCAGGACGCGGACTACGTGCGGGTGGAACTGTTCTATGCAGCCAAGACCGAGATGATCACCAAACTTGACGACTTCCTGCGCCGCCGCAGCAAGATCGCGCTGGTGCTGGACTACGACGAAATCCGCGGCGCCGACGGCATCCACGAGGCGTGTGAGTTGCTCTTCGGCGACGACGCGCAACGTCGCTACGACGAGTACTTCACCGAGGAGCGTAGGGCTCAGCTGCAGGAGTACCGCAAGGCCAGCGCCGCGTATCGGTAGGGGTTTGGGTCCGGTTACTCCGCCATGTGCGGGCCGGGTGCTTCCGCCGCACTACTGGTGACCCTCCGCCGTGGGATCGACGCCGGCTGGCATCGTGATGTCACTACGGGCGTGCTGCCCTGGCACACGCGTTGGTACCCAACTCTCACACGCTCCGGGCGTGCTGCCCTGGCGCAGGCGTTGGAGTTATGTACGGAGGTTGGACAAGCGCACGGCCGTTGGAGTTGCGCGGCCCGTGGATCTCCAACGCGTGTACCGATCTCCAACGTGTGTACCCAACTCTCACGCCTCTGCAGAGCCGATCGCCGACAAGAGTCCTGAGACGGTCGTCCGGGCATCTTTAATGCATCAGAACAGTCCTGCAGCCCAAGACCTGCGGAGGCACCCGGCAGCGTCCTTCAGCCCGTCGATGCCAATGCCGCATTGAGGTGTTCAAAGGTGAACAGTCTGTCCAGCACCCCGTTGGCCAGTCCCAGCACCCCCGAGTCCCCGGCGAGGTTGCTTGCGGTGATCTGCAGGTCTCGCATGGCCAGGGGCAACGACCTGGAGTAGATGCGTTCGCGAATCCCGGCCAGCAGGTGTTCGCCGGTGGCAGACAGTTGTCCGGCGATGACGATGACGGCCGGATTGAGCAGCCCTACCGCATCGGCCACTGAAGCGCCGAGCACACGACCGGCCTCACGCACGAGCCGCGTGGCTACGGCATCACCTTTTTGCACCGCAGCCACGACGTCGTCGACCGACCCCACATCGCGGCCCGCGGCGGCAAGGTCGCGCATGATCGCCCAACCACCCGCGTATGCCTCGACGCACCCGAGTTGCCCGCAGCGGCACAACGGCGGATCTTCTCGGCCGTGAACGTCTGCGCGGATGTGTCCGATGTCGCCGGCGGTGCCTTGCGCGCCGCGCAGGGTTCGCCCCGTGGCGATGATGCCGGCTCCGACACCTGTCCCCACCTTGACGAGCAGCAAGTCGTCCACGTGCGGGAACCGCGCTCTGCGCTCGCCGATCACCATGGCGTTGACGTCGTGGTCGACGAAGACCAGAGCAGCTGTAGGGATGCCGACTTGAGCGTTGATCAAACTTCCGGCACCCGGTATAGCCGATCGGCCTCGTCGAACAGTGCACGCCGGGACAGGTGCGAGGCGACGATCGCGCTGACCGAGGCTGCCGCGAGCAACATGTACATGACCACGATCTGATAGCGCACAGCCACGATCGGTTCGACCCCGGCCAGGATCAGGCCGGTCATCGCGCCGGGCAGAGCGATCAGTCCGACCACCTTCGTCGAGTCGATCGCGGGGAGCAGCGCCACGGTAACGGCACGACGCATGTGCGGTGCCATGGCCTGTTCCGCGGTGAGTCCCAGTGCGAGCCGGGCTTCGATGTCGAGGCGCTGTTCACGGGCCGTCTCCGTCAGCCTTCGCATGGACAGGATGGCCGCGGTCATCGCCCCGCCAACAACCATTCCACCGACCGGGACCACCACCGACGGGGTCGGCTCGATCACCCCTAGCAACAGCAGGACCCCGAGCGTTGTCGTCGTGCCGGTGCCGACCGCGATCCAGCCGGTGGATCGCGCTTTCGGCAGCGCCTTGGCCCGACCGGCCGCGACGAGTCCGGCGATGACCACCATCCCGGCGACCCAGGCCAGCGCGCCCAGCAGGCCCGCCCGCGCGAACAGAATCGTCAGCACGGTGCCCACCGCGACCAACTGCACGAAGGCGCGTACGGCGGCGATCAGCAACTCCCGCGTCAGACCCAAACGGGCGCGTATGGACACCCCGATCGCGATCAGCACGAGCAGTGCCGATGCCGCGACGCCCAGCCAGTCTGGGATGTTCTGGGTCGTGTTCATGCCAAGTACCTCACATCTCCGGGTCCGCCGCGTTCGACCAGTCGGCCCTGATGCAGAACCAGAACGCTGTGCGCCAGATCCAGGACGCGGTCCACATCGTGGGTGACCAGCACAACGGTGAGGCCCTCGGCGACCAAGGACTCGATGATGTCGTCGACTGCTCGTGCAGACCGGTCGTCCAGCGCGCTGGTCGGTTCGTCGAGCAGCAGGATCTGCGGATCGAGGGCCAACGTCCGGGCCAGGGCGACCCGCTGCTGCTCCCCGCCGGACAGTGTCGAGGTCGCGGCATCCAGGCGCACACCGGGCAGAGCCACGCGGTCGAGCAGGGCGCTTGCTTGGTCGTCGGTCAACTCGGGCTTGGCTACCCGTAGTTCCTGTCCGATCGTCTCGGTGAGCATCGTGGGGCGTTGCGCGACGAGACCGACCCGGCGGCGCAGTGCATGAACGTCGTAGGTGTCCAAGGCCCGCCCGTCGAGCAGGATGGTTCCCTCGGTCGGATCCTCGAACCGGTTGAGCAGTCGCAGGAAGGTTGATTTGCCCGCGCCGCTGGCGCCGACGATGGCGGTGGTCTGGGCCCAGTGGATGTGGTCGCTGACGCCATCCAGGATGCGCTGGCCGCCGCGTTCCAGGACGACGTCTTCGAAGGTGAAAGCCTCCGCCGGATCCATGCGAACAGTGTGGCAGGAAGGTCGACCTGCGCGGTGACACCGCGGCTCGACTACGACCTGCTCGCTTCAAGCGCAGCCATCAGGGTTTGCTGAGCCACGGCCTGCAGATCGTCCTGCGGAACAACTAGTTCCAGGGCCGTTGCGAATCCTTCGTCCGAAGGCAGCGACGTCGACCCCTCGATGTGTGCGCGGAACCCTCGACCAGGTGGCTGATGCCTTGGAGAGGACGATGCTGCGGCTTGCCGAACACATCGAAGCCGTCTGACCGGCTCGATCAGCGCTGTGAGGTCATGTCGGATACTGGCGGCGTGCGTGAAGATCTGCCACCCGTCTGTGCCACCTGCGGCAGCCAGTTCGAGTGCTTCGGTGGCCGTCCACCCACCGGGGTGGGCGTTTGGTTCGAATGTGGGCACCGGTGTGGGGTCTGCTCGGGCCCGCTGGACGATGGCCGCAGCGTCATGGAGCATCCCGGTTTGGGCGCGCTGATCCACCTCGCCTGCTCGCCGGTGCCCAGCGAACCCGAGGCGGCGTTCGAGTTGTTGTAGGTACCCGCGTCACGCGTGCGACGGCGCCGGTAGGTCTGAGGCGTCTGTGCCCCTGCGCAGGCGTTGGAGTTGGGTACACAGGTTGGACAAGAGCACAGCCGTTGGAGATTCGCGTCTCCAACGCGCCCGTACCCAAATCTCACGCGTGTGCCACACAGCTGTGCCCCTGCGCAGGCGTTGGAGTTGGGTACACACGTTGGACAAACGCACATCCGTTGGAGATCCACGCCCCGCCGATCTCCAACGCCCGTACCCATCTCCAACGCCCGTACCCATCTCCAACGCGTACAGGCTTGGAACAGCGGCTCCATAGTCCGCGGGGCTGGATTCCGCCCTGTGCCCGTCTCCGCTGAAGGACTCCCCGCCCAAATCCGAAGAACCGTCAAAAAGTGCCCCACTGATCTGGTGATCCGGGGTATGACTGCGCAATGCTGGAGCATCAACGCGCAGGAGGCTCCATGACGGCGGATGCAGGCAGTGCAACTGAAGACGGCGCACGTCGCGGGGCGTTCTCTTCGCGCAAGGTTTTCATTCTGGCTGCCATCGGGTCAGCGGTCGGCCTCGGCAACATCTGGCGCTTCCCCTACGTCGCCTACGAGAACGGCGGCGGGGCGTTCATCCTGCCCTACATCGTGGCCCTGATCACCGCCGGTCTGCCGTTCCTGCTGATGGACTACGCCCTGGGTCACCGCAACCGTGGCTCCGCGCCGCTGTCGTTCGCGCGCGCCGACCGGCGCATCGAGAGCGTGGGCTGGTGGCAGGTGGGGATCTGCTTCATGATCGCGGTCTACTACGCCGCGGTCATCGCGTGGGCGTTGCAGTACACGCTCTTCTCCGTCGACAAGTCCTGGGGTGACGACCCGGAGAGTTTCCTGTTCGGAGACTTCCTGCAGGCAGGCGACCCGGGGGTCAGCGCGTCGGTGGTCATGGGTGTGCTCGTGCCACTGGCGGTGGTGTGGGTCGCAGTGCTGATCATCATGGCGCTGGGTGTGCAGAAGGGGATCGGCGCGACGGCCGTGGTCTTCATCCCGCTGCTGATCCTGGCGTTCACGGTGCTTGTGGTGCGTTCCTTGTTCCTGCCGGGTGCCGCCCAAGGCCTCGACGCGCTGTTCTCGCCGAACTGGTCGGCACTGACACAGACATCGGTGTGGGCTGCGGCTTTCGGACAGATCTTCTTCTCGCTGTCGGTCGGCTTCGGCATCATGGTCACCTACGCGTCCTACGTCGCCAAGCGCACGGACATGACCGGCTCCGGCCTGGTCGTCGGCCTGTCGAACTCGGGTTTCGAACTGCTTGCCGGCATCGGGGTGTTCGCCGCACTGGGCTTCATGGCCCAAGCCTCGGGACTGGCGGTCGACGAAGTGGCATCCGAGGGCCTGGGGCTTGCCTTCGTGGCCTTCCCGACGATCATCAACGAGGCCCCGGCAGGTGCGCTGATCGGTGTCCTGTTCTTCGGATCGTTGGTCTTCGCCGGTCTGACGTCACTGGTCAGCGTGATCGAGGTCGTCATATCCGCGGTCCGCGACAAATTCGAACTGACGCGCCTGTCCGCGACGCTGATCGTCGGCGTCCCGGCCGCGGGGATCAGCTTGATCTTCTTCAGTACCACCAGTGGGGTCTACGTTCTGGATATCGTGGACCACTTCATCAACCGCTTCGGCATCCTGGCCGCCGCGGTCGCCAGCATGATCGTGCTCGCCTGGGTCGCACGGGCCATCCCCGGTCTGGCGCGGCACATGAATCTGTACGGGTCGATCCGGCTGGGCAGATGGTGGATCGTGCTCGTCTCCGTGATCACCCCGTTGCTGCTCGGCTTCGTCCTGGTCCGTGAGTTCATCGAAGATGCGCAAACGCCGTACGGTGATTACCCCGCCTGGATGCTGGGCGTGTTCGGATGGGGCAGCGCGGTGGCTGTTGTGCTGATCGCCTTCGTCGTCGCTCGCATCCCATGGCGGCCGAACACTCCCCTGGAAGCGCCGCCGGAACCCGCGCCACTCGGAGAGGAGCCGCGCTCATGAGCACTGGTGCCATCCTGATGATGCTCTTCGCCATGCTTGTGCTCTGGGGTGGGCTGGGCCTGGCCATCTACAACCTCACCCGCCGCAGCAAGGCTCCCGAGGAGCACTACTACCGGGACCTGTAGCCCGCGTTTCGGCTGCGGCTCCTCAAGATGATCAATCCGGGGTATTCTGTGGACTCGTCTCGGCTTCCGGGACTCTCTACTGGTCGAAGGGGTCCCATGCGACGACTGATTCTCATGTTGCTGGTCGCAGCCGGTCTGATCGTGCTGCACCAGAGTTCAGCCAGCGCCGCGGACTTCACCGTGAACAGCAACGGCGACGGCGCGGACGCCGTGCCGGGCAACGGCGTTTGTGCGACGGCCGGCGGGACCTGCACCCTGCGCGCCGCGGTCACGGAGTCTGAGGCACTGACCGGCTCCGACACCATCACAGTGCCGGCCATGACCATTTCGCTCGGCTCGCCGTTGACCATCACGAAGACCACCACCATCCGTGGCGCTGGGCCACGGGCGACCATTGTGACGGGAACATTCGGGCACATCTTGTTGTCCATCGGTGGTGGCGACGTGGTGGTGCGCGACCTTGCTCTGCAGGGGGCTTCCGCGAATGGGGGCGGTGGTCTGGCGGTTCAGCAGGTCGGCAACGCAGCGAGCAAACTCATCGACGTGCGCATTGCGAACAACACCATTACCGGTGCGGTCGGCACGGCCTACGGCCCGGTGTATCTCATCGCCGGCGAGATGGAGATAACACGGTCTTCGATCACCGGGAACTCGACGACCTCGGCTGGTCAGGCCAATGGCGGTGGCATCTATGTCGCTGGCGCGTCGACTCGGTTGCTGGTGGAGAACTCCACCATTCACGCGAACTCGGTGGTCTCGACCTCTACAGGATCATTCGGTGGCGGGATCATGACGATCGCGAACAGCGTCACCACGATCCGGTCGTCGACCATCACGAGCAACATCGCCGGCAACACG
>Ga0116164_10001802_pt1 | contig 15803 bp, 11 predicted proteins | sample AD_UKC109_MetaG_FD_89888 | JGI IMG/M metagenome (GOLD analysis project Ga0116164, IMG submission 89888) | Active sludge microbial communities of municipal wastewater-treating anaerobic digesters from Hong Kong - AD_UKC109_MetaG | ecosystem: Engineered > Bioreactor > Anaerobic > Digestate... | reverse complement strand
TCGCCGCCGTCAGCGTCGTCTTACCGTGGTCAACGTGACCAATCGTGCCCACGTTGACGTGCGGTTTTGTACGTTCAAATTTTCCTTTGGACACCGTTGTACCCCTTTCTACCTGACAGGCCTTAAGACCGCTAACCGTTACTGTTTCTTCATGATGGCCTCAGCAACACTGCTGGGCACTTCACTGTATTTGGCGAATTCCATGCTGTACGAGGCACGACCCTGGGTCGCGCTGCGCAGCGAAGTCGCATAACCGAACATCTCTGACAGAGGCACTTCGGCCTTGACCATCTTGCCGGAGGGACCGTCTTCCATGCCCTGAACCATGCCGCGACGGGAGTTCAGGTCGCCGATCACGTCGCCCATGTAGTCTTCCGGCGTCTCCACCTCGACCTTCATCATCGGCTCCAGGATTACCGGCTTGGCCTTCTGCACACCTGCCTTGAAACCCATCGAACCGGCGATCTTGAACGCGTTCTCGTTCGAGTCCACCTCGTGGTACGAACCGTCATACAGGGTGACTTTGATGTCGACCACCGGGTAACCGGCGATAACACCACCCTGCATGGCCTCCCGGACACCCTTGTCTACCGCCGGGATATATTCCTTCGGCACCACACCACCGACGATGGCGTTGACGAACTCGTAACCCTTGCCCGCTTCCTGCGGCTCGATCTTCAGCCACACATGACCGAACTGGCCGCGACCACCGGACTGGCGAACGAACTTGCCTTCCGAATCGGCGCTGGCGCGAATCGTCTCGCGGTAAGCCACCTGCGGCGCACCGACATTGGCCTCGACCTTGAATTCGCGCTTCATGCGGTCGACGATGATTTCCAGATGGAGCTCACCCATACCGGAGATGATGGTCTGGCCAGACTCTTCGTCGGTGTGTACACGGAAGGACGGATCCTCCTGTGCCAGACGCGACAACGCCATACCCATCTTTTCCTGGTCACTCTTGGTCTTGGGCTCGACCGCAACCGAGATGACCGGCTCCGGGAACTCCATGCGTTCCAGCGTAATCACGTTGTTCACGTCGCACAGGGTGTCACCGGTGGTGACATCCTTGAGACCGACTGCCGCGGCGATGTCGCCTGCGCGCACTTCCTTGATCTCCTCGCGGGAGTTGGCGTGCATCTGCAGGATACGGCCGACGCGCTCCTTCTTGCGCTTGACCGGGTTGAAAACGGTATCACCCGAGTTCAACACGCCGGAATAGCAGCGGAAGAAGGTCAGAGAACCCACGAACGGATCGGTGGCGATTTTGAACGCCAGCGCCGAGAACGGCTCGTCATCCGAAGAATGACGCTCGGCTTCTGTCTCGTCGTCGAGCACGCCCTTGATCGACACCACATCGGTCGGCGCCGGCATCAGCTCGATCACCATGTCAAGCATGGCCTGCACGCCCTTGTTCTTGAACGCGCTGCCGCAGGTCATCGGGACGATTTCGAGGCTCAGGGTACGCAGACGCAGCCCCTCCAGGATCTCTTCCTCGCTGAGCTCCACGCCCTCGAGGTACTTCTCCATCAGGGACTCGTTGGCTTCGGCCGCAGCCTCGACCATCTTTTCGCGCCACTCGGCGCAGGTGTCCACGAGATCATCCGGGATGTCGACGTAATCGAACATCGCACCCATGTTCTCTTCCGACCACCTGATGGCCTTCATCTTGACCAGGTCGACCACGCCGGCAAAACCTTCTTCGGCACCAATCGGCACCTGGATCGGCACCGGCACGGCTCCCAAACGGTCCTGGAGCTGCTTCACGACCCGGAAGAAGTTCGCGCCCATGCGGTCCATCTTGTTGACGAACGCCATGCGCGGCACTTTGTACTTGTTGGCCTGACGCCAGACGGTTTCGGACTGCGGCTGCACGCCACCAACTGCGCACAGTACGAATACTGCGCCATCGAGCACACGCAGCGAGCGCTCGACCTCGATGGTGAAATCCACGTGCCCGGGGGTGTCGATGATATTGATACGGTGCTGGGGATACTGCTTACCCATGCCGCTCCAGAAACAGGTCGTCGCAGCAGAGGTAATGGTGATACCACGCTCCTGCTCCTGCTCCATCCAGTCCATGGTCGCAGCGCCGTCGTGCACCTCACCGATCTTGTGGGAGACACCGGTGTAGAAGAGCACACGCTCAGTCGTGGTCGTCTTACCGGCATCGATGTGCGCCATGATGCCGATATTGCGATAACGCTCAATGGGTGTGGTACGTGCCACTGTCTTATCCCGCCCCGTAATGTAAAAGAACGATTGAGCTGGTACTTACCAGCGGTAGTGAGAGAACGCCTTGTTCGCCTCAGCCATGCGATGAGTCTCTTCTTTCTTCTTGACCGCCGCGCCTTTCTGGTCAGCCGCATCCATCAACTCGCCAGCAAGGCGGGCCGCCATGGACTTTTCACTGCGCTTGCGCGATGCATCGATCAGCCAACGCATTGCCAGGGCATTGCGGCGGACAGGACGAACCTCGACCGGCACCTGATAGGTTGCACCACCAACACGCCGAGACTTGACCTCGACGATCGGACGGACGTTCTCGAGCGCCTGCTCCAGGGTATGCATCGGATCGCCACCACGCTTGGTGGTTACGGTATCCAACGCGCCATAAAGGATGCGCTCGGCCACGGCCTTCTTGCCGTCTTCCATAACCATGTTGACGAACTTGGCCAACGTCTGGCTACCGAACTTGGGGTCCGGCAGGATTTCACGCTTGGCTGCAACTCTTCTTCTAGGCATTTCGCTTTACTCTCGATTCACATGCGGCCGAACCCGGTCGACCCCAACAAAGCTCGACCCCAATCAACCCTTGGGACGCTTGGCGCCGTACTTGGAACGACCCTGGCGACGCTTGTCGACGCCGGAGGTATCCAGGCTGCCGCGCACCACGTGGTAACGCACACCCGGCAGGTCCTTCACACGACCGCCGCGGATCAGCACCACGCTGTGCTCCTGAAGGTTGTGCCCTTCGCCGCCGATATAGCTCGATACCTCGTAACCGTTGGTCAGACGCACACGAGCCACCTTACGCAGGGCCGAGTTCGGCTTCTTCGGCGTGGTGGTGTACACGCGGGTACACACGCCGCGCTTCTGCGGGCAGGCCTGCAACGCAGGCACGGTCGTCTTTTCAACTTTGCGCTTGCGCGGCTTTCGAACCAATTGATTGATAGTAGCCATCTAACCTTCCGTCTCCAGGCCGCGTCGATACCGATATCGACGTCAAAAATTCGCGTAGCCGCCCCCGTCCAAGCCCCTTTAGCAGGAACCCGGGCGCCGGAAGCGATAGACCGAATCTCGAAATCTGTTCGCGAAGCGACTGATTTGTCGCAGTTTTTTAGACTGGCACGGGTGCCTGCCTTCAGCGAAGACCGCGAATTCTATGCGCCTCGCTGACCGCTGTCAACAGCGGTCAGCGCGCATTGGTCTCCTTAGTCGTCGTCCGCGGTGTTGAAAGCCTGCTTAATGGCCTCTTCCACCTCTTCGGTCGCCATCTCGACTGGGCCACCGCCGCTGAGCGCCATCTGGCGAACGCGCCGACGCTCGTTGTGGTGTGCCAGGCCGGTGCCGGCCGGGATAAGCCGTCCAACAATGACGTTTTCTTTCAGGCCGTTGAGGGTATCGCGCATACCGCGGACCGATGCCTCGGTCAGGACACGCGTGGTCTCCTGGAACGACGCTGCCGAAATGAACGATTCGGTAGCCAGCGACGCCTTGGTGATACCCAGCAGCAGCGGCTCGAACTTCGCCGTCAACTTGTCTTCCGCCTCGGCCTTTTCGTTGGCCTCGAGCAGCCGTGCGCGTTCGACCTGCTCACCGCGCAACAAGCGGGTCTCGCCGGCATCGGTGATCTCCACCTTGCGCAGCATCTGCCGGATGATGACCTCGATGTGCTTGTCGTTGATCCCAACGCCCTGCAGGCGATAGACGTCCTGGATCTCTTTAACCAGGTACTCCGCCAGTTCGGTGACTCCCTGCAGACGCAGGATGTCGTGCGCATTCAGCTCACCGTCGGCGATAACCTCACCACGCTCCACGTGCTCGCCCTCGAACACGTTCACATGGCGCCACTTGGGAATCAGCGACTCGTTCTGCTCGCCGTCCGCCATGGTGATTATCAGGCGTTGCTTGCCCTTGGTGTCCTTGCCGAAACCGACAGTGCCGCTTGCCTCTGCGAGGATCGCAGGCTCTTTCGGCTTCCGCGCCTCGAACAGGTCGGCGACGCGCGGCAGACCACCGGTGATGTCACGGGTTTTCGAGGACTCCTGCGGGATGCGGGCGAGCACGTCACCGACGCCGACCTTCGCATCGTCGTTGACCCCGACCACGGCACCACCGGGCAGGAAGTAGTTGGCTGGCAAGGTCGTACCAACGATATTGACATCATTGCCCTTGTCATCAATCAGCTTGACCATCGGACGCAGCTCTTTACCGCTGGCCGGTCGCTGCTTCGGATCAAGTACGACGACCGAAGACAGACCCGTCACATCGTCGGTCTGCTTCTGTACGGTGACGCCTTCGACGAAATCGACAAATCGCAGCGTACCCGCAACCTCGGTGACCACCGGGTGGGTGTGCGGATCCCAACTGGCGACCAGCTGGCCGCCCTTGACCGCGTCTCCGTCACGCACCATGAGCACGGCACCGTAAGGCAGCTTGTAACGCTCGCGCTCGCGGCCCACCTCGTCGGCGACCACGACCTCACCCGAACGCGACACCGCCACCAGGTTACCGTTGGCATGCTCCACGGTCTTGATGTTGTGCAGCCTGACAGTACCGGAGTTCTTGACCTCGATGCTGTTCACGGCCGCCGAACGCGACGCGGCACCACCGATATGGAAGGTACGCATCGTGAGCTGGGTACCGGGCTCACCGATCGACTGGGCCGCGATAACGCCGACCGCCTCACCGATGTTCACCTCGTGACCGCGCGCCAGATCGCGCCCGTAACACTTCCCGCAGATGCCGTGGCGCGTCTTACAGGTGATCGGGGAACGCACCACGACCTGGTCTACGCCAGCCTCTTCGAGCAGGTCCACCCAGCCTTCGTCAAGCAGCGTACCGCCTTCGCAGATAACTTCGTCGCTGCCCGGGCGCATGATATCCACCGCGGCCACACGACCGAGGATGCGCTCGCGCAATGGCTCGACGACATCGCCGCCCTCGATAATCGGCTGCATCACCAGGCCCTGATCGGTACCACAGTCGACCGTGGTGATGACCATGTCCTGGGCAACATCGACCAGACGACGGGTCAGATACCCGGAGTTGGCGGTCTTGAGCGCCGTATCGGCGAGACCCTTACGCGCACCGTGGGTCGAGATGAAGTACTGAAGTACGTCCAGACCCTCGCGGAAGTTGGCAGTGATCGGCGTCTCGATGATCGAGCCGTCCGGCTTGGCCATCAGGCCACGCATACCGGCCAACTGGCGGATCTGCGCGGCCGAACCACGCGCCCCGGAGTCGGCCATCATATAGATGGAGTTGAACGAATCCTGCTCGACCTCCTTGCCTTCGCGATCGGTGACCCGCTCCTTGCCGAGCTGTCCCATCATCGCGCGCGCCACCTGGTCATTGGTGTGCGACCAGATGTCCACCACCTTGTTGTAGCGCTCACCGTTTGTGACCAGACCGGAGGAGTACTGGTTTTCGATCTCTTTTACCTCGGTCTCTGCCGCAGCCAGGATCTGCGCCTTCTCCGGCGGGATGACCATGTCGTTGACACCGATGGAGACGCCCGCACGAGCTGCCTGGCGGAACCCGAGGTACATCAACTGGTCGGCAAAAACCACCGTATCTTTGAGGCCAAGTCGACGATAGCAGGCATTGACCAGGCGCGAGATGGACTTCTTGGTCATCGCCTGGTTGATCAGGTCGAACGGCAGCCCCTTGGGCACGATGTCCCACATCAGCGCACGGCCTACCGTGGTGTCTTTCAGTGAAACGGTCTGCTCCGGCTCCTCGTCGCCAATGCGCACGCTTTCTTCGATGCGCACCTTCACCCGCGCATGCAGGTCGGCAGCGCCGGTTTCATAGGCGCGGCGCGCCTCGGCGATATTGCTGAACGCCATGCCCTCGCCGGTGGCGTTCACCCGCTCGCGCGTCATGTAGTAAAGACCCAACACCACGTCCTGGGTCGGCACAATCACCGGCTCACCGTTCGCCGGAGAAAGCACGTTGTTGGACGCCATCATCAGGGTGCGCGCCTCAAGCTGCGCCTCGATAGACAGCGGCACATGAACGGCCATCTGGTCGCCGTCAAAGTCGGCGTTGAACGCGGTACATACCAGCGGATGCAGCTGGATCGCCTTGCCCTCGATCAGTACCGGCTCAAACGCCTGGATACCCAGACGGTGCAGGGTCGGCGCTCGGTTGAGCATGATCGGGTGTTCGCGGATTACCTCTTCGAGGATATCCCACACCTCCGGCGCACCACGCTCGACCAGCTTCTTGGCCGCCTTGATGGTGGTGGCAAGGCCACGGAACTGCAGCTTCGAGAAGATGAACGGCTTGAACAGCTCCAGCGCCATCTTCTTCGGGATACCGCACTGGTGCAGCTTCAACGTAGGACCGACCACGATGACCGAACGGCCCGAATAGTCGACACGCTTGCCCAACAGGTTCTGGCGGAAACGCCCCTGCTTGCCCTTGATCATGTCGGCCAGCGACTTCAATGGGCGCTTGTTGGTACCGGTGATGGCACGACCACGGCGACCGTTGTCGAGCAGCGCATCGACCGACTCCTGCAACATGCGCTTCTCGTTGCGCACGATGATATCGGGCGCGTTCAGGTCGAGCAGCCGCTTGAGTCGATTGTTGCGGTTGATCACGCGACGGTACAGATCGTTCAGGTCCGAGGTCGCGAAACGACCACCGTCGAGCGGCACCAGAGGACGCAGCTCGGGCGGCAGCACCGGCAACACGGTCAGAATCATCCACTCCGGACGGTTGCCCGACTCCAGCAGCGATTCGAGCAGTTTCAGGCGCTTGGCGATCTTCTTGATCTTGGTCTCGGAATTGGTGCCCTCGACGTCCTCACGCATGCGCGTGATTTCTTTCGGGATGTCCATGGTGCGCAGCAGTTCGTAGACCGCCTCGGCACCCATGCGCGCATCGAACTCATCGCCGTTTTCCTCGACTGCCTCGAGGTACTGCTCATCAGTCAGCAGCTGGAAACGCTCCAGCGGGGTCATGCCCGGATCGATCACCACATACGACTCGAAGTACAGCACGCGCTCGATGTCACGCAAGGTGATGTCGAGCAACAGGCCGATACGCGACGGCAATGACTTGAGGTACCAGATATGGGCGACCGGACTCGCCAGCTCGATGTGGCCCATGCGCTCGCGACGCACCTTGGCCAGCGTGACCTCGACGCCGCACTTCTCGCACACCACGCCGCGATGCTTGAGGCGCTTGTACTTACCGCACAGGCATTCGTAGTCGCTGATGGGGCCGAAGATCTTGGCGCAAAACAGTCCCTCGCGCTCCGGCTTGAACGTGCGGTAGTTGATCGTCTCAGGCTTTTTGACTTCGCCATACGACCAGGAGCGGATCATCTCGGGCGACGCCAGTCCGATCCGGATGGCATCAAATTCCTCGCTCTGACCCTGTTGTTTCAGAATCTTCAGAAGATCTTTCAAAACGTTATCTCCCGTTCCGTGTACTTATAAGGAGGACCAGGGGCGACGCCCTCAGTCCTGCTCCAGTTCGATATTGATGCCGAGCGAGCGGATCTCTTTGACCAGCACGTTGAACGATTCCGGCATGCCGGGCTCCATGCGGTGGTCGCCGTCGACGATGTTCTTATACATGCGGGTACGACCGTTCACGTCGTCCGACTTGACCGTCAGCATTTCCTGCAGCGTGTACGAGGCACCGTATGCCTCGAGGGCCCAGACCTCCATCTCACCGAAGCGCTGACCACCGAACTGTGCCTTGCCACCCAGCGGCTGCTGGGTGACCAGGCTGTACGGGCCGGTCGAACGGGCATGCATCTTGTCATCCACCAGGTGGTTGAGCTTGATCATGTACATGTAGCCGACCGTGACGCGGCGCTCAAAGGCCTCGCCGGTGCGACCGTCGTAAAGCTGGGTCTGGCCGTCCGGGTCCGCTTCCGCCAGTTCGAGCATGTGGCGGATCTCGTCTTCGTGCGCACCGTCGAATACCGGCGTAGCCGTCGGCACCCCGCCACGCAGGTTGTTGGCCATCGCGAACACGTCATCGTCGCTGAGGCTGTCGATGTCCTCTTTGCGCCCACTGGTGTTGTAGACCTTGTCGAGAAAATCGCGCAGCTCTTTGGCCTTGACCTGTGCATCCAGCATGCGGCCGATGCGCTCGCCGACCCCCTTGGCCGCGAAGCCGAGGTGGGTCTCGAGGATCTGCCCGATATTCATACGCGAGGGCACGCCGAGCGGGTTGAGCACGATATCGACCGGGCGGCCATTCTCGTCGAACGGCATGTCCTCGACCGGGACGATCATCGAGATGACCCCCTTGTTACCGTGACGACCAGCCATCTTGTCACCCGGCTGGATACGACGCTTCACGGCCACGTAGACCTTGACCATCTTCAACACACCGGGCGCCAGATCATCACCGGAGGTCAGCTTGCGCTTTTTCTCCTCGTAACGCTGGCGGAAGTCTTCACGCAACTGGGAGACCTGTGCCGCTATGGTCTCGAGCTGTGCCGCGGAGTCCTCGTTCTTGAGACGGATCTCCAGCCACTGGTCGCGATCGGTCTCCTGCAGATAGGCCTTGGTGATCTTGGAACCGGCCTTGAGCTTGTTCGGCCCACCGTCGGCGACCTTGCCCAGCAGCATTTTCTCGACGCGGTCGAAGGTGTCCTCTTCCATGATGCGCAGCTGATCGTTCATGTCCTTGCGGACCATGGCCAACTCGGCCTCTTCGATCTGCAGCGCGCGCGCATCCTTCTCAACGCCATCGCGGGTAAATACCTGGACGTCAATCACGGTACCGTTCATACCGGAATTCAGACGCAGCGAGGTATCTTTGACGTCCGACGCCTTCTCGCCGAAGATCGCGCGCAGCAGTTTCTCTTCCGGCGTCAGCTGGGTCTCGCCCTTCGGCGTCACCTTGCCGACCAGGATGTCGCCTTCACGCACCTCGGCACCGACATAAACGATGCCCGATTCATCCAGCTTGGCCAGTGCGGCTTCGCCGACGTTCGGGATGTCGCCGGTGATCTCTTCCGAGCCCAGCTTGGTGTCGCGGGCCATGCAGGTCAGTTCTTCAATATGGATCGTGGTAAAGCGATCCTCCTTGACGACCTGCTCCGAGATCAGGATCGAATCCTCGAAGTTGTAGCCGTTCCACGGCATGAAGGCGACGCGCAGGTTCTGCCCAAGTGCAAGTTCGCCGAGATCGGTCGAGGGGCCGTCTGCCAGCACATCTCCACGTGCGATCTGGTCACCGACCAGCACCAGCGGCCGCTGGTTGATACAGGTGTTCTGGTTGGAGCGGGTGTACTTGGTCAGGTTGTAGATATCGACGCCCGGCTCGCCGGTGACCGTCTCCTCGTCGTTGACCCTGACCACGATACGCGCAGCATCCACCGATTCGATCACGCCGCCACGCTTGGCCACCACGGTGACACCGGAGTCGACCGCCACGGTGCGCTCCATCCCGGTACCCACCAGCGGCTTCTCGGCACGCAGTGTCGGCACCGCCTGGCGCTGCATGTTCGAGCCCATCAGTGCGCGGTTCGCGTCGTCGTGCTCGAGGAACGGGATCAACGACGCCGCGACCGATACGATCTGCTTCGGCGACACGTCCATGTACTCGATCTTGTCGGGCGTCGACAACGTGAATTCGTTCTGATGGCGGCAGGAAATGAGGTCGTCCACCAGCTTGCCCTTGGCATCCAGCGAGGCATTCGCCTGCGCGATGACGAATCGCCCTTCTTCGATGGCCGACAGGTAATCGATCTGGTCGGTCACGTGGCCGTTCTCGACCTTGCGATACGGCGTCTCCAGGAAGCCGTACTTGTTGGTCCGCGCATACACGGCCAGCGAGTTGATCAGGCCGATGTTCGGGCCTTCAGGCGTCTCGATCGGACATACACGGCCATAGTGCGTCGGGTGCACGTCGCGCACCTCGAAGCCGGCCCGCTCGCGCGCCAGGCCGCCCGGGCCGAGTGCGGACACGCGGCGCTTGTGCGTCACTTCCGACAGCGGGTTGTTCTGATCCATGAACTGCGACAGCTGCGAGGAGCCGAAGAACTCCTTGATCGCCGCCGACACCGGCTTGGCGTTGATCATCTCCTGCGGCATCAGGCCTTCTGATTCGGCAAGGGTCAGGCGTTCTTTCACCGCGCGCTCGACGCGCACCAGGCCGACGCGGAACTGGTTCTCCGCCATCTCGCCGACACAGCGAACACGACGGTTGCCCAGGTGATCGATGTCGTCGACCACACCGTTGCCATTGCGGATATCCACGAGCGTCCGCAGGGCATCGATGATGTCGGATGCCTGACCGTACTTCGCGACCAGGTCCTTTGCCGTTTCGTCATCACGGGCGCCGAAGTACTTGTGGTCATACAGGATGCCTGCGCCTTCGGCCTCATCGCGCCCGAGGCGGCGATTGAATTTCATGCGACCGACCGCCGACAGGTCGTAGCGCTCGTCGGTAAAGAACAGGTTGTGGAACAGGTTCTGCGCTGCCTCCTTGGTCGGCGGCTCACCCGGACGCATCATGCGGTAGATCTCTACCATCGCCTCCAGGGCGTTGCTGGTCGGGTCGATGCGCAGCGTGTCAGAGATGAAAGGGCCGTGGTCGAGGTCATTGGTGAACAGGGTCTGCACCTGCTTCACGCCTTTTTCAACCAGCAGCTTCGCGATTTCTTCGGTGATCTCGTCGTTGGCCTTGGCCAGCAGCTCACCGGTCTCCGCATCGACGGCATCATGCGCAATGGTGCGGCCGACCAGGAACTCCTGAGACACCTCAAGCTTATCGACGCCGGCCTCTTCGAGCTGTTTTATATGCCGCGCGGTGATCCGCTTGCCGGCCTCGACGATGACCTGTTTGCCCGCCTTGATGTCGAACCCGGCCGTATCGCCGCGCAGACGCGACGGCACGAGCGCGAGCTCGATCTTCTTTTTGCCGATCTGGAAACTGTCCTTGTCGAAGAACATATCCAGGATCTCGCTGGTCTCGTATCCGAGGGCACGCAACAGAATCGTCGCCGGTAGTTTGCGACGACGGTCGATACGGACGAAGACAGCGTCTTTCGGGTCGAACTCGAAATCGAGCCAGGAGCCGCGGTAGGGGATAACCCGCGCGGAGAACAGCAGCTTGCCCGAGGAATGGGTCTTGCCCTTGTCGTGGTCAAAGAACACGCCCGGCGAACGGTGCAGCTGCGACACGATGACGCGCTCGGTGCCGTTGATGATGAAGGTGCCGTTGTCCGTCATGAGCGGAAGTTCGCCCATGTAGATTTCCTGCTCCTTGATGTCCTTGACCTGCTTCGACCCGGCCGGCGCGTCCCTGTCATAGATCACGAGACGCACGAGCACGCGCAACGGTGCAGCAAAGGTGGCGCCGCGCAGCTGACACTCGCGCTCGTCGAATACCGGCTCACCGAGACGATAGTGCACGTATTCCAGCGCAGCGCTGCCGGAATAGCTGACGATCGGGAACACCGACTTGAAGGCCGCATGCAGACCGAGGTCCTCGCGTCCGTCCGGCGCGTGATCAGCCTGCAGGAACCCGCGGTAGGATTCGATCTGCGTAGCCAGCAGGAAGGGCACATCAAGAATGCTGGGGCGCTTGCCAAAGTCTTTTCGGATGCGTTTCTTCTCGGTAAACGAATAGCCCATGCGTGCCTTCCCTCGACTAAGATAACTGCGAAATCGCAAGTGGAACGGCATTTACTCGCCGCACCACCGGAGATTCATGGTGGCTGACCGACTGCGTCAGCCGGTCAAACAAGAGGCGCACCGCCCGTTGGCGGACACCCCATCAGATTGCGAAATTGCACAAACAGGAAAAGGCCGGCGGCTCAATGGCCGCCAGCCCAGACCTGATTGGCGATCGATACTCCCAAGCCCGATTACTTGAGCTCGACAGTAGCGCCAGCCTCTTCCAACTCTTTCTTGGCAGCGTCGGCATCTGCCTTCGACACGCCTTCCTTCAGGGTGCTCGGCACGCCTTCGACAGCGTCCTTCGCTTCCTTCAGGCCCAGGCCGGTCAGACCGCGAACTGCCTTGATAACGGCCACCTTGTTGGCGCCGAAGCTGGTCAGGACAACATCGAACTCGGTCTTTTCTTCAGCTGCGGCACCACCGGCATCACCACCGGCGCCCGGAGCGGCAACCGCCACGGCGGCGGCTGCAGTAACACCGAACTTCTCTTCCATCGCGGCGATCAGTTCGACAACTTCCATCACCGACATGTTGGCAATGGCTTCAAGGATATCTTCTTTAGACATCGTAAAACTCCAAAAAATGCTTTAGCACAATAGGTTGACGAAACGACCGTCAGGCCGCTTCTTTTGCGTCGCGAATTGCTGCGATAGTACGTACCAGCTTGCCCGGCACCTCGTTCATGGTCGCAGCGAGCTTCTGTATCGGTGCTTTCATCACCGACATCAGCATGCTGACGGCCTGATCGTAGGTAGGCATCTTGGCCAGCGTCTCGAGCTCGGACGGCGCGAGCATCCGACCACCGATGGACACCAGGGTGACCTTCAATGCGTCGTTCTCTTTCGCAAAGTCCTTGATTACTCGAGCAGCCGCACCCGGGTCTTCCTGCGAGAAAGCCAGAACCAGCGGACCGGTCAGGCCATCTGCCATGCATTCAAACTCGGTATCCTTCATCGCACGACGAGCGAGCGTGTTTTTCACCACGCGCAGATAGACGCCGTTCTTGCGCGCCGCAACGCGCAATGCCGTCATCTTCTCCACACTGATGCCACGATACTCGGCAGCGACGGCGGAATAAGCCACACGTGCTACTTCAGCAACTTCGGCGACGATGGCTTGCTTTTGCTCAAAATTGAGTGCCAAAGTCGTCACCTCCCGACAACGTGGGACAATTGTCCCGTTAACACCTGAGGCCGAAAGGCCCCACCCTTACGGTGCCCGTTACCAGGAGGAGTCCTGATTCCGGAGCGCCATCTGCGCAGGCAGCGATTAAGCCGACCCTTATGCCGGCACCTGCGGTCTTTGACGGCAACCGGCGACATTTCGCCGCCGGCGCCCCCAATTCACTTGGCCCGGCGCCTCGCGCCGTGAGCCACCATCATGCGATCAAAGGATCGCCAAACTGCTCTGATCCAGCGCCAGGCCGGGCCCCATCGTCGAGGACACGGTGATGCGCTTCATATAGATACCCTTTGCCGAGCTCGGCTTGAGTTTCTTCAGATCGTTCAGTAGCGCCTCGAGGTTCTGCTTGAGTGCATCCGGCTCGAAACCCACTTTTCCGATGGAGGCGTGGACAATGCCCGCCTTGTCGGTACGGAAGCGTGCCTGACCCGATTTCGCGTTCTTGACCGCCTGCGCCACATCCGGGGTGACAGTGCCAACCTTCGGGTTCGGCATCAGGCCACGCGGGCCAAGGATCTGGCCGAGCTGGCCGACGACGCGCATTGCATCCGGCGCGGCGATGACCACGTCGAAATCCAGGTTGCCGCCTTTGATTTCTTCGGCCAGGGCCTCCATGCCGACTTTTTCGGCGCCGGCAGCAGTCGCCGCCTCAGCCGCGGCACCCTGAGCGAACACCGCTACGCGCACCTGCTTGCCCGAACCGGCCGGCAGGACCGTGGACCCACGTACGACCTGATCGGATTTGCGCGGATCGACGCCGAGATTGACGGACACGTCTACCGACTCTTCGAACTTGACCGAAGAGATCTGCTTGAGCAGCGCGAACGCCTCTTCCACCGGATACAGCTTGGTGGGATCGATCTTTTCGCGAATTGCCTTTTGGCGTTTTGAGAGCTTGGCCATTACTCAACCCCCTCGACATTCAGACCCATACTCCGGGCAGAACCGGCGATGGTGCGCACCGCCGCATCCAGGCTAGCCGCCGTGAGGTCAGGCTCTTTCATCTTGGCGATGTCTTCCAACTGCGCACGATTGATGGTGCCGACTTTTTCAGTATTGGGGCGACCACTGCCACTCTTGATGCCTGCCGCTTTTTTCAGCAGGATCGAAGCCGGCGGCGTCTTGGTCACGAAGGTGAACGAACGATCACTGTACACCGTGATCACGACCGGCAGGGGCAACCCCTTCTCCACGCTCTGGGTCTGCGCGTTGAACGCCTTGCAGAACTCCATGATGTTGACACCGCGCTGACCCAGCGCAGGGCCGACCGGCGGACTCGGATTGGCCTCCTGGGCCTTCACCTGCAGCTTGATATAAGCTGTGATTTTCTTAGCCATGCTATACCTCTATGCGGGTTCGAGCGCAGCGGGCTTTCACCGCCGCTCCCCAAAAGAACGACACTGCTTGTGACAGTTCGTCCGAATACCGGCGATGCTCGCGGCACCGCCACCAAAACAAAACGGTCAGGCCTTCTCGACCTGGCTGAACTCGAGATCGACAGGGGTCGAACGACCAAAAATCAGCACCGAGACCTTCAGGCGGCTCTTGTCGTAATCGACCTCTTCCACCACGCCATTGAAGTCATTGAACGGGCCGTCGGTCACACGCACTACCTCGCCCGGCTCGAACAAGACCTTTGGCTTGGGCTTGTCGACGCCCTCCTGCATACGCTGCAGGATTGCGTCGGCCTCTTTGTCGGTTATCGGCGCCGGTCGATCCCCGGTGCCCCCGATAAAACCCATGACCTTTGGCACATCCTTGACCAGATGCCAGGTATCGTCGGTCATCTCCATGTGCACCAGCACGTATCCCGGGAAGAACTTGCGCTCGCTGCGGCGCTGGGCGCCGGCGCGCATCTCGACCACTTCCTCGGTCGGCACCAGGATCTCACCGAACGCGTCCTGCATTCCGGCACGGTCGATCCGCTCCTGCAACGAGCGTTTTACATGCCCCTCGAAACCGGAGTAGGCGTGTACGACATACCAGCGCTTCGCCATATCAGTCTCCCTGGCCGGTCAGATAGCGCACGATGCCAAACAGCACCGAATCCACCAACCACATGAAAAGCGCCGTGAGCAACACGGCAATCGTGATGATCAGCAGAGTCTGCAGGGTCTCCTGGCGCGTCGGCCAGACGACCTTGCGCACCTCAGTGCGCGAATCGACGGCGAATTGCCAGACCGTCCGACCCACGGCCGTCTGCAACGCGACGAACACCGCCGCACCGACGATCGTCAGCAACCCCGCCAGACGTACCCACAGGGGCTGTTCGGCAAAGGCATAGAACCCGTAGACACCGGCGACGAGAAGAACCACCACCGCCAACAGCTTGATGGTGTCCATCCCCGACCCTGCTTGTTCCGTTTTCGCGTTCATTACCCGCCAAATATGGCAGGCCAAGAGGGACTCGAACCCCCAACCTGCGGTTTTGGAGACCGCTGCTCTACCAATTGAGCTATTGGCCTAGAAACACAAACGAGCCGCCCCTACGGAGCGGCCCGCCTACCCGAACCGGTTACCTCGATTACTCGATAACCTTGGCCACGACGCCGGCGCCGACGGTACGACCACCTTCACGGATTGCAAAGCGCAGACCTTCGTCCATCGCAATCGGCGCAATCAGCTTCACGGTCATCTTCACGTTGTCGCCCGGCATCACCATCTCAATACCTTCCGACAACTCGCACGCACCCGTCACGTCCGTCATGCGGAAGTAAAACTGCGGACGATAGCCGT
>Ga0116164_10001800_pt1 | contig 15813 bp, 14 predicted proteins | sample AD_UKC109_MetaG_FD_89888 | JGI IMG/M metagenome (GOLD analysis project Ga0116164, IMG submission 89888) | Active sludge microbial communities of municipal wastewater-treating anaerobic digesters from Hong Kong - AD_UKC109_MetaG | ecosystem: Engineered > Bioreactor > Anaerobic > Digestate... | reverse complement strand
CCGTCAGCTCCCTGAAATTTTGAAGTTTGAATTCTGCCCTCTGCCATGACCAAACGCCCTTTTGAAAGGTAATTGTTGACGAACTCGGCTAATTTCCCAAAAGCCACTATCCTTAAAAAATCTGCTTCCTGTGTATTGCTGGCATCCCTTCGGAATTGTCTGTCGACAGCCAAAGTGAATTTGGCAATGAGCATTCCATTTGAAGCATAGGAAACTTGTGGATCAGCTGTCAATCTTCCCACCAAAATCGCTTTGTTATAGCTGATAGACATGATTTATTCGCCTTTTTCCTCTACATCGAACTCTGGCTCGGCTTCTCCGGCTATGACTTCTTCTTCTGCTTCCGGTACCGTTTCTTCAATCTCAACGGTTCCATTCAAACGATGTTGAAGCATCTTTTTTCTTTCTTCTCTTTCGATATCCTCTCTCCGGACAATTTGTTTTCTAACAAATTCGGGAGATACGTGGAAGAGGTTTTCCAGAGGTTCCAAATCAGCACCATCGGCTCTGAATAGAATAACCGTGTAATCACCTTCATCCAACTTGCTTTTTGGAAGGGTGTAAGCCAACTTTCTGATTCCCCATCTGTCTACTTTCTCAACCTTACCATTCACACGTTCCTCAATCAACTGTTTAACCCTCTCGACTCCTTCTTCCCGTTGTTCTTCGGGAAGTCTGGGATCGGTGATAAACATCAGTTCATAAATTCTCACTTTCTACCTCCTACGGTCTTATGGTCTTCACGTTTCTCGTGAAAACAGGATTTGCCGGGTGATTATATCACAGTCAAAAAAGATCACCAGGTTACAATATAGTAAAATCTCGATTTCAAAAAAAATTCGTTTTCTTCACCCACACACTCATCTGTTCAAGGATCTTGACCATGTCGTCCAGTGTTTGAGGGGAAACAGAATCATTGAATACCAAATAGTGCGCTGAACCAGAACCGGTCATACCTTTCAGGATCAATCCGTCACACTTGAGGGCATCAAACTGTTCTACGAATGATTCATAAGAGGGCAATTCAAGCTCTTGAGCTGCCTTTTCGAAATCGTTGAACGTCAAGGTATACTCGCCTTGTTTCAAACCATCGTAAGTTCGATACAATTCCTCCTCGGGCACCCAGGACTCTACATCCTCGTCTTCCCAATCATCCAACACGGGATCACTGATTATCTCCTCCACATGGTCATCATCAAAATCAGTGACATGTTCCACATCTTCCACATTATCCCAATCCTCAAATCTGAGCGAATCAATTACCGAAAACATCTTTGAAGTGGAAAAGGTCACATCGGGCATACACACAATCACCGGAAACGATGGTAACGGCTCCAGCGGTTTCAACAGGTCCCCCCTGTTCTTGCCTAAAGCCGTGTTGCCATAAAAAAAGAAAGGGGTATCCGCCCCGATTTTTCTGGCGATTTCCAGCATCTCGTCAAATGTCAGAGCGTATTTAGAACCGAAATAACGGATCAATTCTGCGGCATTGGAACTGGCTCCACCAAGGCCTGATTCTGGAGGAATGCGCTTTTTCAAGGTGAAATCATAACCCGTGATGGGCATTCCAACCCTTTCCTCAAGTGCCTTTAACGCCCGAAACAGGGTGTTCCCCTCGTTCCAAAGCAAATCGGGTTTGTAAGGAATCAGATCTGCGTACACCACTTTAAAGGTGTTTTCAGTACCGCCATTCGTATCAATATACAGGTTGTCATGCATCTCGATTCTTTGAAACAGAGTCAGAATATCGTGGTAACCATCTGCTCGTCTATCCAAAACATCCAAATACAGGTTCAATTTTCCATACGATCGCAAGTGTTCCTGAGGACTCAAAAAGATCTCACACTCCCTTTATTTCAGCCAGCTTAAGTGCTGTTGAACTTCCGCTGTTCTTGAAGAATTCGGAAACTTCTCAAGAAAATCGGTAAAGATCTGTTTGGCTTTGTCGTTCTCCGCCATCTTTTCATAACACAACCCGATATAGAAATAGGCAACATCCACTTTTTGGAAATCCGGATATTTGGTCAGCAGATTAAAGAAGATGTTCTTTGACTGATTATAATTTTGATTATTGTAATAATAAAGGGCGTAATCCTGCATAGCCCAAGGGGTTTTGGGCGATTTCGGGAATTCGGAAATCAACAAATCAAAATTGCTGATCATCTGAGGTTCATTCCCTTGGCTCATGAAATATTTTCCTCGAATATAGAGTACCGCCGCTTTGGATATAGCGGACAGACGGTCGTAATTGATGTCCCTGACAAAATTGTAGGCCGTCAGTAAATCTCCTTTTTTCATGTATGCTTCCGCTTTAAGGAACTTCAATTCATCTTTCAGGGTTAAATCAACCGTGGCTTCTATTTGTTTGTCCAGTTCTCGAATCAATTCATCCAAGTTCGCATTGGGGTTGTTGATCATCAAATCGTATTTTCTCATGATGGAAGTGGACAAGTAGCGGCCGGTTTTGTCGTTGGCAATGATCCAATCGTATTCCTTTGCGGCATTTGTCAAGTCGTCCATAAGGGTATAGCATTCGGCCAGGTACAGCGCACCATTAAGTGCGGCATCAATGTCTTCCACGGTGTATTGCTTAAGCTGATTAAACTGTCGAATGGCACTCGAGTAATTTTCAAGTTCCATTTCCACAATCCCCAGATTCAGGATGGTTTGAAGTCTTTCTTTTTCGTTGGCATTTTTTAAGGCGTTTTCATAGGAAAACTTGGCATTTTGATAATTGCCCATTTGAAAATACAAATCGCCTTGAAACAAATACCCTTTGTAGATGTATTCTCGGTTCCCCGAACTTATTACCCGGTTGATGTATTCCAAAGCTGCTGAAGAATTGTTACGTTGTTTGTTCAGTGAAGCCATCAGATAGTTGACTTCATTAAAGTACATCCCCGTTGAAAGAACCTGATTCAGCAGTACTTCCGCTTGAGAAAAACGGTTGGTGTTCATGTACACCTTTGCCGTTTCCAAATCGAGCTCCGTCTTTTTCTGTGGGAATTTCGATTTGATGGTAGATAGAAAAGACAAGGTCTGATTGGAATCGTTTGCCTCGCTTAATGCCTGCAAACAGGTTTTGGCGATTTCAAAAGCTTCTGCTGTATAATTAATATAACCTGTATCCACGGCTCTTTCCCATTGCGATATGGCCTCGGATAGGTTGCCTGTTTCATATGCCAGCCACCCCATGATGTTCAAGGCTTCCATTCGTTCCCTTTCATCAGTTGAAGCCAACAGTTCATTCTCTATGTAACGCTTGGCGTTGTTGTAATCTCCGGTCCTGTAAAGGAGCTGGACATGTTGGGAAAAGATTTCGTTTTTGTATCTCGACCCTCCAAAATCCCGCACCAATCGCTGGGATTGCTCCAAGGCCTGTGTGTAATACTTCAGATTGATCATGGCGTTAACCACCCTGTAGATGCTTGCTGCTACCAAATCCCGGTCCTGACCCAATTGCGCCGCTTTTTCAAAGGCCATGATGGCAGCGGGATAGTTCCCCTGCTGATAAAGGATCAAGCCTTTGTAATAAGACGCCGTTCCCGTCAGGTCAGCCCGTGTTATTTGGTCAAAAGCGGTGACAGCACCCGAAAGATCTCCCCTTTGTTTCAGGATCATTCCCCTCAACAGCAAAGCATCTTCTTTGTATTCTGTGAAATTGGATAATTTTTCAAGATTAAATAGGGCTTGGTTGATATAATTACCCTTTAGGCTTTCGGGAGATTCTTCAATGAGATAGTAATAGGAATAGATCAGGGAATACAAAGAATAAGGAAATTCCGGACTGCTTTCCATCAAAACCCCCATGGCTTTCTCGTATTCCTGAATGGCTTGGTTGTAACTGCCTTTGTAAAAGTAGGCATCCGCCATCACCAGATGGGCTTTGCCTTCAAAATCAAGGTTCCCAGGGTTGTTCAACAGCAAACGGTTCACGGACTCCAACGAAGCATCTAAAAGTGACTGATCGTTTAGGTTGTTTGCAAATTCTATCTGCTGTTGTAAACTTTTTAATTCCATGATTAACTCCGTTGTGGTCTTTGAAAAAACAAGACCTCCCACAATAAAAAACAACAATAAGACGATGACATATTTTGGTTTTACTCTCAAAGTCATGCACCCCTTTATCAAATATCGTTATCCACCATAAATTGCTCTATTTGAGACTTCGTAAGTTCTTTTAAATCACCGGGTTTTTCAATTCCCGTCAGGTCAAAAGTCCCGACCCGGATCCGTCTGAGATAGACCACTTTATGGCCGATATGTGAACACATTCTTTTTACTTGACGTTTTTTCCCCTCTCGGATGACAATGGTAATCCAAGAATAAGCCCCATCACGCCGCTTAATCTCAAGCAAAGCGGGAGATGTGGAAAATTGCTTCAACTTCATCCCCTTTTTGAACCGTTTGATATCCTCGTCATCCGGAACCCCTTGAACCTTTGCCAGATATTCCTTTTCCACTTTCATCTTGGGATGAAGAACCTTATATGTTAAATCCCCGTCATTGGTAAGAATCAACAGCCCTTCGGTGTCTTTGTCCAGTCGGCCGACCGGATGAACCCTTTGCGAAATCTGATAATGCTTCTCTAAATAATCGTTGATTGTTGGGGTTTGAAAGGGATCTTTTAACGTGGTGAGATATCCGGCAGGCTTGTGAAATAAATAATAGCATTTTGATTCCAGTTTTATTGGCTTACCGTCCACTTGCACCAGATCTTTTTGTTCATCCACCTCCAAAAAAAAATCCCGAACGATTTGAGCATTAACTGTCACACGACCCGATTCAATCATTTGTGATGCCTTTCTTCGACTGGCCAAACCGGCCTTTTGAATAAACCTTTCGAGTTTCATCCATTCTCCTCTTTAAAAAGGTTCCAACAAGACAACCGAAACACCAATTTTTCTTGTGGAAACAACAAATTCAACCAGCAAATGGTCTCTAAAATTGTGCTTTTCACTCTTGATAAAATAACGTGTTTTAAATTCAAAACTTCCCAACAGCTTGTTCAGCATATCCTGATCCGAATAACTGTTGATTACCGGAAGTCCGATAGACATTTCAAACAGCCAGGGATCGAGAAAATACTGACCGTAAACACCGGCACCAAACCAGTAATCGGCTCTGTCCCATGCTGTCTGCTGGGCTTGTGATGAACCCGGTGTGGCATCAAGTGTATAATCGGAGTAAAAACTGCCGAATTCGAATGTGGAGTAAATCCCGAAACGATAGCCTTCAATCCCATCACGCCTTCCTAAAAGGGGGATCATGGCATCCATGTCAAAATTCCAAAAAATAGTCGGAGTGGCTGATTCTTGTGACTGAGCATCCAGGAATTGGGGATGATAGGTAATATCCAACTCGATGATATCGTTAAAATCATTAAGTATCCCAATATCCAGGTTGATTCCGTGTTTGGTTTGATCAGAAGGCGCAAAACGATAGCCTGCGCCAATCTCAAACATCATGCCAAAACCTCCATTGACCAATATGAGCCATGCCAATCCGATCAGGATTTTAAACCGAATCCCTTTGTGATCACGTTCTTTTATGATAACTTGTTCCAACAACATCGATCACCCCTTTGAGGGTTAGCAGCGTCAATGTATAGTTCAACACCGACGCATCCAGTTCCGATTGATGACTTAAAGTGTCAAAATCAGAAACTCCCGTTTCAATCAACGAAAACACCCGTTTCTCCTCCTGGGACATATCTTCCACTATACGCTTTTTAAGCGCTTCACTCTGCTCGTTATCTTTGGCCTTAAAATAATCCGGATACTCCTGAAAGACATCTTCCGCTTCAGTCACCGGTATGGCCCCTTTTTTAATCAAATCATTCGTTCCTCCCGAACTGTAAGCGTTAATCTGCCCCGGCACGGCAAACACATCCCGGTTCTGCTCTAATCCGCATCTGGCCGTAATCAAAGAACCGCTTTTTTTCGCAGCCTCTACCACCAGTACCCCCCTGCTCAGTCCGGAGATGATCCGATTTCGCATGGGAAAATAGTAAGTCCGAGGCGTCTCCCAAGGAAAGTATTCACTGACCAGGCATCCAGTTTGAATGACTTGCCGATACAGCCTTTCGTTTGACTTGGGATAAATGGTGTCCACACCGCACCCCAAAACCCCAATCACCTTTGCATTGGATTCCAAAGCCTTTTGATGAGCTAACGAATCGATGCCGAATGCCAATCCGCTGACAACCACAACACCTCTTTCAACCAACTGAGGGATCAGCATATCAATCACCAGTTTGCCATAGCGGGTGCTTTTCCGAGAACCAACCACAGCCAGTTTCAGGGCTTCATCAGACAATATTGAATCATCACCCTTTACAAACAAACACCAGGGAGGATCGCTGATTTGGGTTAACAGTTCCGGATAGCCTTCTTCCTCATAGGTAATCATTTTCAAATCACTGCGATTGGAACATGCCTCAAGTCTGTTGATTAACTCATGGATGTCATTCGGATTGATTTTAACAGGCAGTTGTTGACAAGCCTGCGTCAGATCATCCAAGGTCTCATAATGCTCGAAAAGTCTTTGCTTCTCAAAGAAACTAATATTTAATTTGGATGCAACGGCAATCTTTTCGATTCTGTTCACAACGAAAAGCTCCTTTTACAATATATAGGCGGACAAATCCCTGTCCTTTACCAGTTGCGCCATATTCTCCTGTACATATTTTCGATCCACGATCAGCTTGTTCAGCTCAGGGTCTGGCGCCTTAAAAGAAACATCCTCAAGAATCCGCTCCATGACCGTGTACAATCTTCTGGCACCGATATTCTCCAGATCTTCGTTGAGTTGAAAAGACATGGCCGCAATCTCCTCCAAACCGTCATCGGTAAACTCGATCTGAACCCCATCCGTTTCAAGCAACGCCTGATACTGTTTGGTCAACGAATTCCTGGGTTCCACGAGAATGCGTTTGAAATCCTCCTTGGTTAAAGATTCCAATTCCACACGCAAGGGGAAACGTCCTTGAAGCTCCGGCATCAAATCCGATGGCTTGGCCACGTGAAACGCACCGGCGGCAATAAAGAGGATGAAATCTGTTTTAATCAGGCCGTATTTCGTCATGACCGTTGTCCCTTCAACTATCGGTAACAAATCTCGCTGCACACCACCTCTGGAAACATCGGGGCCGGATTTTGAACTTTCTCCTGCGACCTTGTCGATCTCGTCAATGAACACAATTCCCTTATTCTGTGCCAGATCGATACCGTCTGCGACGATTTTATCCGAATCGATAAGCTTTTCTGACTCGATGGGCACTAAGATCTTTCGGGCCTGCTTAACCGTCACCCGCTTGGTCACTTTCTTTTTGGGCATCAAATTGCCGAACATTCCCTGCATATCGATGCCAATATCTCCCAAATCTCCCCCAATCATGCCTATCTGAGGGGCATTGGACTGTTCGATTTCGATGTTGATAAACCGTTCTTCAAATTCACCGTTTCGAAGTTTTTGAACAACCTCATCCCGGTTCCACTTGATGTCAGAATCCGATTCTTCCTTTTCCTCAGCCTGTACTGGAGGTTGTTGGGACCCTTGAAACAGCTGACCAAAGATATTTCCCAGATTTTGTTGATTGCGTTCCTTCCGTCTGGGATGCAAAATAGCATCTACAAGGATCTTTTCCACTTCCGTCTGGGCGATGAGCGCCACCTTCTCCATCTCTTCATGTTTCAATTTACTGATAGCCGACTCAACCAATTCCCGGATCATGCTTTCCACCGATCGGCCTACATAACCCACTTCCGTAAACCGTGTAGCCTCTACCTTCAAAAAAGGCGAATCGGAGAGGTTTGCCAACCTTCTGGCAATTTCAGTTTTTCCGACCCCTGTGGGTCCGATCATCAAGATATTTTTGGGAAACACTTCCTCTTTCATCTCATCTTCCAGTTGCTGTCTCCTGATCCTGTTTCGAAGGGCAATGGCAACTGATTTTTTCGCCTCATCCTGACCGATAATATATTTATCCAATAGTTCAACAATACGTTTGGGAGTTAACTCCTCACTTTTTGGCAACGCCTTTATCACTGTATGATTCTCCTTTCTGTATGGACATTTCTCCTTCTTTATCCAAGTAGATTTTATTCTTATTGATCGTAACCGCTTCCTTAAAAGCATGGATAGTCGTTGTACAAGCCTCCAATTGTGCATACATATCTGCTCTGATATCATAGACCGCTAAACTATCCAAAGTTTTGAATTCTGTCAGTTTTTGTGTATAACGATCCCTAAGTTTTCCGGTCATATTCCAAATAAATATCGAGCCACTTAAAAAAAACAGCAGGCAGCAAACGCAACACAGATAACCAGCATGCTTTGATCTTCTTTTATCAAACCGATTGTCAACCCTCCACATAACCGATGAAGGGGAGATTTCGGAATTTCTGTTCAAAGTCCAGACCGTATCCCAATAAGAAGCGATCCTGAGATTGAAAACCCACGTATTTGGGTATGATGCCGTAATGGTCTTTCTCGTATTTATCAACCAAAGTAGCCACTTCCAGGGTAGCTGGCTTATATCGAGACAAATAGTTTAGGATATATTTCAAGGTTTGGCCGGTGTCCAAAATATCCTCAATCACGATGACATTTTTCCCCTGAACCGGCTCGTCAATCCAGGATTTCACATTGATCCTTCCGGATGACTGGGTTCCTTTGTAGCTGGCAACCTGAATAAACGAATAACTGACATCCATATCAATGTCCAACAACAGCTGAGAATAAAAATGAACAGAGCCTTTCAACACACAAACCATGTGCAGCGGCGAATCCAATCCTGCGTAATCTTGAGTGATCTGCTGTCCCAGTGCCTTGACCCTCTTGGAAATTTGCTCCTCACTGAAGAGTACCTTTATTCTCTCTTTGGTTATTTCCATACGATTCGGCTAAAAAAGCCTTCCCCCTTTAATTCAAATTGACCCTCAATAATTTTCTCACTTCGAGAATCATCCACTCAAGCCGCTGAGCGGCTTTATCTTTCTCCAAGCCGGGTGATTGTGACGGTTGAGTATGTACGTTGATATAAGCCTTAACTTTTGGTTCGGTTCCTGAAGGTCTGAAGATAACACGGTCTCCATTGCTAAAAAGAAACGCTACCACATCTGATTGCAAATGAGATTGTTCCGTGAGGTAATCCTTCATCCGAACCCCCTTCTCCCAATCATTTAAAGGCTGACGGCTTCTTAAATCCTGCATGAACTCACTCAGCTTATTCATCCCATCCACACCCTCTGCGGTGTAGGTTACAAGATGCTCCAGATAATAGCCATATTGCCGGCGAATCTGATCCAGTCGCTGAACAATCCCTTCACCGCCTCCGCAATCAAGCAACAAGAGGGCCAAAAGACCCGCTGTTGAACAGGCATCTTTATCACCAGAATGCGTTCCGAACAGATAACCAAAACTTTCCTCAAAACTAAACAGGACATCGATCCCCTGACTTCTTAACCTTACCGCAAGATCACCCAGGTATTTAAACCCGGTCAATGTTTCTTCTATTTTGATTTGATAATCCTGGGCCATGGGTTTGATGGCATCAGTGGTTACAATGGTTTTTAGAACGGCACATCTGTAACCATAATCATCAATCCCCTTTTTCCTCAAGATGTAATCTAAAAGCAGCACGCCTAACTCATTCCCCGTCAAGGATTGATACCCCTTTTGAGTAAGTACGAAAAGCCCCAATCGATCGGCATCCGGATCCGTGGCAATCAAAGCTTGTGGCTTTGATGACATATGTCGGGCCTGTTCCAAAGCAAGCGTAAATGCATCCGGATCCTCCGGGTTGGGAACAGTAACCGTAGAAAAATCAGGATCGGGCGTCATCTGAGCATCCACAACCTGAACCGAAACGCCAAAATGGCTCATGATCGGTGGCACGAATCGAGCGCCTGTTCCATGTAAGGGCGTGTAAACCACCTGAATGTCCGCCGCCTCATCCGAGCAGCTTTGACTGACTGAAAGCAGTTCTTCATAAACCTGATTGAAATAACGATCGTAAACATCTGAACTGACCGGCTGGATCAAATGTGGCAGAGGTGGGGTGTCGTCCTTTTCCAACAACTTAATATTTGCCATTTGCGCCTTTAGACTTTTGATTTTATCGGGTATATACTGCACCCCATTGGCATCATATAACTTAAAACCGTTGTATTCTTTTGGATTATGGCTGGCGGTTATGACAATACCGGTATCACAATGGAGGGTTTGAACGGCGAATGAAAGAACGGGTGTGGGAACCGGTTCGCTGAACAAATAAACTTGGACGTTTCCGGAAGAAAGGGTCTCTGCGGCGCAAACGGCAAATTCCTTTGAATACTTGCGGGTATCATAGGCAATGACAACCTTCTTTGAGTCTATTCGAAGGGCTTTGCAAATCCGTTTGATCCAAAAATCGTTGATCCCGTTTGTCCCCGCCCTGATTTTGGATCGGAGACCGCCTGTTCCGAATTCGGCTTCAACGGAAAACCTCTCGTAAAGCTCTCGTTTAAACGCATCGGGCGATAACTCACCCATAGCTGACAAATCCGCTTTCATCCATCCTGATGACGCTTCCTGCCATCTTTCGTATTGATTGCTTAGCCTTTCATATTCAGGCAATGCTTTCACCCCATCGATCCGTAATACTTCATATGAACAGATTATACCATGAAGACACGCTATAAAGAGACTTTAAAAAAAGAATCAATCTGTTTTAAATTGCAAATAATTGCGTTGTCTTTTCGTTTTTTCAAAAAGAGCGTTTGATCATAAAAATTTTATTATGAATATAGTGTAAACATTCCGGTTGTACTCAAAGAATATTTGCAATTACTTCTTCCGTGTGATATAATACCGAAAATTTAGGAGGTTACGTTGATGACAATCGCTCATAAAGATACTGAGTTAAGCAAAGGCATATTGTTGAACATCGTCATTATTAGCAGCCCCGCTGATCGGGGGAGCTAAGGTCTTTTGCTAGACTAAGCACCTTTAAGAGTAGCGGGGAATTCAGAAAGATGAATTCCCCGCTTTTTTTTAACCATTCAAGCTTTTCCGGAAAGGCTTTTGGAATAAAGAGGAACAGAAAATCAAAAAAAATAGGAGGATTTATGATGAAGAAGTTCTGTGTTTGTTTAGTTGTATGCGTGATGCTGATGGGAACCCTTTTTGGTGCACAAACACCCGGTGAAGTAAAAATCGCCGCAGTATTTTCCATGACAGGCGGCGCATCTGCCTATGGCAGAATGGCTTATCAGGGAGTTCAAGTTGCCATGGAGCTGTTCCCTGAAATCCTCGGCTTACCCGTTAACATGGTTGTCATGGACACCAAAAGTGACAAAGTGGAAGCTGCAAATGGTGTTCGCAGGGCCATAGAAAATGAGCAAGTCTTGGCCATATTGGGAAATATTATCAGCGGAAATAGCCTTGCCGGAGGAGCAGTCGCTGAAGAATTAAAGACTCCCATGGTTTCACCCACCTCCACCAGCCCCATCGTCACACAGGGCAAACAATATGTCAACCGGGTTTGTTTTTCAGATGATTTTCAAGGCCAAGCAGCTGCAAAACTTTTGTACAACTTGGGAGACCGTACCGTTGCTGTGTTTGTAGACGTTGAACAGGATTATGCCGTGTCTTTAGCGAATTATTTCAAAAAGACCTTTGAAGGCCTTGGGGGTACCATCTTTTATGAATACTACAAAAGCGGGGACCAGGATTTTTCCGCACAAGTCTTAGACGCCATGTCGAAAAACGTCGATGCCTTGTACATGCCCGGTTACTATACAGAAATTGCCCTAATCTGTTCACAAGCCTACGACAACGGTTTTTATGGAAACCTCGCAACCGGTGATGGTGCCTATGCGGATGAGACGGTAGAAATAGGCGGAGAAGCAGTGGAAGGACTATACCTGACCGCTGGTTATCATGCTGACTCGCCTGCTTTCAACGAGAACGCCGAAATGTTCCTGAAAGCCTTTTCCGAAAAATATCCTGGAGAACAGCCTTCTATGTTTGCCGGGTTGGGCTTTGATGCCTATTTGGTGTTAAGAGATGCCATTGAAAGAGCCGGAGAATTAGACAGAGAAAAGGTTTCAAAAGCCTTGAGAGAAACCCAGAACTTCCCCGGTTCCACCGGATTCATCACCATCACCAGCGAAGGAAACGCTGAAAAGTCCGTTGTCATTGTCAAAATTGAAAATGGACAATACGTTTACGATTCGGTTATCAATCCATAAGTTATTGACACAAAATTAGGATAGGATCGAAGATTAAGGTTCCGGGGTTAAGGGTTTATGTTTGCATACCCCAAACCCCGGAGCTGATCTCATCCTTTTTTATGTGACACGAATCAATGACCGTTGATATCTCGGAGGGTTGAAACGGTTTTTTCATAAAGGGGTGTTGTTGTTGAAAATCGAAATTTTATTGCAGCATGTGATAAACGGCCTTAGTCTGGGGTTGTTGTATGCCCTGATCGCCGTAGGCTATACCATGGTGTACGGCATACTTAAGCTCATCAATTTCGCACACGGCGAAATCTTCATGATGTCCACTTTTTTTACCTTTTACGCCATCACCCTGTTCGGTCTACCCTGGTGGTTGGGGATGCTGGTGGGCATAGCAGGAGCCGCCTTGCTGGGTATGAGCGTTGATCAGATTGCCTATAAACCATTGAGGGCAGCCCCACGTATCTCGGCACTCATCACGGCTATCGGTGTATCAATGTTTTTACAGAGCTTGGCAATTGTTATTTTCGGAGGCATCCCAGAATCGTTCAGAACCGTATTTCCTGATTTCTTTAATAAAATCTACACCATCGGTGGTGAAGTCATCGTTAATCGAGGAAGGGAAATCGTGGTCAACGCCATCCGAATACCCAGTATCACTATCATTACCTTTGTCGTGACACTCTTCACCTTTTTCATCCTTTGGTTCATCTTATACCGAACAAAAGCCGGCCTGGCGATGAGAGCCGTATCCATGGACACCAAAGCAGTTGCCCTGATGGGGATCAGTGTAGATCAAACCATTGGCTTGACATTCGCCTTAGGATCGGCACTTGCCGCAATTGGCGGGATTTTGTGGGTGGGAAAATACCCGCAAGTCTGGCCCATGATTGGATTTATGCCTGGCCTCAAAGCATTTGTGGCCGCAGTTATCGGTGGTATTGGATCGGTGACCGGCGCCATTGTGGGCGGGATTCTGTTGGGGTTGATTGAAATTCTTGCCGTGGGACTCATGCCTCAAATGGCAGGCTATCGGGACGCTTTTGCTTTCATATTATTGATCCTATTGCTGTCGTTTAAACCAAGCGGCATAATGGGTAAAAAAGAACTGGTGAAAGTATGACCATCCATGATAAAAAAACACTCCATGTTAGAACTCAAATCCTGTTGACAATTGGTTTCATCGTTGGCATCTGCATCCTCTTTTATTTAGCTGAAGAAAATCTAAACAGCTACATGATCCGCATCATCTCACTAATCGGTATCTTTGCCATCATGGCGGTGAGCCTTACTCTGATCAACGGTGTGTCGGGCATGCTTTCTTTGGGACATGCCGGGTTTATCGCTATCGGGGCATATGTCGCCGCTTTGCTGACCATGAGTGTACAACAGAAAGAAGCCTCATTCATCCTAATGGGTGTCGCCTTTCCCATCAATACAGAAACCCTCTCAAACATCCCCTTCTTTTGGGCTACCTTGGCAGGCGGAAGTGTGGCAGCCCTTATGGCTTTTGTGGTAGGATGGCCAACCATGAGACTTTCAGGGGATTACCTGGCCATTACCTCCTTAGGTTTTGCCGAGATTATTCGCATTTTCTTATTGAACTGGAATCGCATCACCAACGGTTCATTAGGACTCAAAGGCATACCCTCATACACCAACATCTGGTGGTCATGGGGATGGCTGCTGATTACGCTGCTGGTTATTGGCAGCTTTGTAAAAAGTTCCTACGGACGAGCTCTGAGAGCTATTCGAGACGACACCATTGCCGCAAAGGCCATGGGCATCAATGTTTTCAAACATCAACTCACCTCCTTTGTTCTGGGTGGTTTCTTCGCCGGAGTCTCTGGTTCTCTATACGCCCACTGGCTCACGTCCATTGATCCCAAACCCACCACATTGGGCATCATGCTGACCTTCAACATCTTGATTATGATTGTACTTGGAGGCCTTGGAAGTCTATCAGGCGCTGTCATCGGCGCCGGCCTTTTTGCCGTTCTCTCAGAATTTCTCCGATTCGTTGAATCTGACATGACCTTCTTCGGGTTCACCATCGCCGGCATATCCGGCATGCGCATGTTGGTCTTTTCTGCCCTGTTCATCATTATCATGATATTCTGGCAAAAAGGCATCATGGGACGTAACGAACTCACTTGGAACGGCCTGTACCGTGTTATCGGAAAACTGAGAAAGGGAGAAAACCATGGACAGTAAACCCCAAAAACCTATTTTAACCATTGAACAAATGACCATGCGCTTTGGTGGACTGGAAGCGGTAAGTGATTTCAGCGCACAAATCCATTCCGGTGAAATTTTGGGACTCATCGGCCCCAACGGCGCTGGAAAAACCACCATATTCAATGTTGTCACCGGTGTCTATCAACCCACACGAGGACATATATATTTGAATGACAAGGCCATCGATCATTATGAACCCCATGTCATCACCCATTTGGGTATAGCCAGAACCTTTCAGAACATACGATTATTTCATACCATGACGGTTCTGGAAAATCTGCAGGCTGCCATGCACCATGAACTATCGAACGTCAAACCGGATAAGATCCTGAAGAAATGGCAACAAAAGAAAAAAGGTGCCAGCGATTGGTGGTTCTGGAAATCCGTATTTAAACTGGGGTATTTTAAAAAAGAAAGAGAACAGCGGGAAAAAGCCGAATACATTCTGGAAAAACTGGGTATGCTCAAACACAAAGATGAATTGGCGCACTCCCTCCCCTACGGCGAACAAAGAAAGCTTGAAATAGCCAGAGCACTTGCAACAACACCACAACTGCTGCTATTAGACGAACCGGCAGCAGGCATGAATCCCTCCGAATCGGTTGCGTTGATGAACCTCGTCAGAAACATTCGGGATGATTTCAACGTAACCGTATTTTTAATCGAGCACGACATGAAATTTGTCATGGGATTATGTGAACGCATCATCGTTCTGGATTACGGAAAAGCCATTGCCATGGGCGATCCCGCACAAATCAGATCAAATCCTAAAGTCATCGAGGCCTATCTGGGAGAGGAGTGGAAAGATGTCGTCAGCAGCTGAGTGCATGCTCCGAATCAATGATTTAACGATCAATTACGGTCCCATCAACGCTGTCAACAAAATCTCGATTGAAGTCCCTGCTGGTAAAATCGTCACGTTGATTGGGGCAAACGGTGCAGGAAAAACATCCACCTTATCGGGAATCAGCGGCCTTGTAAAAATCAAAAGCGGCTCTGTAACCTTTCAAAACAAACCCATTACCAACATGTCCCCCCACCTCATCACACAGATGGGAATCGTCCACGTACCGGAAGGGCGAAGAATATTTTCCGGATTAACTGTTAAGGAAAATCTCGCCATGGGCGCTTACAACCGAAAAGAAAAAAAAGTCATCAAAACAGATATGGAATGGATATTTTCGCTCTTTCCCATCTTAGAGGAAAGGCTGAACCAGCCAGGGGGAACCCTATCAGGAGGTGAGCAACAAATGCTTGCCATCAGTCGAGGACTTATGAGCAATCCAAAACTCATGATGCTCGACGAGCCCTCATTGGGCCTTGCTCCCCTGCTGGTTAAAGAAGTTTT
>Ga0116164_10001799_pt1 | contig 15820 bp, 20 predicted proteins | sample AD_UKC109_MetaG_FD_89888 | JGI IMG/M metagenome (GOLD analysis project Ga0116164, IMG submission 89888) | Active sludge microbial communities of municipal wastewater-treating anaerobic digesters from Hong Kong - AD_UKC109_MetaG | ecosystem: Engineered > Bioreactor > Anaerobic > Digestate... | reverse complement strand
CTAAAAGCTGAACAAAAACGTAGAGAAGAACAGAAGGAAAAACTTGATAAGTTCATGAAAGCATAATGATCGTAAGAGAATCTATGGAATTTCAAAGAGGGGGCGGAAGCCCCCTCAAAAGTTTAAGGATTGGTCGTCTTGAGATCCTTAAAAAAGAACTAGAGGATAAAAAATTTGGTTTTGAATCTTGCAAGGATAATTTAGAAAGAATTTCTAGAAAATATGCTTTAAAAAGTCCTTCCGGAAAGGTTTTCTTTAAAAGGGAGCTTAGTGATGCTTTCGAACAAATGTTTGGATCAGATTTTAAGAGTTCTTATGAATCCAAACAACAAAAAGATGCTCATTCAAATAAATCTAGACAATTTTTTAAGGATTTAATAAAGAAAGTTAAATTGAATGATTCTCAAATATCTGAGGACGAATTATTGGAAGCTATTGATGAGTTCACTAAAGTAATTACCCCGGATCCTTTATGGTTTGAAGCAGTTCTCGGAAGTTTTGCATATACGGCTGAAAATTATTAAAACTCTTTTATACCCTTTCAATATAATATCCAAACACATAATACATGAGTGGAGTGGATGTCCTCGGATACTCATCCTTTTTAGTATCCATAATCGGAATATTATTAAATGCCAAAAAGAAAATAGCTTGCTGGCCAGTTTGGTTAGTAAGTAATTCAGGCTGGATTGTATATTCAATATTGCAAAAGGATATTCCTCAAGTAATATTATGGATAGCCTTTTCAGTCTCAAATGTTTATGGATGGTATCAATGGAAAAAGGATTTTGAAAAAGAGAAATTTAAACCAAATGTTTATACTGATATTGATTAAATTATGAACGAAACAGATCTTAGACTCGCTTTTAAAATGGATACAAGCTATTATCCATGTTGGCCGGATACCGGAAGATTTGAAAGGTATGCCGACAGTATTAGAGGTTTAACTCGATCCATATATGCTAAATGGTTAGAGGATAAATTTGAAAAACCTCTTGATATGAGAAGATTATTTCATAGAGAAACTGGTCTTGGCGATCCGGTCATTGACAATGGAAATTATTATATCACAGAATATCGTAATTGGCTCGAGAGAAAAGCCCTTTGTAATCGAAAAGTATTAGTACAGATTAAATCTCTTCTAAATCTATGAATCGTTATTTAACAAGCGAATATGTTGGCATAGGTCATCCGGATAAAGTAGCAGACCAAATTTCTGATGGCATTCTTGATATGTACTTGGGAAATGATCCCAATTCACGAATAGCTGTAGAAACATTAGTTTCCGGAAATAAAGTATTTGTTGTTGGAGAAATAACCAGTCGAGGTAAATTTTCCGAATCCTTTATAAAAGACAAAATAAATGAAATCATAGTTGATGCTGGTTATGATTGTAATGTTCCGTGTGAATTCAGGGAAGGCAATCTGGATATTCAGCTTCATCTAAGAGCTCAGTCCCCAAATATTCATCAAGGGGTGGATAAAGAAAATGGAGATATTGGAGCAGGGGATCAAGGTATTATGTTTGGCTATGCAACAAATGAAAATACAGATTATTATCTTCCTGTTCCTTATGTTATTGCAGCAGATCTTCTTAATACCTTAAATAAAGGGATTTTGAATGGAGATATAAAAGGTTTGTTCACCGATAATAAATCCCAAGTTTGCTGCTGGTATCAAAACGGAAATATTTTTATAGATCGAGTTATTCTTTCTTCTTTTCATAGCCCTCTTCTAAGTGTAGAAGAAGTTCAGGATATGCTAAAAAATAAAATAGTAGATCCAGTTCTTGACAAATACTGGAAATATCTTCCCAAAAAAGATGTCGAAATGTTTCTCAATTCTGCAGGGCCTTTCTTTATCGGAGGCCCCGAAGGGGACTCAGGATTAACTGGACGTAAGATCATCGTAGATACTTATGGCGGGTTTGCTCCTCATGGCGGTGGTGCTTTTAGTGGTAAAGATCCTTCAAAAGTTGATAGATCTGCAGCTTATATGGCTCGTCATATAGCTAAGAGTATCGTAGCTAATGGCCTTGCTGATAAAGCTCTTGTCCAATTATCTTATGCTATTGGACATGTAAAACCCTTCAGCATAGCTATTGATTCCGATAGTTCTTTACCTGAAGAATTTTTGATAAAGGTAGTTCAAGAAAATTTTGATCTTTCCCCTAAAGGAATTATTGATTACTTAAAACTTACTGATCAATCTGTTGTAAAATATAAAAATATAGCAGGCGGCGGACATTTTCTGTCTCCTGATTCTCCTTGGGAACAAATAAAACAGTTCTAATGAGTTTAATAAACGAAAAATACAATAAAGTAGTTTGCATCTGCTTAAAAGAAAGGGAAGATAAGTATAAGTATTCATTATCCCAATTTATTAAACATGGGATTGATGTAGAATTTTATCGTCCTGTAGTTCCGGGATATGCTGCTCAATTATTAGAAGATTATTACAAAAGATGGAATAGTCCGGATAATACGAAGATAAGATTTAATCCAAGATTTCCTAATGAGCTTGGAGCAATGCAATCTCATTATCATGTTATTAAATCTGCTTTACTTGAGGGTGCACAAAGTCTTTTCATATTTGAAGATGATTGCGCTTTTCATAAAGATTGGGAAAATCTCGAAGCTAAATACTTTAATACAATACCGGAGGATTCTGATGGGGTTCTTCTTTATTCATTCCAGGCTCAATTATATGCTCAGAATGTAAGAGTAAAACCAAGGTGGACAAAAGGTTATGGGAGTTGGTCTATTTTAGCTTATGGCATGAACAGAAGAGCAATGGAAAGATATATTCAGCTTGCTGATGCTGCCCCGATGATAGCGGATAGTATTACTTTTCACATGATGACTAATGAAGGCTTTAATTTTTATGTTGCAAGCCCTCCATTGGTTGTTCCTGCGAAAGACCTTACTTCTAATATAAGAGGGGAAAATAAAAACTATGAACAGATAAGAACTGTTTATATGATGGGTATCAACGACAACGATTACGAATAATGGAACAGTTAAAAGTTTGGTTTGCAGATTTTTGGCCAGAGTGGTCTGATGAGGATTTTATAAGTCCTATTCTAAAAAAACATTTTGAAATAATATTGGATAGAAATAATCCAGATGTGGTATTCCATTCCATATTTAATAGAATGCAAGAATCTGTTAAATACAAATGTAAAAAAATTCTTTATTTAGGGGAAAATCACAGACCAGAGCACTTTGGATCTAACTATAGTATTAGTTTTGATCCGCACACAGAAACAAATTATCGTTTACCTCTCTGGCAAGTTTATCTTTTATTGAAACCAGAATTAAAGGAAAGACTTTATAACAGGAAAAACTGGGAAGAATCTCAATTTATTAAGTGGTGTTCTTTTACAGTTTCAAATCCTTCTAATTTTATGAGAAATGCGGCTTTTCAACAAATCAATAATTATAAGCCTGTAGATTCTTATGGAAGATATTTAACTAACAATAATGCCTTACAAGAATACTCAAAAGGAAGATACTGGAGAGACGCGAAGGATGATTATTTCTTAACTTATCCTCATAAATTTATGATTGCTTATGAGAATACGCCAACAAGATATTATTGTACAGAAAAATTAATGGATGCTTTTCTTGTTGGAAGTATGCCTATTTATTGGGGGGATCCCAGAGTTGGGGAAGATTGGAATAAGGAGGCTTTTATTGATTTTACTAAAGGATTTGATTTTGAAAAAATAGTTTATCTTGATAAAGATTGGAAATTATTCCAGAGTATTTATGAGCAGCCGGTGTTTACAGATGAACAAAAGAAAAATCTTGAAGATAATTTAAGTAATTTTGAAAGCTGGTTAACCGATAAAATTAAAAAATAATGTATTGGGAAAATATAGAAGGTATGTTTACGTTTCAATTGCTATATAGCAATAGATTTCCTAATAATTCCGTTTTTGTTGAAATAGGAACATGGAAAGGAAAGTCTTCTATTTTCATGGCAGAAAAAATAAAGGAATCTGGAAAAAATATTACCTTTTACACTATAGATCTTTTTAATGGCTTCGGAGGAGGATATGATGAAGATGAAGACGCAAAAGAGGGTAAACTTTTTGAAAAATTTTTGAAAAATTCCGAGCCCGTAAAAGAATTTATTATCCCCCTCATAGGAGATAGTAAAATTTTATATGAGAAATTTGAAAAGGAATCAATCGATTTTCTTTTTATAGATGGTGATCACCGATACGAAGGAATTAAGAAAGATCTTCAATTATGGTTTCCAAAAATTAAGAAGGGAGGAATTATTTCGGGACATGACTATGATGAACCATCTTGCGGAGTAAGAAAAGCAGTAGATGAATTCTTTTCATTTGGTGCTCAATCTTATGCAGGGGGATGCTGGATTTTCTACAAATGAATATAATAGTAATAAGTTTAGAAAGAGCTAAAGAGAGGAGAGAAAAAATATCTTCTCAATGTCATAATTTAGGGCTAAATCCTTTAATTATGGATGCTGTTGATGGTCAAAAGCTTTCTTTGGATCAGCTAAATAAAAAGATTCACCTAATTAACGGGTATAGATTTGGTGATCAATTTAAACCTGGAGAGATAGCTTGCACGATGTCTCATATAAAAGCTCTTGAAATAGCCAACGATGAAAAATGGCCTTATTTAATTGTTTTAGAAGATGATGTTATTCTAGCTGAAGATTTTGAAAAAAGAGTTAAATTTTTATTTAAGATAATTCCTCAAGATTGGGAGCATGTTTATCTTTCGGGCATACCTCGTTTAGGATTTATGAAACCCCCGATGTTAGAATTTATGAATGTAGTTCCAACAATTTTTACGGAATGTACTCATTCTATGATAATTAGAGATAATGCTTATCAAAAAGTAATCAACTATCTTTCTAAGTTTGAAACAACTACAGATGATAGCTATAATCATATTATTTTGTCAGGCGGATTAAAATCATATACTTTTTATCCATTTGTAAGTTATGCTTATGATGAATATACTTATATTTGGGATCAAAAAATCAATAGGGAACATTCATCAAAAAAATATTTTAAAAATAAAATATGAAAGCAATTCCCTTAACCCCACGAGTTATTCATCATTATAAAAATTCTATAGAATATTTTTTTCAAAAAAATATTCAGGATGAGAATTTTTTTCATCCTCATGAACTTTCATATCAGGGGATTCTTGAGGAAGTAACGATCAATTATAAAAATTATTACGTCTTTTTTATGGACGAAGATAATATTTTGGGATATGGTATGCTAAGAGGATGGCAAGAAGGGTATGAAATTCCAAGTTTGGGGATAATAATTGATATTGATCATAGAGGGATGGGAATATCTAAGGTTCTTATGGATCATTTAGAAAGTATGGCTCAGATAAATGGAGCCAAAAAAATAAGATTAACTGTTTATAAAGAAAACAAAATAGCAGTTTCTTTGTATAATAAATTAGGGTATCAATTTTTTGATCACGAAAACGGAAAAGAATTAGTTGGAATAAAAATTTTCTAATATGGCAGATACATTAGGAACTCTTATTGATAAATTGACCACGGTCGATTTAAAAATGTGGAATAATCAGGAAATTCTTTATGAAATAAGAAGAATGTCCTTCGAAGAATATAAGAAAAAATATTTCGAAAATGAAGAAGGAGCTAAGCTTCTATGGGAGACATTGAAGAAAGCTACTGATTTGAACGTTCAAAGAAATCAACTTATAAATGAAGTTGATGAAAGACTTATTGAGATTGTTAAAGCTGGAGTAGCCGGAGAAGATCTTGATAATGGTAAGTTCTTACAGAGATCTCATAAAACTTATTAACATGCTAGAAAAGAAATTTGTTTTGCAGCAATCTGGAATTGGAGATGTAATTATTTTTCTTTCCTGGATTAGCCAGACTATTAATTCAAAGACCCCTGTTTTTATTGATTTTGATAAGAATAACATTCAGACCTGGAGAGAGGATCCCCAGGAATATTATTCTTTCTTAGTAAATTTAGCAAATTTTCTTATTCCGTCAGAAAATATCGTCGTAAAAGAAGGCTTGGACGGAAAGAAAATTTCTATTGAAGAAATATTTGCTTATTATCCTGCTTACTTTATTGATTTCAGGTTTATGGATTTAAGACCCAAACTTAATATAGAATGGGATTTAGATCAAGTGGTTATTAATACCAAGGTTCGTGGATTAGGAAGACATCACTATAATGCCATTAAAAATAGATTTTATCAAGCTCTTAATAATAGCAATAAGAAGTTTATTGTTATGGGGGAGAAAGAAATTGAATATGGCAAAGAATATAAACTTCATGGGGAAAATGCTATCTATTCAATCTATAATGATGTTATAACTAATTTACCGAAGGAAAGAATTACAGATATAACCGTTCCAAAATTGGGCATTACCCTTCCTAGCTTGGACAATATAAAAAGCGACATAAATATAATAGCTAAGCATAAAAGCCTTTGCTTCGGATCCTCTGGCATAGTTTCATTGTGCTGTTGTTCAGCAATAGATACAAGAAGCTGTATTCCAGATAACGAGAATTTTTCAAGGTTTTTGGATTCGCATCACGTTCAGTTAAAAGGACCAGATGCTTTTATAAACGATTTACCAAATTTTTTATCATAATGAAAGTAGGAATATTAGGATTAGGAGTTATCGGATCTGCATGTAAATACGGATTTGAAAAACTAGGTCATAAAGTAAGTGTCCATGACCCAAAATTAAATACCAAAATAGAAGATGTTTTGGATTCAGAAATGGTTTATATTTGTGTACCAACTCCATCAAATCCAGATGGATCCTGTGATACGAGCATCGTTCGAAAAGTTATCCAGGAGCTCAAAGAGAAAAAATACGATGGAATTATCGTTATAAAATCTACAGTAAAGCCAGGAACAACTGAAAGTCTGATAGCTTTAACTGGAAAAATGAAAATCTGTTTTGTTCCAGAGTTTTTAAGAGAAAGATGCGCTATTGTTGATTTCACGGAAAATCACGATCTTTTAGCAGTGGGAACTTATTCGCAGGAGGTTTATGATAAGGTCGTAGAATGCCACGGAAAATATCCTAAGAATTATGTTCAGTTAAGTCCAACCGAAGCTGAGGTTCTTAAATATTATTCGAATGTTTATAATGCAATGAAAATCATCTTTGCAAATGAAATGTACGAAGTCTGTCAGGCTGTAGGCGCAGATTATACTTCTGTTAAGGAGGCATTTGTTAAAAGAGGAACAACCGTAGATCTTTACTTAGATGTAAATGATAATTTCAGAGGATTTGGTGGTATGTGCCTTCCAAAAGATACTGCAGCATTAGCACGTTTGGTAAAAGATCTGAAACTGGATTTGGCTCTTTTTGAAACGATAGAAAACGAAAATAAAAAATTCCGGACAACAGTCTTTGAAGGAATGAGAAAATAATTTATCAGAATGAAAGTTTTAATCACAGGAAGTCAAGGATTTATTGGTTCATATATTTGCCAAGAACTCCTCAAAAATAATTATGAAGTTGTCGGGGTAGATAACTATTCTAAATATGGCTATTTAGTTCGCCCTCAGGATTCTCATCCTAACTTTAAGATCTATAATGAAAATGTAATCTCAGATCATTATTTTCAAATTGTTAGATCAGAGAAACCTGATATAATCATCGGATTAGCTGCAATGATCGGTGGTATAGCGTATTTCCATAAATATGCTTATGATTTATTAGCAGAAAATGAGAGGATAATGGCTCATACTTTTGATTCGGCCATTCAGTCTTTTAAAGAAGGGGATGCAAAGCGTATTATCATATTATCCAGTTCAATGGTATTCGAAGAAACAGAAGTTTTTCCAACCCCAGAATGGGAAGTTAAACAAGTAAGACCTCCTCAATCTACCTATGGATTCCAAAAATTGGCTACGGAATATTTCTGTAAAGGAGCTCATGAACAGTATGGGCTTCCGTATACAATTGTAAGACCTTTTAACTGTGTTGGTGTTGGAGAAGACGAAGCATTAGGAGAAGATGTAGTTACATCAGGAAATGTCAAATTGATGTTATCCCACGTACTTCCCGATTTAGTTAATAAGACTTTAAAGGGACAGGATCCTCTTCATATTCTTGGTGAAGGAAATCAATCGAGATGCTATACAAATGGAAGAGATCTGGGAAGAGCTATAAAAATGGTTATCGAGAATCCTGATGCTATTAATAATGATTTTAATATTTCTACTCCGGTTGAAACAACAGTTCTTGAATTAGCGAAAGAAGTTTGGAGACAAATAAATGGGGACAAACCCTTTAATTATGTCTGTGATAAACCTTTTGAATATGATGTTCAAAAAAGAATACCGGATGTAACAAAAGCAAAAGAAATTTTAGGATTTGAAGCAGAAGTTTCTTTAGAAGAATCCGTACGAGAAGTAATTAATTACATGAAAAAATAATATGGAAGATCTAGAACTTATAACCTTTAGCGAGCTATTAGATAAGCTGATGACCATCAATATTAAGCTTTATAATCTTCTGGAAAAGACTGCAGAGCTGGATAAAATCGAAAAGAAAACTCAAGCCGAGATTGACTTAATAGTTAAGCTTAGCGGAGAAAATATTCGTTTGGTTAAGCAAAGAAGCAATTTAAAATCAGCCATTGATAAGAAATTAAATATGGCTATTAAAAATGGTGGAACAGAAATATTGGACGAGGTTAAAAACTACAGCAAATGATCCCAATTTATAAACCTTACTTTACAAAAGAAAGCTTAAAGTATGCTCATGATGCTATCGATTCTACTTGGATTTCTAGCCATGGGAAATATTTAAATTTAGCTGAAGAAAAGCTAAAAGAGATAACAGGTTCCAAATATATAATCCTAACAAATAACGGAACAACTGCTACGCATCTTGTTGCTTGTGGTTTAAGATATAAATACCCAGATATAACCACTCTCATAGTTCCAACGAATGTTTATATTGCAGCTTGGAATATGTTTCGGGTAAATCCTCTTTATAATTTATCCCCTATTGATGCTAATTTAGATACCTGGAATTTTGATTGGGATAATGAATTTTTTATCAATCAAGCTAACAATTTCGCGGGAACTACAGCTATCTTAGCTGTTCACAATATCGGAAATATTATCAATGTTCCTGAGATGCAGAAAAAAGTAAACAATATCATCATTGAGGATAATTGCGAAGGATTTTTAGGAAAATATGCTGGTAAACCCACGGGAACAGCATCCTTATGCTATTCGGTTTCTTTCTTTGGAAATAAAACTGTCACTTCAGGGGAAGGGGGAGCATTTTGCACGGACAATGAAGACATTTACAATGAAATGAATCGAGTGCGTGCTCATGGAATAACTTCAGAGAAATTTGTCTTTTCTGGTTTGGGATATAACTATCGAATGACTAATGTTCAGGCATCTCTTCTTTATGGACAATTAGAAATACTTCCAGAAATCCTAGAAAAGAAACAAAATATTTTTGATCTTTATATTGATGAGTTAAAACATGATAAGATTCATTTTATGAGATTGGAAGAAGGATCCCATAATCCAAATTGGATGTTTGGTGTTCGTTTTGATTTGCCCAAAGAAAAAATGGATAAGCTTCAGCTTCATTTACACTACAATGATATTGAAACTCGTCCGATGTTCCCTCCAATAAATCAGCATTCTCATTATTCAATGATAGGGGAGAAATTTCCTAATTCCAGAAAACTTTACGAGACCGTATTAATTTTTCCATCTTATCCTGATTTAACCGAAACCGAAGTTAAATATATTTCTAAAACAATAAAAGATTTTCTTAAATGAGCTCAGTCTACATTTATCACCACTTAGGATTGGGGGATCATATTATTGCTAATGGGATGGTTAGAACCATTGCCAAAAAATATGATCGAACTTATATTTTTTGTAAACCTCATAACTTTCCAAATGTTTCCTTCATGTACAGGGATCTTCCAAATTTGAAGATTATTGTGATGGATGATCTCGGGGTTCAATCCTTTATGTCTATTAATCCAGACAATAATTATGTAATAGCTGGCCATGCTCCATTTTGGAAAATACTTAATTCGGGTCACAATACTCTTAAAATTGATGAAATATTTTATCAATTAGCAGGGGTTCCGTTAGAAAATAAATGGAAAGAATTTTTTGTTCAGAGGGATACGACAAGGGAAAAAGAGGTCTTTTCAAAATTAGGATTAAAAGATGGGGATCGATATATTTTTGTTCATGATGATCAAAATAGAAAAATAACTAAGGATCTTCCCAGTCTAAAAGTCATCAAGCCCTGGAATAAGGAATTTACTCTTTTTGATTATCTTTATACAATAGAAAATGCAGAACAGGTTCACTGTATAAATAGTGCCTTCTTTTGTTTAATTGATTGTATTGGGATCAATAAAATGGCCATGTTCTTGCATGAATATGTAAGAAAAGATTTGAATGATGATGCAACTCCAATTTTAGGTAGTAACTGGACAATTTTGAAATAATGAAAAAAGCTCTTATAAGCGGAATTACTGGACAAGATGGATCCTATCTTGCAGAATTCTTACTAAAAAAAGGATATAAGGTTCATGGGATTATTCGCCGTGCTTCTTCTTTTAATACTCAAAGATTAGAAAATATTTATAGGGATCCTCATATTCCTGATAATCATCTTCATTTACATTATGGAGATATTACGGATACACTTTCAATAGATCAAATAATGCAAGAGGTTAAACCTGATGAAATTTATCATTTAGGAGCTCAATCTCATGTAAGGGTTTCTTTCGATGTCCCTGGATATACTTGTCAAACAGATGCTTTTGGAACTTTAAATATGTTAGAAGCAATGAGAAAACATTGTCCAAGAGCAAAACTTTATAATGCAGCTACATCTGAATTATTTGGGAAGGTTCAAGAAATTCCCCAAAAAGAAACAACTCCATTTAATCCTCGTTCACCTTACGGAGTTGCAAAACTTTATGCTTATCATATTGTAAAAAATTATCGAGAATCCTATAATCTTTTTGCTGTAAATGGAATACTCTTTAATCATGAATCTGAAAGGAGAGGATCTACATTTGTAACTAAAAAAATTACAGAAGGACTCATAAAATATCTGAAAACGGGGCAGCCTTTTTATCTTGGAAACGTTTATGCAAAAAGAGATTGGGGATATGCCCCTGATTTTATTAAAGGTATGTATTTGATGCTTCAACAGGAAACCCCAGAGGATTTTGTTTTAGCAACGGGGGAAACACATACTATAAAGGAATTTGTAGATGAGTGTTTGAAACATATAGATGAAAAAGGAACAAGATTTAAATGGAAAAAAGATGAACAATATAGAGAAATTTTGTGGGATGTGCTAATGGATTCTCTAGTTATCGGTATCGATGAAAAATATTATCGTCCTGCGGAAGTAGATTTATTATTAGGAGATGCTACAAAGGCTAAACAAATACTTAAATGGGAACCTAAAGTCACTTTTAAAGAACTCGTAAAAAGAATGATGGAAAATGAAAAAAATAATTAGCTTTTCTGTTTGGGGAACGAATCCTAAATATGCTGAAGCAGCATATCAGAATCTTTTACTCCAGCCAGAAATATATCCCGACTGGATATGTCGCTTTTATATGGACGAGACGGTCCCTAGCAGCTTGCGTACTAAGCTAGAAGAGGGCGGGGCAGAGATTGTTATGATGCCTCCCTCCGATGGTAATTACGGTCTCTTTTGGCGTTTTGAACCACTCAAGGACACTACAATCGAAAGATTTATCGTTAGGGATTCCGACTCTCGATTAAATATCCGAGAAGCTGCGGCAGTTAAAGAATGGGAAGAATCTGGTAAAGAATTTCATATTATGAGAGATCATCCTCAGCATGGGGCTAAAATTTGCGGAGGAATGTGGGGTGCAAATTCAGAATTCATAAACAAAATAGAAAAGGATTATGACAATCTTTTAAAAAATTTTCTATCTACCTTGACTTTCAATAGAATATTTACTCCAAGAGGAAAATATTTTAATTGTGATCAGCCTTTTCTCTGGGCTGTTGTTTGGCCTAGAATAATGAATTCTCATATTGCTCATATTAAGGATCTTCCTAATTTAAGATTTATGGGAAACGAGCGTTTATTCCCTATTGAAAATCCTGACGGCATGTTTGTTGGGGAACCAATAGAATAATTAAAACTTTATTTTTATTTTCTCTATAATGTCATATATTGAGACATTATGGGAATAATTTATTGTGCTGAAAATTTAGTAAATGGTAAAAAATACATCGGAAAAACTTTAGAGTCCTTAGAAAAAAGAAAAGGCCGTCATTTTCAAAATGCTTTTAGATATAATCGTCAAGGAAGATTTTATGATGCTTTGAGGAAATATGGATGGGATTCTTTTTTCTGGATAATAATTGAAGAGAATATCATAGACGAAAATTTAGATTCCAGGGAAATATTTTTCATTCATAAATTTGGAACCTTCGGAAAGGGATATAATATGACCGAAGGAGGAAGTGTTCTCCAGGGATATAAGCATAGTCAGAAAACGAAGGATAAAATAAGTTGTTCCAATCGCGGGATTTCCAATAAGGAAAGATTTATTAAAATATTGGGTGCAAAGGAAGGATCCGAAAAGTATAATAATTATATTGAATCTATAAAAAATAAAAACGGAAAAGGAAAAGCCCGATTACAACTTTTCATCGAAAGAAATGGGGAACAATTAGGGAGAGAGCTCTATGAGAAATTTATTTTATCAATAAAAGAAGCTCGAAAAAGAAAAGGATCAACTAATACTATAAAAGATTATATTGAAAGATATGGGGAAGAAGAGGGAAATATAAAATATTTAGAATTCTGCAATAAATTAAGAAACAAAAAAAGGAGGAAATAAATTCCTCCTTTTTCTTTATAACCGATTAGTTATTAAATAACCTGACCTGCATTAGTTTTGAATACAAGCGTTAAATATTGTGTCTCGGGGTGCCATCCAGCATCTACAAGAGCGTATCTTGTTTTGATGATTACCTTAGGAGCACCGGTACCTTCGGTGATGAGCTTAACGGATTCAGCCATGAGATATGGGCAGAATACTACGCCTGGTTCATCAGAAGCACCTTTACGTCCTACAAGTACTCTGGTGTCATCATAGATCATGTTAGGATCTACGTAGAGAGTCATACCAGCGATTGTACCGAGAGGGTAAAGAGAACCGTTGTTCTGGTTGAAGGTGTTAGCGATTGGGCTGAAGCTGTACTGAGCGTTTGTCTGTAGAGCGGTAGCCATTTTGAGGTTAGTAACGATGAAGTTAGCAGGACCTCTTCTACCTCTCTGCATGATAACGTTACCAGCAGCGAGAATGTTAGCCATTACTCTCTTGATCATGGTATCCTGGTTTTCGAAGGTAGCTCCAACGACTGAAGCGTAAGATGCGAAACCTGGGATAGTCATAGATTCGTTAGTGAAAGTAGATTCGCCATTAGGATAAGCATAAGCAGTTGATGCAAGTGAACCTGTAGAAGTACAGTTCAAGTTAAGGTTGATACCTTCTACTGCAGCAGCTCTGATGTGGTTTTTCCATCCGAGACCGAAGAGTCTTGAAAGGATGTGCTTGTTAATGCTCTGGCTGATTTCGTTGATACCAGCGTTTTCTACCATTGCTATAACATCGATACCCCACTGTTTGTTAAGGTCCTGGATCTGCTCCTGAGTTACAGAAACTGATACCTGGTATGTTCCAACCTGAACGAATTTAGTGAAGAGCTGTAGACCAAGTGCCCTTGGGTACTGCATTTCACCAACGCCTCTTTCCATTGGTTCATAGAGGGTAGTTCCGCTTACGAAAGTAGCTTCCCAGTTGTCATTGTCAGTCTGGCCAGCACCGGTGTAACCCTGAATATGATCTTCAAGGGTTGAAACAAGTGAAGGATAAGTCTTAACAACACCAGCTACTGAAGAGTCGGAAATAATAGCTGTTGAGCCATCAAATATGCCTGCAAGGTTAGTAGCTCCGGTGAAAGTTCCGGTTTTGAAAATTGCGAAACCATCAATTCTGGATTTTCCAACATAAGTAGCAGTAAGCTGAGTTGCTGCATCTTCATTTTGGAATTTAACAACGTCACCAACTGCGGTTGCTGCAATAACTGCAGAAGCGTCAGTAGAGGTTAGCTGAAGTTTGAATGAATTAGGAGCTTCATACTTAGTGTAAGCAGCGGATCCCTGGAAACTAGCTGGGTTAGCAGTTCCCTGATTGTAAGCAGGAGGAGCACCATAAGGCTGTTTCCCACCAGCATAAACATAGTCAAGATAAGAAACCACGCCGGTTGGACCTGGCATAGGAACTACGTTAACGATGTCGAAACCAACGGTTCTTGCAGCAACCTGAAGTGCCATTGGAAGAAGAGCAGGCCATTTGTCGCCTGAACCTTTAGTACCTGCCTGATAGAACTGGTTACCAGTTGTTGCAGCTTGCTGAGCTGGAACTGCTGTACCTACTCCAGGAACGTTATAAAGGGTAGCATAAGGAGCAGAAACTCCTCCCATTTCAGCCTCGTTTAAGGCGTGAAAATGAGCGTATTTAGAAATCCAATTCAATCTAGACTCGTCTTTAAGACCAGTAGTCTTCTGAATCATCGGACTCCATTTTTCTACGATTTGTTGTTCATTAAGTTGTTTCATTTTGAAAACTTATTTTTAAATTTATTTGATTTATTTATTTTTTAACGTTTTTCTGAAAACCCAACATAGCGTCAAGATTTTATCAAAAATTATCTGCTATATCTCTTCATCATTTCCCCTACTGAAGCAATAAATGGATCAATATCGGGTTCTTTTTCATCCTTAGCACCAGTAGGTGTAAAGATTTCATTTAGAGATACGACTGGTTTCTGAGCTATCTTTGAGGTTTCCCAGAAGTTGTTGATCTGGTACTGAGTTTCAAGTGCATAGAACTCGGAACGTGCCTTAATGCTTTCCTTAACTACTTCAGGAGCTTTATCATAAGCTTCTTTGTACTGTTTTGGAGCAAGTTTGAGCCATAGTGGTTCCCCAACTACAGCTGGCTTTAGTGCACTTTCCCAAAGTCCTTTAATTACTTTAGAATCAGTGGTCGGATGTTTTGCTACTTCTGCGGCTACCTTGTTTTTGTCGGATTCTGATAATGCAGCAAATTCCTTTCTATCACTTTCACTCAAAAGAGAAATGAAAGGGTGTTGAGCTCTTGTATCTTCAACTAATTTCTTTTCTTTTTCGATATTAGTGATGATAGTGCTGAGTTTCTCATCAAGTTTGGAAGCTCTTGTTTTGATTTCAGGTTTTGGAAGAGGTTTTTCTTCTGATTCCTTGAGCTTACCTTCTGGTTTGGTATCAAGTTTCATATTCTGATCCTTGGATTTAGGACCATCACCAGTAATTTTTACAGCTGGTTTAGCCTGTCCTTTAACTACGTCAAGAACGAGGATACCTTTAACTTTAGTTCCGGTTGAAACTTTTCCTGGTTCATCTTTGCTATCTTCAATAGTTTTGAGTCCTTTAGGTTTAGCTTCTTTATTAACTTTTGCAGTTTTTAATTTCGCTACGATGGTTTTTCCATCAAAGTGAACTGCAGTATCTTTACCGGCTTCGGTATCAACTTTTTCATTACCTGTTTTGGTTACATTGGTAATAACGCCAAGACCTTTTACGCCTGTAATTCCTGTAATCATAGTTTCTGATAAAGGTTTAGCTGTGATTCCATGAGTTGAAAGAGTCTCATCGAGTTTTTTCTTCAATTCTGGATCTTGTTTTGATTCGGAAACTAATTCTATGTACT
>Ga0116164_10001795_pt1 | contig 15840 bp, 12 predicted proteins | sample AD_UKC109_MetaG_FD_89888 | JGI IMG/M metagenome (GOLD analysis project Ga0116164, IMG submission 89888) | Active sludge microbial communities of municipal wastewater-treating anaerobic digesters from Hong Kong - AD_UKC109_MetaG | ecosystem: Engineered > Bioreactor > Anaerobic > Digestate... | reverse complement strand
TGTTTGGTGAAAGCATTGTGAGGGCTTTTCTACATGCCCACAACAAATGGAAGTGATCCCCAGCGTTCGAAGCTTCTGCTCCAGCTCTAGAAAAAGTGGTCGTCATTATTATCTCCTGTGAAAGAACCTCACATAGTCCTTCGTGGTAACTTCTCAAAGTATCGTATGAGTTGACTGTTTCCTATAAGGCAACGGTTTGCATTAATGTATGAATTGCGACAGAATTGCTTAATAATGTATGATTATTTTAACACATCAAAGCTTGCTACACAATTATTGTCAAGTGATCAAGGCTGATGTTGATTGCTTGTTTGGAATTCACGCACCTGCTTAGTTATGGGTTGACAAATGACTTAGCTGATGTGATATGCATGCATTATCAGGATCACTATCAGAGATTCCCCTGATAATTCTGTATTATCAAGGTAGGAATTAAAGAGATGCTGTATAAGGCTACACCAGCAAGAAAGTGTTTGCATACATTTGTAATAGCCACATTCAATATTTACAGACAATTTTAGATGTTTAATTCAATCTCTTTATAAACATCTATGAAAACACAAGTATTTCACTTGTGTATTTGGATGAAAAATGGAGTAAAACAGCTAGTTTGCGCCTAAAGAAGGAGTTGGACTCCCCTATGCTCCACCATCTTGGTTCATCTACATTGATACAATAAACCGCTCTTGTGAAAGAGCGGTTTATTGTCGTGTTATAAGGGTTTGCGGTCAAGTACTATTTAATGTGAAATTTCGTATATACCTGAAATTAGCTGAAACTACTTAAAATTCGAAAATTGGCTCAAAAACAATCGTTTCATGATTCACGTCGTTATTCGTCACTACTGTCGGAGATTAAGCAGTGAGATACTAAACATAGTATCATTTGTGTGCTTCGGTATACGGACTGTATTCCTGCCGGTACTGGGACGGTGTTTTGCCGATCTGCTTTTTGAAGCTGCTGCTGAAATAAAACTGATTGGCATACCCGACATTTTCACTGATTTGGCGGACAGTGAATTGTTGTTGCTTTAAGTATTCGCTGGCCTTTTCAAGCCTGTATTGAGTAATATATTGACTAACGGAAAGATTTCGTTCGCTTTTAAAAACAGCACATAAATGGCGCGGACTCAATGCAGCGTGTTGTGCGATTTCTTTAAGTGAAAGCTCGCAGTCAGAATAATGCAGGCTAATATATTCCTCAACGAAAGAACATATTCGGCTATTGTATGTCCCGGAATTTTCACAAAGCAGATCACATGCCATTTCGGCAACAGAAAGCAGTTTGTCCCGAATTACCGATATTTCAAAACTGTATTGCGTGAGGCTGAATAATTCCGTGTACTCTTTTTGCAGAATTGCAGGATCAATGTTTTGTTCCATAACGACCTCCATGATCTCTCCGCAAATTGAATAGATATACATTTTCAAATGATCGCTGGAAATCGTGTGAATTGAATCAGAATTGAAACTCTTATGGATTACCTGCCTAAGCCCTGCTTTTAACTGGAGTTTCAGGTATTCCTTGATTTGCTGCCGCAAGCGGCTACACCAGAGTGTGTCAAATGCCGGTTTTGCATACTGCTCATTTCCGTCAAGAAGCCTGCATCCGGGCATGAACAACCTGTTTTCATAGGCCAGGTTGGCTTTTTCAAAGGACTCTTTGATAGCCCAAAGTTCAGAAACAACGCTGCCCACACCCGCAACAACCTTTAGCTCTTCATCCAAAGCATCAAAGATTAACGAAAGCCGCTCAAGAACCTGCTTGCGCACTGTATCAGGACTGTCGTTTGTTCCGAGAATGAGCGTCATCCCATGCAGCATTTTCAAGCATTGAACGCACTGGTAATCATGAAAAGCGCGCTCGACAGCAGTCTGAAAATATTTTTGCTTGGCGTAAGATTGTTCGCTGCTCTGTTTTTTCCTTAGGACAAGCTCTGTCTGAAATACAAATTCTACCGCAAGGTAAGCCTTGCAGTTAGTATCTATATCGGAATTTCTGGCCCTGTCCTTGAGCTGTTCAAAAGTCGCCGTGTCTGTTGTTTCCAACAAAAATTGCCGCAGAAGATCCCTGGACATAACGGACTTTCTGAACCCCAGCATCTCGTTTGTTTCCAGTGCTTTGTCAATCGCATCTGCCGCACGCGAAATGTCGCTTTGCAGGTATAAAAAGTCAATCGGTTTTTCAACGTAGTCAAACACTTGCAAGCGTAAAGCGGTTTTCGCATATTCGAATTCTGAATAGGCGCTGATCATGATGATTTTTGTGTCTTTGATCTGTCTGAGCAGCTGTTCGACCAATTGAAACCCTGATATTCCGGGCATGCAAACATCTGAAATAATGATATCCGCCTGTTCTGTTTCAGCGGCGGCAAGCGCTCTCTCAGGCTCGGTAAAGGTACGGGTAACGTAACAATCAATGGCGCCCCAATCCACGAATTTCTGGATCCCCTCAATGGAGACCTGATTATCGTCAACAATCCAAACCGTTTTCATCAGTTTTCGTTCCTCCCCCTGCTGCCCCATACGGGATGGTCAGCTTGACGGTTGTTCCCGCTTCAATTTCACTTTCTATGGTAAGGTCAGCTTTCTCCTGATAATATATCTTCAGCATTTCAACGGTGTGGCCCAGACCGTGATGATACGCGCTTGCGCTCTGGTTTGTCAGGGACTGCCGGACTCTGTCCAGCGCGTCCTTTGCGATGCCGCGTCCGTTATCTGCGATTGACAGATGAAGCGCGTTTTGATCGCATTGCACCCGAACAGTGATTAAAAGACAATCTTTATTCATCGAGACCCCATGTTTGACACAGTTTTCGATGATCGGCTGCAGTGTGAATTTGGGAATGATTTGGCTTTCAAGGTCATGGTCTATGTCAAATTTCCACTCTATTCGCTTGCTGTGGCATTTGGCTTCCAAACACAAATAGTGTTCGGCAATCTTAACATCGTCCGCAATCGAAATCATTTCATCTTTTCTGAGGATCTGCTGATAGAACAGCGCCAGATCATATAGCATTTGATTGGTGTCGTCATGCTTGCCAATCATATTCGTGATTCGAATAGAGTTCAGTATATTGTACAGAAAATGCGGCTTGATCCGATCGCGAAATAGGCGATACTTAAGCTGCTCCTTTTCCCAGATGGTATCAACAAGCAGGTTGTAATTCTTTTCACGCTGGATAAGCATCGTCCGGAATTTGTTGGTCAGATAGTAGATTTCATCCCTGTCGGCATCTTTTCCCGTGTTCATATCTTTTAAAAGCGCAATGCTCTCTTCAGAATACTCGCTCTCATTCAGGGTCATCGCCGCGTTGAGCAGTTCGATTCTGCGGCTTGCCCGGTTTGACAGCTTCACCGCGAGAATGACGGTGGCGCATATGGCGATGATGATGCCCAAAGCAAAGGGGAGAAGCGTTTCAAAGCGGAACGATGCCAAGTAATGATTGGAAACTGCCGTAATCAGATAGATCTGATCAGAATATGCGGGTAAAATGTACACAAATTGGTCATTCCATTGAAAACCGCTTCTCCCGTTTTTTACCGCATCCAGCAATTCAGCGTCTGCCTGCAACGGAAGCGGCCCATCTGTATCACCGGCAAAAACCGTACCGTCCGCCAGTATCAGATAACCGTTGATATCATCCTGAGGATATGCGATACGCAGCTGTCCGATAAAATCATCACAGTCAATGGTAATGGCATACGCGCTGCTGATTGCGCGGTTGTCTGTATTGTAGCAGGCTTGCCAATAGTGCATGACGCTCCTGGCTTCTTTGCTGATCATAATTGGAAAACGCTGTTCGCGTTGGGCTTGCAATATCGGATTGCTGCTGCTTTTTTCCAGCGTTTCTATTTGCATGCCGTATTCGCCCAATCGGTCCAGCGGGAAGAAGCGCAGATTGTTTTGGCTGGCTAACGCATTGCTATCGCAAAATACTTCGATATTGAACAATTTGAAATTCGTCAGCACCGCGTCGATATAGGCCGAGATTTCAAAGTATATATCGAGATATTGACTTAATGGTTTATCAATGGAATGATCATGTCTGTACATCATCTGTGAAAGCATACCTGATATCGGCTCCAGTTGTTTCATGCGCATTTCCACGTATTGAACCAGCTGTTCTCCAACGGCAGCGAGAGAACTACTCTGCCGTTCCTCCAGCGTGGAAGCGGCATAATACAAGCCGGTTAAACTGCCGATCAAAAGCGGAACACAGCAACAGAGCAGCATAAGCCAAAGTATTTTATGCTGAAAACTATGCTTTGCTATCATACGGACCATCCCCTTACAAAACGGGGCCCGGTGTAATCGAAGCGCCGGGGCGCGATCTTGCAATGCATACCGGCGCGGAGCCAAGGTATACCCAGTACCGCGCCACAGGCGCAGTCCGCAAAAGCGCCAGGAACCTGGATGGAGAGAATGACAGTATTGTTATTTGCCCCGAAACCAACCGTTTGAGCGAGGCATAAAGAATCGTGAGCCGTGTGGGCATACTTCCCTTGCCATTATGTGGCATCTTGTGCTTCTTTGCGGCTGGCGTTGTAACCGGACAAGACATCATTTTCATCCCTTAGCTGTGATCCGGAATCCTTGCTGCGCGCTGCCGGCAAGCATCCGAAATCACTCTTGACTAGCCGTTCCAATTATACAACATATTTGCTGTCCGCACGATTCCGCTGTCCGCTGGCATGTCCGTTATCATTGCCTGATGCCAATCTGGATGCAGTTTGCGTATCGATAGGCACGTGTGTTCACCCTCTAATGGAGCGGCTTTATACTCAAAGCAGGTCGGCGGTGCATCGGGTTCCGTGAGAAAAACGGATATGCGAGAGTGAAAGTTCTCTTCGTGAATTTCAATGGTTCAGGAAGCGGCCGCGAAGCTGGATACCGCATCGTTCCGCCGCTATATAGACGAAGACGAGATGGCACGCATTTAACTCGTGACCGGTCATTGAATCATAAAACTAGGTAATCGATTACTTTCGATTATACTATAACACATCCGCCAAAGAGAGTCAATCGTTTGAGTATATGCTATGCTGTCAGGTTTCCTGTTCCATGGCGTCACCTGTCGAATCGCGAATGATCAAACGGTGCGGTAATGTAATGCTTTTACTGATGGAACCAGGATGATTGATTTTTTCTACCAGCAGTTCTACTGCAGTCTTTCCGATCTCGTACCGCGGCTGCTCCACTGTGGTGATGGAGGGGATAAAAATATCGGATATTGCGTTATTATCGAAACCGATTACATCAATATCCTTACCCGGCTGTAATTGGTGTTTCAAAATGCTCCGCATCACGCCGACCGCCATGATATCCGCACAACAAAATACGGCGTCCGGCCTTTTGCCGGGAGGAAGCGCTAACAGGCGATCCATATGGTTCGCAGCATCAACATGCGTATACTCACAGTCCGCTATCAAACAACTGTCAGCTTCAAGCCTGTTCTCCCGCAGCGCATCCAGGTAGCCGCTGCGCCGCTCGCCTTCAGAATGCCGGTATACATGTCCGTGCAGCAAAGCGATTCTTTTTCGGCCTTTTTGAATCAGATAGGTTACGGCTTCATTTGCAGCTTGGCGGTTGGCAATGCATACCACGGATGTGGAAAGCTCACGGATCGGTTCGCAGCATTGAACAATCGGATAATTCTCACTCAAGTGCTTCAGGGTTTCCAGCGGCAGTACGGATAAGAAGGAGATGATCCCATCCACCAGCCTGGTCTTGAGCATGTTGATATATTTCTCCTCTATCGGGGCTTTGCAGTTGGTGATCGCCACTAGCAGTTCATAGCCCAATTCAAAGGCGGCATCCTCCATACCGATAATTATCTTTGAGAAAAACGCGTTGCTGATGTTTGGTACAAGAATCAACAGTTTATCGCTGCGCTGTGTCCGCAGCAGCCTTCCCGTCAAATTCGGAACATACCCGGATTCCGATATGGCCTTCATCACTTTGGCGCGAGTCTGGGGCAGCACGTGCATGTTGCCGTTGATTACCCGGGATACAGATGCCACAGAAACGCCGGACAACTTTGCGATATCCTTGATTCTCATCGTAACACTCCTTCATGTAATCGATTAATTATAGATTTATTTGAACCTTGTTGTCAATGAAAATTGCCGGTGCTGACATATGCCTTTGATGCTATTGCGCAGCTTTCGTGCAGATTTTATATAAATGTTCCGTAAATATTGTATGGATGCGGCAACCTGCATCATCTATCATGAGTATAAACTCCGAAACAGTGCATGCGTGAACCTGAAAGAACCTGGCTTGCGAAAGGGGGCAAGCCTATAATGGACAGGAGCCAGGCGCTTTGAAATGCGTGCATATGTTTCGTACAAAACGGTTTGGATTGATTGAAAGGAGACTTTGGTAATGAAGAAATGGTTAGCGTTTATGTTGGCTGTTGTGATGCTGACGACACTCTCGATTAGCGCTGGATTTGCGGCGGACGATGAAAACACGTTGATCTTCTGGTCCAATGAAACAGCATATGAGGGATACGATGAATGGATTCAAATGGCGGAAGATGCAACGGGGTTGGATATCGTTGTGAAGGGCCTCCCGCAGAATCAAAGTGAAAAGAATACCAAGATCATCACTTTGCTCACCGGCGGCGCCGATGCCGACGTCGTATCCTGTGGTGAAGAAACGCTGGTCGCGTTGAAAACAACGAACGCGATTCTACCGGTTGACGATGTAATAACCGATGATATTTACGCGCAACTGCCCGTCGGCCTTCAGAATATTATTTCTTACGACGGCCATATCTACGGCGTACCCACCTTTATGGAGTTTATTGCCCTGTGGGCGGACCAGTCCAAGATTGAAGCGCTGGGATATGAGAACCTCGAAGACGAAGACGCCTTCATGCAGTATCTGGAAACGTATTCTACCGGCAACACCTGGGCATACGGCGGCTCCTGGGCGCAGAATTTCGTATACAATGAAATTGGCGTATTCATTTATCTGTTCGGAGGCGATTTCTTCGACTTCACGAACCCGAATACGCGTGCCGGTGTTGAGTTCATGTACGACATGGTCAAAAAGGGCTATACTCCGATTGCCAATCTGGCCGACGAGCATGTGACTACGCAGCAGAAGATGTTTGACGGGATTGAGTTTTCGACCATTACATACTCAACCTACATCAACAACTTCGTCAACGCGGATGCCTACAGTCCTACCAGCAAGTTGCATATCACCCCGCTTCCGAAGCTGCCGTCCAACACTTCCGGGGTGAACACATCGTATTGTTCCGGCTGGTTCTATGGGGTCAGTTCTGCTTCAACGCATCCGGAAGCTGTCAAGAAGTTCCTCGATTGGGCGATCAGCGAAGAGGCCGAACTGGCATTCTATGACTGCACCGGCCTGTTGCCCGCGCGTATTGATGTGCTGAATTCCGATAACCTTAAGTACAGCGTATGGGGAGAGGAAGGCCTTGAAGACATTCGCTACTATTTGAACAACTACAGAATGATTCAGCGTCCTGTCCCGACCGATTCGCTTGACTTCATCGCGAATTTCGGATCACTGTTCCAGAGGTATATTTCGGACGACGTGACCTTGGACGAATATTGCGAACAGGCACAGGCCCTGATTGACGCAGCTTTCTAATTTCGATTTCGAATGAGGCGGAGGGGCTGTCTTGAAAACAGCCCTTCGCCTCAAGTCCTGAACGTATAGATAAGGGAGTTGCATATGCAAAAAAAATACCGATATGTTGCATGGCTTATGCTGATACCGGTGCTCCTGATCAGAGGCTTTACATCGCTTTATCCGGTTGTGCTGTCTTTTCGCAACAGTTTATATAACATGTCGCTGCTCAACCGAGGCAAAGAACAATTCATTGGCCTTCAGAACTTCGTGAATATGCTCAGCGACACGTCCCTGCAGCAATCCTTTGGATTCACCGTGAAATTTACGGTGGTTTCCATGATCATGCATTTGATTTTGGGCATTGGTCTAGCGTTGCTGATGAATGTAAAATTCAAAGGCAGAAAGATCTTACGAACGTTTTCTCTTCTCCCATGGGCGATGCCAACCATTGTCGCGGGGCAATTAGCCAGGTTTGCGTTTAATGACACCTATGGCCTGATTAATGATCTGATCCGCCGCATTATACCAGATTTCAGCTATAATTGGCTCGTATGGTCCGGCTCTGCGCAATCAGCCGTGATCATAACCGATTTATGGAAGGATATACCGTATTTTGCCATTCTGGTGTTGTCGGCGCTGCAGTACATCAATAATGATTTGTACGAAGCGGCAAGGATTGACGGCGCAAACGCCATTAAATCCTTTTGGCACATTACTATGCCGGGTATTTCCAATACTTTGATGAGCCTGATGATCTTTTTCACATTGTGGAGAATGACCAACTTTGACATCATCTATGCGATGACCGGAGGAGGACCAGGTAATTCTACGTCATTGATCGCGTATCGGATTTATACTGCTGCATTCAGCAGCTTAAATCTTGGTTATGCTTCGGCTATTGGCGTTGTACTGTTCCTGGCTATGGCGGTGGTTATCGTTGGTTTGACCTATGCAAAGAAACGCCTGAACTTGGAGGAGTAAAGCAATGAATAAAAGGACGACTCATATTGTTTCACGCATTATTCTTTGGCTCTGCTTCTTCATTGTCATGGCGCTGATCGTTACGCCGCTGTATTGGATGGTCATTTCATCGCTGAAAGACGGTACGGAAGCCTTGCAATCGCCGATCGTCTGGTTTGGATTTGACGTTACGTTTGATAACTATGTAAAAATGATCAGGGATATGCGCGTGGATATTATGGCGTGGAACACGCTGGTGATTACGTTCTTTGCGCTTCTGATATCCACGGTTGCCTGCACCATGGCTTCTTATGCGTTTGCGAGGTTCATGAGTACGGCAATGAAAATCCCCTATTATTTTTTGCTGCTTTCAGCAATGGTGCCCGCAATCGTTGCGGTCAGGCCGCTGTATGATGTTTTCCGTAATGCGAAACTTATTAATACCTTTCCGGGATTAATCATATTGTACACCAGCTCGTTGATTCCGTTTTCGGTTTTGGTGCTGACCAATTTCTGCAACGCCATCCCCATGGGGATCGATGAAGCCGCGGGAATAGACGGAGCTTCGGCGCCCAAGATCGTATTCCGGATCATTCTGCCTTTACTTCTGCCGGCGATCTCTACCATCAGTATCGTAAACTTTATTACTTGCCTGAATGACTTTTTTACCCCGTTGATTTTTTCGGAAGACATTATAACGCTTAGCCTTGGCATTGTATCCGTGCCGAATCTGACGGGCTTTTACCAGCCGTGGGAACTGATCGCTACCATGGGTTGTATCATTCTGCTGCCGATTACAATATTTGTGTTCTTTTCTGAGAAGTACATCATTGACGGACTTGTTACCGGAAGCATCAAGGCGTAGGAAAGGAGACGCAGACAATGAAAAACCCGAATCCATCCATTCCCGGGTCAAGAAAGCTGAACCGAATCAAGGCAAAGCTGGTATATTCGAATGAAACAGGATGCTTGCATTGGTATTATCCGCTTTCTGCAATCGACGATCTGGGCATGTTCTGTTATATCGAGAAAAAACGTGTAACGGACAAAACTCACCCATGGGCCATACAATCTCATCCGTTTGTTAACCTGTATATGTACATTATCAAGGGCGAGGGAGAACTGCATTTAGGTTTGAATGACGGTGTTTTCGCACAGGAAACCTATCCGTTCGGATGTGAGGATATGCTTGTTGTACCCCGCAGCATCCCTTATCGATTGACCGGGGAATGGGAAGCGATTTGTTTCCATGCGCGTACGAACGTATACGGGCAAACGGTGGGGGACGGCATATTTTCTTCCCCGGTTTTGATGCACAACAAACCATACAGACCCACCACAGCGGAAACGAAGGCGCTGTTCGACCCCGGTACGTTCCTGTATATGAATCCAACCTACAGCACGGGAATGCGTATACCATACAATCCTGCGTTTGTAATTCCGGCGGATCTCAGCGCCATGCGCCCTGAATTTGGGGGAATACCGCACACCGATGCAAACGATCTGTACAGAGATTGCCCCCGGGCCGAACAGACGCTGGATGAAACGGTTGCTCAGGAGATGCTGAAAAACCCGATGATTTTAGGTGCGCGTGTGATGCATAAAAGCGACGCTGAGTACAAGTATAACGAGGCGGACCAGAATGAACATTACGCATATCCATTATCATGGGCGGATGATATCGGCATTTTCATTCCTGCGCGTCACAATGTGAAGGCGGATGCGGATAAACCGGCCAGTTCCCATTGTCATCCGGATATTCAGGAATTCAAATTCGTGCTGGATGGCCGCGGAAAGACTGCGCTTGGACATGGGGATCCGTCGTTTAACACCGAATGGATCGAATTTGAAAAACACGACTTGATTATCACGCCGCGCGATGTTCCGCATTTTGATGCCGGTGATTACACGGCGATCTTCTTCCATACCAGAAACACCGCGTTCGGAGTACCCAGCGGAAGCGCGGATTGCCCGCACAAAGCGATTACATACGTGAAGCCGGAGGATGCTGTTGACGGTGTGATAGGGCCGTCCAGGATGCTGCGCATGAATGCGCGCGAAACCTATGCGCAGGTGCTGGCACGGCCTGTTTATGAGCGGCTGTCCAAAGACGAATTTTGATAGCAAAAGGGACCAAGAATATTTAATAGTGGAGGGACTCACATGTTTCGAATGAATCAAATCCAAATCAAACCCCTGAACGATCCGGAATACCTTCAGAGTGTACACATGCTGCAGAAAGAAGCGCAAAAGAACCCGTTTGTTCCAGGGAATCGCTTAGTAAGGCCGGAGGATACGCGTCCGGTGTATGACAACCAGATCGGCTGTATGCGTTACTATTACCCCTTGAGTGAAGTGAACGACTTTGCTGTTTTTTGCTATGTTGAAAAAAAGAGTGCGGCAGATACCGATTGTCCCTGGGGGCTTATGTCACATCCTGATATCACCATGTACGTATATCCGCTGCATGGATCTGGAAAACTGATTCTGGGGGAGGGAAATCCTTGCCTGCAGATAGAGGAATACAGCTTCAACGCATTGGATCTGCTGATCATTCCGCACGGCATGCCGTATCGCCTGGAAGGTGATTGGGAAGGGGTCATGTTCCACGGCCGTTCCAGTTGCTTTGGAGTATCGGCGGGTATGGACCATCTTTACTGTCCCACGTTATACCTCAATAAACCCCATCGGAAGACACAAGCGGAAAGCAAGGCCTTGTTTGAAGCCAGAACGATGGTGCTGACGGATTCGACAGGGCAGATTGGCTGTGCTTATTCTGTTCCGGCAACTGACTGGCGCGTGTTCCAAGATACACGCTATCAACGGGAGGACCTGAACGCCATACCTGTAAGGGACGGGCTGGAACTGCATCGTTTGCTCACGCCTTATGACGCGCAAAGCAGCGATGCGGATGTAAACGCGGAAGCCAAGAAAAACCCAAGCATTATGGGCGCCCGTGTGCTGCGGCGCAGCGATGCTGAGAATCTGTACAATCCTCATGTCCATAATTTGCAATGGGCCTATCCGCTTTCCTGGACGGACGATATGGCGATTATACCCGGTTTCGTCCATCGTGGAAGCGTTACAGATACGGACGAACCGTTCCCTTCGCATGGGCATCCGGAAATTGAGGAGTACAAGTTTGTTCTCAGCGGAACAGGGGTACAGCGCTTTGGCGTCGACGATGATACCTGCAATGAAGAGCGCTACGATTTTAAGGCCGGCGATTTGATTATCAACCCCCGCGGCATCCCTCATTTGGATTCAGGCGATTTCTCGGCCATTACATTCCACTTGAAAACGAATGTGTTTGGCAGAATGCCGGGCGAAATCCGATATCCGCATACGGCGCTGATGTATAATTCTCCCAATCGCCAAGGTGATGCGAAAGCGGGCCAAATTGCTGCGAATACTTACCTGATGCTGAACTCCAGAGAGACGGATACGGTACGCTTACCCAACCCGTATCTGTTTGCACAGAAACAGGAAACTACATTGGGGATCAAGCCGTCAAAGCCCGAACTGTATAAGGATGATATCGATGAATAAGTGATTTCGGTCGTTATATCGGCATTCACAGGAAATCAAACGCCTGTGAATGCCGATACTCGCCGTGCTCACCGCGCCAGTAGATGAAAAACACAGTACAGGGAGTACGCTTCACTATAATGGGGCATATGCGGCCAGCGGTGTAAGCAAGCGGGGCATATCAAACCTGATGATCGTTGAATGGTCGCATTTTCGTACCTTGCATAGGCAATCCGCCAATAGGCAGAAGCGCAGAGCGCAAACCTTATACGCAGGATACTGTTCTCCTCGTTGTGTCGGCCCGGAGTAGTTGATGAACGCCCCAAGATAAAGGATAGAAGTGCAGCGCAATGCAAAACTATGAGATCAAATCCCTCGCGATTCAAAAAAAGTTTGAAGCCTACAAGTCGCAAAACCCTGATAAACTGAAGACCAGACTCAAACGGTCCTGGAGCACCTGGATGTTCGGCAGGGAGCCTTTGGAGCTTTCAGCGAAGCGGCTTCACGATAACGGACTTTCATGGATCGAACTCAAAGCCGATCGTCAAACGCCGGACTCGGGCGTCTCGCTGCAATGTGTACGCAGGATACTCGACCGTTATGAGCTCAAGGTATCCGGAGCGTGCGGCCTGTTTTCGCCGGAGAATGATCTGGCTTCCAACAATGCATTCACAATTCAGCGTGCAAAGGACTACATTAAGCGTGAGCTGGAGTTTTTATATGAAGTCGGTGCGACGTATTTTATTATCGTTCCTTCAGCGGTAGGACGCACCGAACCGATTGACGCTTGGGACATGGAGCGCAGCGTGGAAACGCTTCGCAGCCTGGCCGGCTATTTTGATGCCGCGGGTGTCAAGGCCGCGATTGAACCGATACGTTCAGCCGAGGTCAGCTTGATTCATTCCATTGATGAGGTGAAGGATTATATCAAACGCGTCAACCATCCCGCTATTGCCTGTATTAACGCTGATACCTACCACATGCTTACGGAAGAGGAGCATATTGGCCAAAGTATTCTCAACTGCGCAAGCGCACTCATTAACCTGCACGTGGCCGACAGCAACCGCAGCGCGCCCGGAAGCGGTATGATTGATTTTGTCACGGTTATCCGTGCCCTTTATTTAATGGGCTACAACAACCGGCAAGCCTTTGTGACATGCGAACCGCTTGGTCCGGTTCTCAATCCCTATGCGAGGGTTAACGCTTTTTATAATGCGGAAACGATGGATGAGCTTGTCAGGCGATCGATGGAAACTCTCTGCCGCATTGAAGACACGCTGGTCAACGAATAAAGCGGTCGCCAAACGAAAGGAGATTTCCGAATGAAACTGGGATTCTTAACGTCGGCATTGCCTGGGAAAACACTGGACGAGTTAGTCGAATGGGGGGCGAAAGAGGGATTCGCTTCCATGGAAGTTGCCTGCTGGCCGTGCAGCTATGAAAACAGGCGTTATGCGGGAACGCAGCATATTGATGCCGCCGCTCTGGATGACGCCGAAATAGAACGGATTCGTACGTTGCTTTCAAACAGCAATATGGAGATCTCCGCATTGGCATACTATCCCAATCCTATGACGCCTGATCTGGAAGCCCGTCGGATCTGTCATGAACATCTCAGGAAGGTTATTCTGGCCTCCAGTCGTTTGGGTGTGAATATGGTAGGCACGTTTATCGGCCGGGATAAGAATATGAACGTGTCCGACACCTTGGCCGCATATCCGAAGGTTTTTGGCCCGCTGATTGATTATGCGGCGGACTGCGGCGTGAAACTGGCCATAGAAAACTGCCCGATGCTGTGGGAGGACCGCTGGCCGGGCGGCAACAACATCATGACTACGCCCGAAATATGGGAACGTGTTTTTGACGCGTATCCATCCGAGCATATCGGATTGAACCTTGATCCTTCACACCTGGTTTGGCAGGATATTGATTATGTGAAGGCAGTGCACGAATTCAGCGATCGGATCTTTCATGTACATGCAAAGGATACCAGGATGCTTTATGATCGCCGTAAACGCAGTGGCATCTATGGTTTCGGCAATTATGTTGACAAGCTGGCAGGCTTGGGAGATATAGACTGGCGCGTTTTTTTCAGCGCGTTGTACGAAGTAGGCTATCAGGGATCGGTTGCCATTGAGCATGAGGACCGAGCATGGGAAGGCAGCGAAGCGATCGTAATGTCCGGCATCAAGCTGTCAAAGCGGCTGATCGGTCAGTATGTTGCGAGGTGATAGAGTGAAACGAATGAATGCGGCTGTTATCGGCAGCGGATTTATCGGACCGGTGCATGTGGAGGCGCTGCGCCGGCTTGGTTATATCAACGTAGCGGGTATAGCAGATATAGATGAGCAGGCAAGCCGGAAAGCGGCGGAGAGGCTGCACATTCCTACGGCCTATCAAACATGGGAAGCGCTGGTAGAGGACGAGCGGATTGACGTGGTGCATATCTGCACGCCGAATCACTTGCACTATGAAATGGCCAGGTACGCATTGGAAAATGGCAAGAACGTGATTTGTGAAAAGCCGATGGCATTAACCGTACAGGAAGGCACTGTGTTAAGCGAACTGGCGAAGAAAAGCGGGAAAGTGTGTTCAGTCAACTTCAACTATCGCTTTTTTCCGCTGGTGCATCAGATGAAAGCTATGATCGCAAAGGGTGAACTTGGGCGCATCGTCAGCGTTTGCGGATCATACCAGCAGGATTGGCTGTTGTACGACACCGATTATTCATGGCGTATTGACCCGCGGATCAGCGGCCCGACCCGCGCTGTAATGGATATCGGAAGCCATTGGCTCGATATGGCGCAGTTTCTGCTGGACGACAGGATCGAGTCTGTGACAAGCGATATGGCGACGTTTCATCCATATCGTTTCAAACCTGCCCAAACTGCCGCGACCTTTGGGAGCAGTTCCGATTCTCGGAAGGAACGTGTCATCGTGCGCACGGAAGACTATGCGTCCGTACTTCTGCGGTTCCAAGGAGGTGCCCGTGGTAGTATGACGGTTACGCAGATGGCGGCGGGAAGAAAAAACCGGTTATATATTGAAGTCTGTGGAACGAAAGCATCGGTTGTATTTGATTCGGAACGGTGTAACGAACTCTGGATCGGACGTCGTGAAAGCGCCAATGGTTTGCTGCTTCGGGATGCAGCACTTCTGGAACCGTCAGCTGCAAGCATATGTGCCTATCCTGGCGGACACAACGAAGGATTCGCCGATACGGTTAAGCAACACTTCAACGCGGTCTATAATGAGATCGAAAACCCTCAGAACGTATGCAGTACGATGTATGCTACATTTAGCGATGGCTTGTATGAGATACTGCTCAATGAAGCGATAAAGCGTTCCGGCGAAAGCGGGCGCTGGGAGACTGTAAAGCTATAAAAACGGCTTTTGTGTTTAGCAAAATTCGGAATGCCTACAGTATATTGGACAGTTGTTTTCGGACAGTCCATGCTGTAGGCTTTTTTATATGTTACGGTTACAGTTGAAAAACTGCGCTTCAATTTCGTTTGGTGACTTGTAAGCGAATGCTGGTGAGCGATAGTCATTGAAAAACTTAATGTAGTCATTCGTGGCTGAAAACAGCTCATTATGCCCTTCTCCGGTGGCGCATGTCAGAATGATGACTTTCAAGGGAATCCCTCTCCTATCGATTCAAGTTGATTTGGCTACACATGTATATTATAATAATCGTGTATCGTAAATCAATGGTCAAATGACGCAATTGTGTCGCATTAT
>Ga0116164_10001788_pt1 | contig 15872 bp, 13 predicted proteins | sample AD_UKC109_MetaG_FD_89888 | JGI IMG/M metagenome (GOLD analysis project Ga0116164, IMG submission 89888) | Active sludge microbial communities of municipal wastewater-treating anaerobic digesters from Hong Kong - AD_UKC109_MetaG | ecosystem: Engineered > Bioreactor > Anaerobic > Digestate... | reverse complement strand
GAGCGCAACCGACGAGCGCGGAGGCGAAATCAGCATTCAGGTCCCCGTGAACATGCGGAAATTTTACCCCAGCGACACGCTCCGCAATTTCGCGCTTTATTGCGGCGTAAGGCTCCCGCTGCGGGAAATAACGGACGCGGATTCGATTCTGCCCGCCGTCACCGGGCAGCTGGCGAAGAAAACATCGAAAACCATGATGAATGAAATGATGAACGCCACGCTACGAATGGTTCACTCCTTGCGCTATATTCCACTGGTGTTGAAACGGCCGGCTGCAAGCGTTGTTTACGGCTTTCTGGGCGACAGGATCTTCAGCAACACGCTTTCAAACCTTGGCGTCGTAACGCTGCCGCGGGAGATGACGCCATATGTCGATCATTTCGACTTCGTTCTCGGCACGGCAAAGTCAAACCGGGCGGCCTGCACGCTCGTGACCTTCGGCGACGTCGCGACGTTTACGATTTCAAAACTGACGACCGATCCGTCGTTTGAGGAACGGCTGTATCGGCAGTTTGCCGAAGCCGGGCTAAGGCCGCGCGTGGAAGGGAGCGAACCGTATGGACATTAAGATCGTCTACCCGCTCGTAAGTAAAAAGAAACGAACGGCGCCGGCGCTGAAGGCCGTAACGAAATGGACGTTTTTGATTACGGCATATACGTGCCTGATATGCAACCTATATTCCGGCGGAAAAGCCTGGAGCATCGTCGTGCTCTGGTCGCTCTGGTTTCTCTGGTCGTTTCTGTTCGCGCCGGACATGGTGGAATATAACCGCATCAGCCAGGCTTCGAAACTGCTTGCGTACGCCTGCATTCTGCTGATCTTGATCAACGTATTGCTGGCGCCCGGCTGGGCGTCGTTTGTCGTGCCTGTGATCTGTTTCGGTGGCCTGCTCTTCATCGCGCTTTTGTTTTTCACGGATTTTGAGAAACAGCGGCAAAATATGATGCCGATGATCTGGCTGCTGACCGGCTCGATCCTTATGATCGTCCTTTCGCTGGCGGGGTGGCCGGAAATGAGCTGGCCGATGATCGCCATGGGTGCAACCGCGTTCGGCATACTGGTCCTTTGTTTTGCGGTGATGGGACGGAATCTGCCGCTGGAATTCAGGAAGCGATTTCACATAAAATAAGCGTGTCGGCACACAATCCGCAACGGTCGCACAAGGCACGGGCGGTTGATCGCAAATTGCATATGATATATAAAATACTTGACAGCTTTAAGATCATATATTATAATTCGACCCAATACTAAAAAGCAGCGACGGGGAAAAAGTAGGGGCCGATTTTCGTGCCAAGAGAGCTTTCGGGTGGTGGAAGGAAGCGACGGATGCGGGTTTGAATTCATCCCAAGAGCCGACGATTGAAAGAGTAACGCTCGACAGCGAACAATGACTCCGTAGGTCGATACGGGAGCGCCCGTTACAGCGCGAGGCGGTCTTTGGCCGCTGGAAGAGTCCCGAAGTCTTGGGAATTCGGGAGAAAAAAGGTGGTACCGCGATTCAATCGCCCTTTTCCGGGAGTACCGGAAAAGGGCGTTGTTTTATCCCCGGGTGTTTCGGGAGATAAAGAAAAAACGGAGGAAAAAATTATGAAAAAAGCCCTTGCAATTTTGATCAGCATTCTGATGCTGGTTGCCGCAATGTCGGGTTGTGCGCAGAGCACGACCGCTTCCGAAGCCACGGAGGCGCCCGCAGCTGCGGAAGCGACGGAAGCGCCCGCCGCGGAAGAGACCGCCGAACCCGAAGAAGCGCTGTCGTTTACCATCGGCATCGTACAGATCGTTGAGCACGCCGCCCTCGACGCCGCGCGCGAAGGCTTCATCCAGGCGCTGGCCGACAACGGCTATGTCGAAGGCGAAAACGTCACGTACGACATTCAGAACGCGCAGGGCGACCAGTCGACGCTTTCCACGATCGGCGACCGTTTCGTCAGCGAAGACGTCGATATGATCCTTGCAATCGCGACATCGTCCGCCCAGACTATGGCGAGCAAGACGACCACGATCCCGATTCTCGGCACGGCCATTACGGATTACGAAGTCGCCAAGTTGGTCGACAGCAACGAAGTGCCGGGCGGCAACATCAGCGGCACGTCGGACATGAACCCGATTTCCGACCAGATCGACCTGATTTTCGAACTGTTCCCGGATACGGAAACCGTCGGCTGCATCTATAACAGCGGCGAAGACAACTCCGTGCTCCAGGCGCAGATGGCCAAAGAGCAGGTAGAAGCCCTCGGCAAGACCTATACGGAGATCACGGTCGCTTCCACAAACGACGTCCAGCAGGCGATGCAGACGCTCGTGACCAAGTGCGACGCGATCTACATCCCGACGGACAACACGCTCGCATCTGCAATGCCGATCGTCGGCGAAGTTGCCAACGCGGCCATGATCCCGGTCATCTGCGGCGAGTCCAACATGGTCTCGAGCGGCGGTCTTGCGACCCTCGGCATCAACTACTATGACCTCGGCTACCAGACCGGCCTCATGGCGCTGAAAGTCCTGGTCGACGGCGCGGACATTTCGACTATGCCGGTCGAGTTTGCAACCGGATTCGACGCGGCGTTCAACGCCGAGACCGCGGAAGCCATCGGCTTCACGATTCCGGACAAGTATCAGGACGCAATCATTTCCACGGACGCGGAAGGCTAAGCGTAGAGAAACGAATCTGCCGAACATAGCTTAATTCGGGCAAGCGCCTGCGGACGGTATCGTCCCAAGGGCGCTTGCCTGAAATGGACGAAAGACGTTCGGCGACAAATCATATTTCGAGGTGTATTGTAACATGTGGAATGAAGTAACCGGGGCGATTGGGCTGGGACTGATTTGGACGCTCATGACGTTCGGTGTGTTCATCACGTATCGAATCCTGGATATTGCGGACCTGTCCGTCGAGGGCAGCATCACGATGGGCGCATCCATCGCGGCGGTCTGCATTATCAACGGCGTGAACCCGTTGCTGAGCCTGCTGATTTCGTTTGCCGGCGGTATGCTCGCGGGGCTTTGCACCGGTATTCTGCATACCGTGCTGAAGATTCCGGCGTTGCTTGCCGGCATTTTAACGATGATCGCGCTCTGGTCGATCAATCTGCATATTATGGGCAAGGCAAACGTGTCCCTGCTGCGTGTGACGACGGTGTTTTCGTATGTGATGGACCATCTGGGCCTGCAGAAAAACATTGCCGTCATCGTGGTTGCCGCCGCGTTTGTGCTGGTTGCGTTTTTACTGATGTATTGGTTTTTTGGCACGGAGATCGGCTGTGCCGTCCGCGCCACCGGCGACAACCCAAACATGGCGCGCGCGCAGGGGATCGACACGAACCGGATGAAGCGGCTCGGGCTTATTCTCTCCAACGGCCTCGTCGCGATGGCCGGCGGCCTGATTGCGCAGAGCCAGTCGTTTTCGGACATCCAGATGGGTACGGGCGCGATCGTCATCGGCCTTGCGTCGCTCATCATCGGCGAGGTGATCATCGGCCGCAGGACGTTCCTCCGCTCCATGATCAGCGTCGTGTGCGGCGCGGTCGTGTATCGTATGATCATCGCCACCGTCCTCCGGCTCGGCATGCCTGCCAACGACCTCAAGCTATTTACCGCCATCACGGTCGCGATCGCGCTGTCGCTGCCGACGATTCAAAAGCGGATGCGTTCCAGAAATGCGAGGAGGAAAACGGCATGCTGAAGCTGAATCATGTAACGATCGTTTTCAACCCCGGCACGGTCAACGAAAAGACGGCGCTGGACGACGTCAGCCTGCATATCCGCCCGGGCGATTTCGTAACGATGATCGGCGGAAACGGCGCGGGAAAATCCACGCTGCTCAACTGCGTCTCCGGCGCGTATATACCGACCAGCGGAAAGATCGTCATCGACGGAATGGACGTAACGAACATGGCGGAATTCCGGCGCGCTTCGATGCTCGGGCGCGTATTTCAGGACCCAATGATGGGGACGGCCGGAAATCTCTGGATCGAAGAAAACCTTTCGCTCGCCTACAAGCGCGGACAAAAACGCGGACTGGGCTGGCAGATTCACGGTGACGAACGCAAGTTCTTCCGTGAACAGCTTGCGCGGCTGGAGCTTGGACTCGAAGACCGCATGACCACGAAAGTAAAGCTGCTCTCCGGCGGACAGCGGCAGGCGTTGACGCTTTTGATGGCGACGCTCCGGCGGCCGAAACTCCTGCTGCTGGACGAGCACACCGCCGCGCTCGACCCAAAGACCGCACGTAAAGTCTTGGAGCTTTCCGACCAGATCATCAGCGAGGACAAGCTGACGACGCTGATGGTGACGCACAACATGCGCGATGCCATCCGGCACGGCAATCGCCTCGTGATGATGTCCGAATCGCGCGTCGCGCTGGATATCGAGGGCGAGGAAAAAGAGAAGCTGACCGTTGAGTCGCTTCTCGAACGTTTTTCGGTCGTCAGCGGCAGCGACGAGGTTGACGACAAGCTGGTGCTTTAATAATACGATGATAAAAGCCGCTGGATATTGATTCGGCGGCTTTTTGCTGTGCGCAGCTCGCCGCTTTGTGGTAAAATGGCTCATATTCGCCTGTTTGAAGGAGAGCACATGGAAGACAACATTCAAATCCTCGCAAAAGAGCTGAACCGGAGCGAAGAACACGTTAAAAACGTCGTCGGGCTGATCGACGAAGGGTATACCATCCCGTTTATCGCGCGCTACCGCAAGGAGATGCACGGCACGATGGACGATACGACGCTGCGCGATCTTTCCGAGCGGCTGACGTACCTGAGGAACCTCGCCACGAGAAGAGACGAAGTAAAAAAGGCGATCGACGCGCAGGAAAAACTGACAGATGCGCTGGTAAAACAGATCGACAGCGCAAAAACACTCGCGGAGCTCGAAGACCTTTACAGGCCGTATAAGCAAAAGCGCCGCACGCGCGCGACCATTGCAAAGGAAAAGGGACTGGAGTCGCTCGCGCAGGCGCTGTTTCAACAGGAGAAAGACACTCCTGCGCCGGAAACGCTTGCAAAACCGTATGTCGACGCGGAGAAGGGCGTTGAAACGGTGGCGGACGCGCTCGCGGGCGCATCGGATATCGTCGCGGAAATAGTGTCCGACGACGCCGAGGTCCGCCGGAAACTGCGCGGGACGATCGAAAAAATCGGAACGGTCTCCTCCCGCGCCACAAAGGAAGAGGACTCCGTCTACAGCCTTTATTACGAATTCGACCAGTCGCTGCCGCGCCTCCAGGGACATCAGATTCTCGCGATCAATCGCGGCGAAAAGGAGGGCTACCTCAAGGTCGCCGTTGAAACGGATCATGATACCGGACTTGGGAGCGTGCAGCGTGAAGTCGTGAAAAACGGTTCGCGCGCTACGGAATTCGTCCGGCAGGCGTCGACTGACGCTTACGATCGGCTGATCTATCCATCAATGGAGCGCGAAACGCGCAGCACGCTGACCGAGCGCGCGGCTGAAGGCGCGATCCATAATTTCGCGATCAATCTCAAACCGCTTTTGATGCAGCCGCCGGTCAAAGGCCACGTGACCATGGGCCTTGATCCCGGGTACCGTAACGGCTGTAAAGTTGCGGTCGTCAGCGGCACGGGCAAGGTTCTCGACACCGCGGTCGTCTACCCGACCTTCGGCGAACGGCAAAAAGAGGAAGCGATTACAAAGCTGGAAGTTCTGGTCAACAAGCATAAGGTCGACCATATCGCGATTGGCAACGGGACCGCCTCGCGCGAGACCGAGCAGATGACCTGCGAACTCATCGGCCGCACGCCGGGGGTCAGCTACATGATCGTCAGCGAAGCAGGCGCGTCTGTCTACTCCGCTTCCAAGCTCGCGGCGGAGGAGTTCCCGCAGTACGACGTCAATTTGCGTTCGGCCGTGTCCATTGCGCGGCGCATGCAGGACCCGCTTGCGGAGCTCGTCAAGATCGACCCAAAGGCCATCGGCGTTGGGCAGTATCAGCACGACATGCCGCAAAAGCGGTTGACGGAGGCGCTCAACGGCGTGGTGGAGGACTGCGTGAACGCTGTCGGCGTGGACGTCAACACCGCGTCGCCGTCGCTGCTCAAGCAGGTGTCCGGCCTGAACGAAACGCTGGCGAAAAACATCGTTGCCTATCGCGAGGAAAACGGCGCGTTTTCCTCCAGAAAGCAATTGAAAAAGGTGCCGAAGATGGGTCCGAAGGCGTTTGAACAATGCGCCGGGTTTCTTCGCGTGCCGGAGAGCAAGCTCGTTCTGGACAACACGGGCGTGCATCCGGAGAGCTACGACGCCGCGGAAAAATTACTGGCATTAAGTGGATATTCACTAAAAGATGTGGCGGCGGGCAAGATCGGTGAACTGGCCGAACGAGTCGGGCGCTATGGCGAAGCAAAAGCCGCAAAGGAATGCGCAGTCGGCGTGCCGACGCTGCGCGATCTGGTAAAGGAGCTGATCAAGCCGGGCCGCGACCCGCGCGACGAACTGCCGAAACCGGTTCTGCGGACGGACGTGCTGGACATCAAGGATATCGAGCCCGGCATGGTGCTGACCGGGACGGTGCGCAACGTCATCGACTTCGGCGCGTTTGTCGACATCGGCGTGCATCAGGACGGACTCGTGCATATTTCGGAAATCGCGGACCGTTTTATACGGCACCCGTCCGAGGTCGTCTCCATTGGGGACGTCGTGAAGGTCGTCGTGCTCTCGGTCGATCTGCAAAAGAAGCGCATTTCGCTTTCGATGAAGCAGGTTCGGCAATAGACCCTCAGAATCAAACAGATAAGCTTAATAAAAAACCCTCAGTCTGATCGGTGTCGGTCAAGACTGAGGGTTTTTCGCGTCGATAGCGTTTTTTGCTCTCGATTTTTCTTGTTACGGGCCGGATTCCGTTCCAGTCCTTCCGTTTTGCCTTGTTGAGTTCCTGCCTCGCTTTTTTGCTTAGTTTTTCCTGCGGGATAAATCGCTCCATATTGTAAAACCACGTCCTTTCTTTTCATTAGTATACGATTCAGGCAAATAAAACGCAATATGCCTGGAAATCGGTGCCATTCGGCATTATTGCCGCGCTTTACAATCGGCAAAAATCGCCCCGGATTACTTAACATGCATTTTACAAACAAATTACACGGACAAAACCACGGCCGGATCGGAAAGACGTATGATTTGGTTGTATGAAAAACGATAAGAAAAATGGAGGAAAGAAAATGAAGAAAATTGTCGCGTTGGTTCTTTGCGCATTACTGTGCGTTAGCATGTTTGCATGCGCCAATACGTCCGACGAAACAACCACAACCGACTCCGGTGCGATCACGGGTTCCGTAACCGCAGCCGGTTCATCCGCGCTTCTGCCGCTGGCACAGGCCGCCGCCGAAGCGTTTATGGTAGCCAATCCCGACTGCTCGGTCGTCGTAAACGGCGGCGGCTCCGGCGAAGGCCTCAAGCAGGTCGCCGACGGCGCGGTCGACATCGGCAACTCCGACGTGTTCGCCGACCAGAAGCTCGACGAAAGCGTTGCGGCCACGCTGGTCGACCACAAGGTCTGCACGATCGCCATGGCGGCGGTTGTCAACACGAGCCTTGGCATCGACAACCTGACCACGGACCAGCTGATCAGCATCTTCACCGCCGAGATCACAAACTGGAGCGAAGTCGGCGGACCGGACCTCGACATCCTGCTCGTCACACGGCCAAGTTCTTCCGGCACCCGCGCGCTGTTCAAAACCTGGGCGCTCAACGGAACGGAAGAAGCCTCCAACCAGGCGCTTGAAACCGACGACTCCGGCACGCTGATGGAGACCGTCCAGAACAACCAGGGAGCGATCGGCTATGTCGCGCTTTCCTACCTCGTAAACAACGATACCGTCCAGGCCGTCGCGATCGACGGTGTGGAACCGACACTCGAAAACATGTACAACGGCACCTACATGGTCTGGGGTTATGAGCACATGTACACCCAGGGCGAAGGCAGCGCGGCCGCACAGGCGTTCATCGCCTACATGATGAGCGACGAATTCGCCGCGAATATCGAAGCATTGGGTTACGGCGCGTCCTCCAAGCTGAGCGCGGAAGCGATTGCCAGCCACGAGACGACCGACCAGAGCGTCGCCGCCACCACGCCGGAACCGACCGCGGTACCGGTCACGGGTTCCGTAACCGCCGCGGGTTCATCCGCACTGCTGCCGCTGGCGCAGGCCGCTTCGGAACTCTTCATGGAAATCAACCCTGACTGCTCGGTCGTCGTCAACGGCGGCGGCTCCGGCAACGGCCTCAAACAGGTCGCCGACGGTGCGGTCGACATCGGAAACTCCGACGTGTTCGCCGACCAGAAGCTCGACGCGGAAGTCGCGGCCACGCTGGTCGACCACAAGGTCTGCACGATCGCCATGGCGGCCGTCGTGAACACGAGCCTTGGCATCGACAACCTGACCACGGATCAGCTGATCAGCATCTTCACCGCGACGGTGACCAACTGGAGCGAAGTCGGCGGTCCGGACCTCGACATCCTGCTCGTCACGCGGCCCAGCTCCTCGGGCACCCGCGCGCTGTTCAAAACCTGGGCACTCAACGGAACGGAAGAAGCCTCCAACCAGGCGCTTGAAACCGACGACTCCGGCACGCTGATGGAGACCGTCCAGAACAACCAGGGCGCGATCGGCTATGTGGCCCTGTCCTACCTCGTAAACAACGACAACGTACAGGCTGTCGCAATCGATGGTGTCGCCCCGACGCTTGAAAACATGTACAACGGTACCTACATGGTCTGGGGTTACGAACACATGTACACCCAGGGCGAAGGCAGCGAGGCCGCTCAGGCGTTCATCGCGTACATGATGAGCGACGAGTTTGCCGAGCATATCGAGTCGATGGGTTACGGCGCATCCTCCAAGCTGAGCGCGGAAGCGATCGCGAGCCACGAATAAGCGAATCGGCAACATGAGAAAAACGTACGACCAAACTGTAAGATAGTCTAGCCGAATACCGAGCGGGTAATCTTGCCTGCTCGGTACTCGCATCGAAAGAGGGTGCATGTATGACGGCAAAGGATACGGCCGACAAGCGGGCCACGGAGCAGTTCGCCAGACATATGTCGAGAAAGGGCGCGTTCGGGCGCGGACTCGTGACCGCATGCGGATTGTTTATCATACTCCTGACGGTCTCAATCGGCGTGTTTTTGATCGTAAAAGGCACAGGCACGTTTACGAAGTATCATCACACGATATGGGAATTCCTGTTTTCCGCGGACTGGGCGCCAACGGACACGCCGAACGAGGGCGGCGGCACGGTGGGAGCCGCGATCTATATCGTCGGTTCGCTGCTGACGTGCGGGCTCGCGCTGCTGTTCGTGACGCCTTTCAGCCTTGCGGCCGCCATCTTCATGACCGAGATTTCGCCGAAAGCGGGAACAAAGATCTTTCAGCCCGCCGTTGAAATCTTTGTCGGAATCCCGTCCGTCGTATACGGCTGGATCGGGCTGACGGTGCTCGTTCCGTTCATCCGGGACACGTTCCACGCGAGGATGGGCGGCTATTCCGTCCTCGCGGCAAGCATCGTTCTCGCGGTGATGATCTTCCCGACGATTACGACCGTGGCGGCCGACGCGATACGAAGCGTTCCGCTGGACTTCCGCAGGGCGGCTTACGGCCTCGGCTCCACGCGCTGGCAGGTCATCTATCGCGTCGTCGTACCGGCGGCGTCGCCCGGCATCATGACCGGCGTGATCCTCGGGCTTGCGCGCGCATTCGGCGAGGCGCTGGCCGTCGCGATGGTCATCGGCAAAACGCGTGCGTTTGCATCGAGCCTGCTCTCGCCGACAAACAACCTTACGGCGGCGATTGCGGCGGACATGGGGAACTCCTCCAACGGCGGCGAGCAGAACCTTGCCCTCTGGACAATGGCGCTTCTGCTGTTTTTAATCTCCATGCTGTTCATATTCCTGATTCACCTGATCTCAAGAAAGGGGAAAGAAAAGCATGCGTGACACGAATTCGATGAGAAAACGGATCGCCCGCGCAAAACGTGCGGATTCCGCTATGACGGGCGTGTTTTACTCGGTCGGCGGCTTTTTCCTGCTGCTGCTGCTGGTTTTAGCGGGGTATATCATCAGCAAAGGATTGATCGATTTCTATCCGGAACTGCTGACCTTTACAAGGCAGGGCATCGGCAACCAATTCTTCAACACGGTTTATCTTGTGTTCCTTTCGCTCGTCATCAGCGTCCCGCTCGGCGTCGCGGCGGGCATCTACATGGCGGAATACGCCAAACAGGGCAAGGTCACGGCGTTTCTGCAGGTCTGCATCGAATCGCTGTCCTCGCTGCCGTCCATCGTTGTCGGACTGTTCGGTTATCTCGTCTTCATCCTGATGACCGGCGCGACGTGGAACCTCATGGCGGGCGCGCTTGCGGTCTCCATCCTCAGCCTGCCGCTGATCACGACGACGACGAAGGATGCGCTGATCTCCCTGCCGAAGGGGTATAAGGAGGGCAGCATGGCGCTCGGCGCAACGCACTGGAGGACGATCACGAAGGTGCTGCTGCCGGCTTGCCTGCCGCGCATCATCACGGGCGTGATCCTGGCCGCCGGGCGCGGCTTCGGCGAAGCCGCCGCGCTTTTGTATACTGCCGGACAGAGTACGAACATCAACTGGTCGAACTGGGACATCACGTCGACGACGTGCCCGCTAAATCCGTTCCGGCCGGGCGAAACGCTTTCGCTCCATATCTGGGTCATGCGCACGGAAGGCAGCCTGAACCCGAACTCCACGGCGATCGCCAACTTTTCGTCCGCGGTGCTGATCGTGATGGTGCTCAGCTTCAGCCTGCTCGCAAGGATGCTGACCAAGCGCATTAACAAGCGGATGGGAGGGCTTCAATAGATGGAACAGAAGATGGAACAGAAAGCGAAATTCTCCATCCGGGACCTGGATCTATATTACGGTGACTTTCAGGCGCTCAAGACGATCAGCCTGGACATCTGCGAGCGCGAGATCACCGCGCTGATCGGCCCTTCCGGCTGCGGCAAATCGACGTTTTTAAAGACGCTGAACCGCATGAACGACCTGGAGCCGAACGTGACCGTCAACGGGACCGTACTGCTCGACGACACGGACGTCTACAAGGCCGTGGACGCGATCGAACTGCGCAAGCGGGTCAGCATGGTGTTTCAGCAGCCGAACCCGTTCCCCAAAAGCGTTTATGAAAACATCGCCTACGGTCCGCGCATCAACGGCGTGCATAAGAAATCGCGTTTGGACGAAATCGTGGAAAAGAGCCTGCGACAGGCCGCGATCTGGAACGAGGTAAAGGACCGCCTCCACAAAAACGCGCTCGGGCTCTCCGGCGGGCAGCAGCAGCGCATCTGCATAGCGCGCACGCTTGCGGTCGAACCGGAAGTGATCTTGATGGACGAGCCGACGTCCGCGCTCGACCCGATCTCCACACTGAAAATCGAAGACCTTGCGGTCGAACTGAAAAAGGATTATACCATCGTCATCGTGACCCACAACATGCAGCAGGCCAGCCGGATCTCCGACAGCACGGCGTTTTTCCTGCTTGGCGAGATGATCGAATACAACTCCACCATGAAGCTGTTTTCGCAGCCGGAGAACCCGAAGACGGAGGATTACATCACCGGGCGGTTCGGCTAAACCGTGCGCGGCGTTTCGGGCGAACATCATATGCCGCCGTTATGTCAACCGCAAATAGCACAAGACACTGTAAACATAGCGTTCTTCAGTCGCACGAATAAAAAATGCGGCTGTTTTTTGTTGTGCGATGAAATAAACGAAAATACGCTTGTTTTTGGGCTTTTTTTCATGTATCATTTTATCTGTGGTCTGGCCACGAGCTTAAATGTTACAAACAAATCAAGAAAATTACTACCGATCGATACTTTTCACAACGCATCTGCAAGAACCCGGAAGGCGACCCAAAGAACACGGACAAGTAACAGCGGCAAGACTTTTTGCACGTATCCATACGGCGCTCAGAGAACGCTGCTTTGCCGTATGAATACGCGTATGGATCAAACAACAGGATTTAGGAAGGAAGGGGTGTCACAGCATTGGAACAGGCGTATGACGTAGTGGTCATCGGCGCGGGGAACGGCGGGCTTTCCGCCGCCGCGAACATGGCGAAGGCGGGTAAAAAAACACTGCTGGTGGAGCAGCATAACCTGCCGGGCGGGTTTGCGACAAGCTTTGTGCGCGGTCGGTTCGAGTTCGAGCCGTCGCTGCACGAACTCTGCGACGTCGGTTCGGAGGAGGATCCGGGCGACGTGCGCAAATTGATCGAAAAGACCCTGGGCGTAAAGGTCGACTGGCTGCCGGTTCCGGAAGCCTATCGCCTGGTTACGACCGACGAAGGGAAGGACAACTTAAACGTCGTGATGCCGTTCGGCGTAAAGGAATACGTCGATCAGATGGAACACTACGTTCCGGGCAGCCGGCCGTCGATGGAGAAGTTCTTTACGCTTTGCGAAGAGATCCTGGCGGCGCTGGCATATATCGGCGCCTCCGGCGGAAAGGCGGATTCCAAGGTGCTCATGAGCGAGCACGCGAATTTCTTAAAATGCGGCGGGTACAGCGTCGAACGCGTGCTGAAATCGCTCCACATGCCGAAAAAAGCGCAGAAGATTCTGTGCGCCTACTGGTGCTATATCGGCGTCAGCACGGACAAGCTGAACTTTGCGCTGTTTGCCGCAATGCTGGTTAAATACCTGACAAAGGGCGCGTGGATTCCGCGTATGCGTTCGCACGAGCTCTCCGTGGCGATGGACGTGCGCATCCGCGAGCTCGGCGGGGATATCTGGTATAACACGCGCGCGGAGCGGATATTGACGGAGGACGGCAGGATCACCGGCGTGCGAACGGCGCGCGGGGACGTAAAAACGCGGCACGTCATCGCCTGCTGCTCGCCGAACGCGGTCTTTGGCGACATGATGGACGCCAAAGACGTGCCGCCGCAGCAGACGCGCATGGTCAACGCGCGCAAATTCGGCCCGCGCGGGTTCGTCGTCTATCTCGGCCTCAACAAGACCGCCGACGAAATCGGGCTGGAGGACTACAGCTACTTCATCTACGCGTCGATGGACACGGTGAAGGAGGCCGCGCGCGCGGACGGGTTCAACGACCATCCCATGCAGGCGACGGTCTGCCTCAACCGCGCCAACCCGGGTTGCTCGCCGGACGGCACGTGTATCATGAGCTTTACGACGTTTTACAATACGGACGTCTGGGGCGAGATCGCCGCGGAAGATTACGTGGCGAAAAAGCGTGAAATCGCGGAGGGCTTGATCCGCGACTTTGAAAAGCAGATCGGCGTGAGCCTTATGCCGTATATCGAGGAGATCGAGATCGCCACGCCGGTCACGATGGCGCGCTATACCTGCAACCCGCAGGGGACGATGTACGCCTATACGTGCGGCGAATGGGACACCATGCTGGCACGGCTGATGATGCTCAAGGACGACCAGATCGTTCCGGGCATCCGGTTTGCCGGCGGATACGGGCCGCGCATCTACGGCTATGGCTCCACGTATATGAACGGAGAACTGACCGCGAAACTGACGCTTGCGGACATGAAGGAGGCGGAAAAATGAGCGACTTTAACTTTCATGTAAAACCCATCGGCCTGTTCGACATGCTGCACTTCAAAAAGATGGTGCCCGATCGCAAGCAGGCGCTGGAAAACGGGTCGCTCGACCCGGTTTCGGGCGTGTACGATGCCAACAGGCTCGCGGACCTGCTGCATCCGAAAACGCAGACGCTGACGATCGCGGAAATCATCGACCACGGCGAACTTGCAAAAACGTTCGTGCTGACGGGCGACAGCCTTGCGCCGTTTCGCGCGGGTCAGTATCTGTCCGTCCGGCTGAAGATCGGCGCGTCCGTGCTGACGCGGCCGTATTCGATTTCGAGCTCGCCGATGTGGGTCAAAGAGGGCAAGTACGCCCTGACCATCAAGCGCGCGGCGGACGGTTTTGCCTCCGGCTGGATCCTCGACAACTGGAAGGTCGGCGACGAAATCACCGTCTCCGGGCCGGAGGGCAATTTTTACTACGAACCGCTGCGGGACGCAAAGCACGTGATCGGCCTTGCGGGCGGCTGCGGCATCACGCCGTTTCTGTCCATGGCGTATGCGATCCGCGACGGCGCCGAGGATTTTCGACTGACGCTTTTGTACGGCAGCAGGACGGAATGCGACATCCTCTACCGGCGGGAACTTGCCGAGATCGAAAAGGCGACGGACAAGGTCAAAATCGTACATATCCTCAGCGACGAGCAGAAGGACGGCTACGAATACGGCTTTATCACCGCCGAACGCATCGCGAAAGCCTGCGGCGGCGAGGAATGCAGCGTGTTCCTCTGCGGGCCGTCGGCAATGTACGCGTTTGTGGATAAGGAAGTGGAAAAGCTCAAGCTGGCGGCCAAATTCGTCCGGCACGAGCTTTACGCCGCGCCCGCTGCGCCGGGTACGCTGCCGGGCTACGAAGGCGACCCGGGCAAGACGTATACCCTGACGGTCAAACGATTCGGCGAAACGCTCGGCGTGCCGATGGCGGCGAACGAGACAGTGCTTGTCGCGCTGGAGCGCGCGGGGATCGCCGCACCGAGCCGCTGCCGCGGCGGCGAATGCGGCTGGTGCCGCTCCCGCATGGAAAGCGGGGACGTCTTCGTGCCGGAGAAGCTGGACAAACGCCGCATGGCGGACGTCGCCGCGGGGTATATCCACCCGTGCTGCTCGTATCCGCTGTCGGACGTGACGATCGAGATCTGGCCGGAGCAGGAATAGCGAACGAAACACGCCCGGAAGCGCTTTTGCGCTTCCGGGCGTGTTTTTTTGCGGTCGGCTGCAGGTCTCCGCGCCCGGCAACCTTGCCACAAGCGGAATATCGCCGGGCGATTGTCATTCGGGAAGCATTTTTCTTTGACGAACGATATGATAAACTAATAGGGAACGGATGCGCCCGGAGAAAGCAAAAACCAAAACAACACGCCGCGGAGGGATTTTATGAGCCTAGCGATATTTCTGATCTTTTTCGTCCTGTTGTGGCTCCTGATCGAGATCCTGTCGATCGTTATGAAGCTGACGGGGCTTGAGCTGAGCAAAGCCAGGTTCCAGATCATATCGATCCTGACCCACACGGGCTTTACCTCGCGCGAATCGGAGCTGATCGTCCAGCACCCGACGAGGCGGAAAATCGCAAGCATGCTGATGATCGTCAGCTATGTCGCGCAGATCACGCTGATCACCTTGCTGTTCAACGTGCTGAACAACGCGTCCCGAAGCCTGTTGAGCATCTCGATCGCGCTGGTCGCGATGCTGCTCTTCATCATCCTCGTGACAAAGAGCAAATATATCTCGGGCCGCTTCGAGCAGCTGACGGAAAAGCTGCTGAAAAACAAGATTAAGAAGACGAGCGCCAGCCGGATCGATCAGATTTTGAATTTGAGCCCGGAGTTCAGCATCTGCGAAGTGATCGTGGACATGAACAGCCCGATCTGCAACAAGACCCTCCGCGAGGTCCACCTGAAGGAGCACTACATCCAGATACTCAAGATCGACCGCGGCGAGGAGGTGCTCGACTTTCCAACGGCCGACACGCAGGTGCTCGTGGGCGATCGGATGATCGCCTATGGCAAGATCGACGCGCTGACGAAAATGATGATGCAGTAGCAAACCAAAAAAAACGGTTCGCTTGCGGGCCGTCAAAAAACTTGTTTTTTGACGGTCTCATCGCCGCTCCGAATATGGAGCGGCGATCTTGTTATGCGTTCAGTCAATCTTAGAATCAAGATAGGGCCGGGGCTATCGATAGAATCGCTTTTTCATCGTCCGGTTTTTCAAAAACAGCGCGTGCTGCTTCGCAATCTGCTGATCCAAAGCGTCCGACAGCCGCCGAACG
>Ga0116164_10001786_pt1 | contig 15878 bp, 17 predicted proteins | sample AD_UKC109_MetaG_FD_89888 | JGI IMG/M metagenome (GOLD analysis project Ga0116164, IMG submission 89888) | Active sludge microbial communities of municipal wastewater-treating anaerobic digesters from Hong Kong - AD_UKC109_MetaG | ecosystem: Engineered > Bioreactor > Anaerobic > Digestate... | reverse complement strand
TACCGCATGATGAAGCGCATGGCCTATCTGCCGTGGGTCGGCTTGCCCAACATTCTGTGCAATGAAGGTGTCGTACCGGAAATGCTGCAAGACAACGCCAGCCCCGAGGCGCTGGGCGAAGCACTCGCGCGCTGGTATGACGACACCGATGCGCAACACGCGCTGGCCGAGCGATTCACCGCCTTGCATCACGTGCTGCGTCAAGACACCGCCCAGCGCGCTGCCGACATTATTCTGCCGCTGCTCGGCTCGCGCCAAAATGCCCCGGTCTGAGCCCCGCCTGATTTGCGGCGTTGATGAAGCGGGGCGGGGGCCCCTGTGTGGCTCGGTGGTTGCGGCTGCGGTCATACTCGATCCGGCACGGCCCATTGAGGGTCTGGCGGATTCCAAAAAACTGAGTGAGAAGCGGCGCGAGCAACTGGCGCCGCTGATCCGCGAACGCGCGCTGGCCTGGGCCGTTGCAGAGGCCAGCGTCGACGAAATCGACCGGCTCAACATCCTTCACGCCACCATGCTGGCCATGAAGCGAGCGGTCGAGGCGCTGCAGATTGCGCCGGACGAGGTGCTGATCGACGGAAATCGCTGTCCGCAGATCGACTACCCGGTGCAGGCAATCGTCAAAGGCGATTCGCTGGTGGCGGCCATCTCCGCCGCTTCAATCCTTGCAAAAACGGTGCGTGATGCGCAGATGCTGGCGCTCGACGCAGCGTATCCGCAATATGGTCTGGCCGCGCACAAAGGCTATCCGACCGCGGCGCATCTGGCGGCCATCCGCCAACACGGGGTGAAGGATTTTTACCGTAAAAGCTTCGGACCGGTTCGTGCGGTATGGTTGAATCCCCCTTTATTCGAGAGTTGATGCCATGAACGCGCCACACATTTTCCTCTTCTTTCATCTGCTGGCCGTCATCGTCTGGGTTGGCGGCATGGCCTTTGCCTACCTGTGCTTGCGACCAGCCGCCGGCGTGCTCGCACCGCCAGATCGCCTGCGTTTGTGGCAGGGCGTGTTTTCCCGCTTCTTTCCCATGGTGTGGGTCGCCGTTATTGCGATTCTCCTGACCGGATTTGGCGGCCTGCTCAACATCGGCTTCGCCAACGCGCCACTCGCATGGCACATCATGATGAGCGTTGGCCTTGTGATGATTTTCATTTATGCCTATGTCTGGTTCGTGCCCTGGCAGGCGCTCAAGCGTGCCGTGGCAGCTGAACGCTGGCCGGACGGCGCGGCAGCGTTGGGGCGAATCCGGCAGGCCGTCGCGGTCAATACCAGCCTGGGGCTGATCAACGTGGCGGTGGCGACGCTCGGCCTGGCGGCATGATCGCGATCCATTCGCGCGATAACCCACTGGTCAAACGGATTCATGCACTGTCGAGCTCGGGGCGCGAGCGCCGTAAAACCGGGCTGACCGTTCTCGACGGCGCGCACCTGATTGCCTCGGCGCTGGATGCCGGTATCGCGCTTACCCAACTGGTGGTGAGCGAATCCGGTTTGGCGCGGCAAGAGCACCAGGCGCTGATCCACCGGATCGGCACGCAGTGTCCGGTCGCCAGTCTGCCCGACGCGCTTTTTGCGCATGCCAGCGCGCTCGAGTCGCCCTCCGGTCTGCTGGCGCTGATGGCCATGCCAACGAACGAAATCGCGCCAGTGTTGAGCAAGAGTTCGCTGATTGTGCTCGATGCAGTGCAGGACGCCGGCAATCTGGGCACATTGCTGCGCACCGCCGCCGCGGCCGGCATTCGCGTTGCGCTATTGACCGAGGGCTGCGCCAAGGCCTGGTCGCCACGCGTCTTGCGCGCGGGGATGGGCGCGCAGTTCCAGATGCAGGTGCTTGAACGCGTCGACGTCGCCTCGGCGCTCGCCGGGTATCCGGGGCGTATTGCAGCAACCGTGCTGGGCGCGCGCAGCCGATCCTTGTTCGACCTCGAGCTCGCTGGACCGACCGCGTGGCTGTTCGGGGCTGAGGGGCAAGGCTTGTCGGAGGCGTTGCAAGCCCTGGCCACCACGCATGTACACATTCCGATGCCGGGGCAGATCGAGTCGCTCAATGTCGCGGCCGCCGCGGCAATCTGCCTGTTCGAACAGGTGCGCCAGGGCCGCTGACACCGCGTGCCGGTGTGAGATGTATCACGCGGCAAAGCCGACACGCGTTCGCAAGTGTCAGGTTTTGTGAAGAACTGCCGTGATAGTCAGTGTAAAGTCCAAGATCCTTACGAAAGTCATATAAATGCTTTAACGGTTGCTTCCTACTAGACGGAATAATCCGCGCGGGTTGCAGCACGTCCACACCTGGAGACAAACGATGATGCTTTCCTATGCCAAAACGGCAAAGGGCGTAGCGGAGGTCGAAACACGTGCCGACCGCCTCAAACCCGCGCTCCGACGACTGTTGATTCTCGTCGACGGAAAAAAACCTCTGGATGCACTTAAATCGATGATCGGCATTGAGGCGATCGATGAACCCCTCTCACAGCTTGTGGAGGGTGGATACATCGAAGCCATTGGCGCCGCCAATGATGCGGTTGCGGGCCTGGATGAGACCGGTGCGCCGGCGTCTGACCTGGCCAGTTTACCGGCCGAGCGGGATCCCAAGGCGCTGGACAAGGCCCGCAATTACATGATCAACACGCTCAAGCATTTTCACGGCCCCTATACCAAACTGGATTTGATGCGCTTGGTTCAAGCCAGTGAAAGCCATGAACAGCTGCGCACGCACTACGCCGACTGGCTGCGGTGCATGCATGAATCGAGCATGGCTGAACGCCGGCTCGATGAACTGAACCGGGAGTTGTTCAATGTGCTTTAGGTGCCTTGAAGGGCCAGCCGTTCGGCCCGATTGACCGTCCGCGAGCGGGTTGCGAGCTTCGTCCATCAGCTTGATGCCGGGCAGGTTCAGGCAACCCGATCTGAGATGTCACAGATGCAGCCGTTTTCCACGCACCCGGTAACGCTCGGCGCGGTAGTCGATGGCCTTCAGTCCGGAGTGATTCATTCTCCGCGCATGCCGGAAGCCCAGCCTCGCGTACGCCTGACACGTACCGGACGAGGGGGCTGCGGCGCGCATCAGCGCGTGGGATCAATCAATTGGGAAAATCATTTCGTTATTTTGCGTCGCAACGGTTCTGGCGTTGATTCCCCAGCACCGGGCCGTCACCGCGGAGCAGCGGGGAGCACGAGTGATGCCACCGCGGCGGGGTCGGCGTCGCGGCGGAAAGGCACATGGCCCAGGCACGGTGCGCCCAGATGCTGCTGCAAGGCGTAGAGGTTTTCGGTGATCCGCTGCATGGCCGGATCGATCTGGTTGGCGACCCATCCGGCCAGGGTCAAGCCGCGCGCAGCAATGGCCTCGGCCGTCAGCAAGGCATGATTGATACAGCCCAGACGCATGCCCACCACCAGAATGATGGGCAGCCCCAGAGCAACCGCCAGGTCTGCCGTGTCGAAGGTGTCGGTCAGCGGCACTCGAAAGCCGCCTACGCCCTCGACCAGCACCACGTCGGCCTGGGTTGAAAGCCGGCCAAAGGCGTCGAGAATCTTGCTCGGTTCGATCCGCGCGCCTTCAGCGGCCGCGGCAATGTGCGGCGCGACGGCGGTACGCAGACAGATCGGGTTGAGCTCAGCCAGACCGGGGTCGAAGCTGCCCGCCGCACGCAACTGCGCCGCGTCTTCATTGACCCATTCGTCTCCCACGCGCTCAGCCCCGGCGGCAACCGGCTTCATGGCAATGGCGCTCAGGCCCGCGCGGCGGGCGGTGTGGAGCAGGGCGCAGGTGATGAAGGTTTTGCCGATTTCGGTGTCAGTGCCGGCAATAAAATAGGCCGTGGCCATCAGGCAATCCTTTGCAGCGCGAGCACAATCACATCATAGGTCGCCGGCAATCGCGCGTCTGCACGACGGTGCTGTTCGTAGGTGCGCTCCAGTTGCTGCCATGCAGACTTGCCCAGCGGCTTGCGTCGGCGACCGCTGCCGACCTGATGCGCGCCAATGGCTTTGATGTCTTTCAATAACTGCCGGAGGCTGTCAGCCGTCGCCGCCGTGGGTGACTGATGTGTTGATCTGATCTGAAAACCGGCTTGTATGGCGGACTGTTGCCAGGTATCCGCGCTGTGGAAACCGATGACGTGTTCGGCGTCATCGATGCCGCGAAAGGCGTCGCGCAGCTCCCACAAAGTGTCTGGCCCTAGCGTGGTGATCCAGGCCAGGCCGCCCGGTTTGAGGACGCGGCCAAGCTCCGCCATCGCACGGCCCGGATTGCACCACTGCACGGCGAGGCTGGACCAGACGACGTCGACCGAACCGTTTGCGAAAGGTAGCGATTCGAGATCGCCACACACCCGGTGTTGGCGAGCGTCACCGGGATGGCGCGCGAGCATGCCGGGCGCGAAATCGAGCGCGAGCGTATTGACGGGTTTCAGCCATTCCATCAGCTCAAGCGCCCCCGTGCCCGTGCCGCAGCCCGCATCGAGCAGGTAGTCGACCGGGCCTTGAGGCGGATGGGCTTTGGCGAGCGCTAGCAATTGGGCGCAGATCTCACGCTGCACCGCGGCGGCAGCGTCGTAGGTGGGCGCAGCGCGGTCAAATGCCGCGCGGACGTAGCGCTTGCGCTCAGTCATTGGCGAAGCGGTCGAGCAGGCAGGCGCAGTCAGCCGCACGCGACACAAAGGGCGCGTGGCCCGCGTCGGAAAATTCGGAGTAGCGCGCGTCGGGCAGCGCTTCGGCCATCAGGCGTGCCGCCTCGGCGGGCATCAGTGCGTCGTTGGCGCCATGGAGCAAGCGTGCCGGGCAGCGAATCTCGGCGAGCGATTCACGCAGATCGGTGTGCGCCAGAATGGCCAGGCCATCGGCGAGGCGGGAGGCGTTTTCGGGCGTGACGGACACCAGTGCGGCATTGAGCTGCCGCGTCACCTCGCGTCGTGCAGCATCGCCCAGCGCCTGCAGAGCCACGAAGCGGCGCTGGGTCTTGTCGGGCTCGGCGGCGAAGTCGGTGCAAAAACCATCGACCACCTCAGCGTTCAGCGCGGCGGGCCAATCGGGCCGTTGCACAAAGCAGGGGCTGGCGCCGACCAGGGCGATGCGTTCGACCTTGGCGGGGTGGCGACGGGCCAGATCCAGCGCAAGCAGCGCACCCAGCGACCAGCCGCAGACCAGTGCGCCATCGGGCAGCGCAGCGACGAGCGCGTCCGTCCACGCGGTGAGCGTGGCCTTGTCCGGCGCCGGCGCCGCGTCCGTGTGACCGGGCAGCGCCGGCGTGAAACACGGCCAGTCGGGATCGAGTTGCGCGCGAAGCGGCTGCCACACCGAGGGGCTCAAGCCCCAGCCGTGGAGCAGTACAAGGGGCGGGCGACTCATTGCAAGGCTTCGATCCTGAGGAGGTTGTCGGTCAGTCGGGTGATGTCGTCGTGTGTGTGGGCTGCGCTCAGCGAGACGCGTAGCCGCGCCGTGCCTTGCGGAACGGTCGGCGGGCGGATGGCCGGCACCCACAGGCCTGCATCCCACAACGCCGTGGCGGCGGCAAGCGCGACGGCATTATCGCCGATTTTGATGGGTTGGATGGGGGTGGATGAGGGCATCAGCTGCCAGCGGCGCAGGGGCAGGGTGTCGTGCAGTTGTTGTTGAAGCGCGGCAAGGCGGGCCCGCAGCGTGTCGCCGTGTTCGATCAGGTCGATGGCGGTGAGCAGCGCATGGGCCAGCGCGGGGGGAGAGCCGGTGGTGAAGATGTAGGTGCGCATGGTCTGCATCAACCACTCGATCACATCGGCGTGACCCGCCACGAAGGCGCCCGACAGGCCCGCAGCCTTGCCCAGCGTGCCCACCATCAGCAAACGCCAGTGCGCCAGACCGGCGGCGGCCAGGGCGCCACGGCCTTGCGGGCCCAGCACACCAAAGCCGTGCGCGTCGTCGACCAGCAGCCAGGCGTCGTGCGCCTCAGCCAGGGCAAGCAGCGCGGCCAATGGCGCGATATCACCATCCATGCTGAATACGCTGTCGGTGACGATCAGTTTGCGGCGGGCGGTGCTGTTGGCAAGCAGGCGCGCCAGGGCCTCGGTGTCGCCATGTGCGTAGCGGTGGTGCTCAGCGCGGCTGAGCAGGGCGCCGTCGACCAAGGATGCGTGGTTGAGGCGATCGGCAAAGATCGCGTCGCCACGGCCGACCAGCGCCGCGGCCACGCCCATGTTGACCATGTAGCCGGTCGAAAACGCCAGCGCACGTTCGCAACCGGTGAACTCGGCCAGCCGGGCTTCGAGGCGCTCGTGCACCGTGTAGTGACCGCTGACCAGGTGGGATGCACCTGAGCCGCCGCCCCAGCGTGCCGCGCCCTCGGCAATGGCGGCGGCCAGCGCGGGGTGCGCCGCGAGGCCAAGATAGTCGTTGCTGCAAAAAGACAGCATCTCGCGGCCATCGACGACCGCGTGGGAGCCGCAGGGCGTGTCGAGCGTGCGACGGCGGCGGATGAGTGCGCGCGAGTCGCGCTCGGCCAGTTCACCGCGCAGATGCGCCAGAATATTCATCGTCATCCGCCGATGCAGTGCTTCAGCGCCGCGGCGGCGCCGCCAACCAGGTGTGCGATGTCGTCGGCCTCGACGATGTAGGGCGGCATGAAGTACACCGTGTTGCCGATCGGGCGCAGCAAGACGCCCTGATCGAGGCCGGCGGCGAAGAAGCGCTGGCTGAAGTCGCGCTCGGCGGTATCGACATCAAACGCGATGATCATGCCGCGCTGGCGCAGGTGACGCACCGCCGGGAGCGCGCCGAAGGCCTCACGCGTGGCGTCGCCGAGCAGCTTGGCGCGGGTCTTGTTGGCGTTGATGACGTCGTCAGTCTTGAAGATGTCGAGCGTGGCCAGTGCGGCGCGGCAAGCCAGCGGGTTGCCGGTATAGGAGTGCGAGTGCAAGAAGCCGCGATGCACATCATCGTCGTAAAAGCAGTCGTAGATGGCGTCGGTGCTGAGCACCAGCGACAGTGGCAGATAGCCGCCCGAAATGCCCTTCGAGAGGCACATCATGTCCGGCCAGATGCCCGCCTGTTCGCAGGCGAAGAAGCTGCCGGTGCGACCACAGCCGACGGCGATTTCGTCGGCGATGAGGTGTACCCGGTAGGTGTCGCACAACTCGCGCGCGCGGCGCAGGTAGTGCGGGTGGTACATGGCCATGCCGACGGCGCCTTGCACCAGCGGCTCGACGATCAGCGCGGCGATTTCGTCGTGGTGCTCGGCGAGATAGTGTTCCAGCGCGAGTGCGGCGCGCTCGGCCACGTCTTCATCCGTCTCGCCGGGCTCGGCCTGGCGGGCGTCGGGGCTGGGCACCACGGTGCCGGCGCGCACCAGCGGGGCGTAGGCGTCGCGGAAGAGGGCGACATCGGTCACCGCCAGCGCGCCCACGGTTTCGCCGTGATAGCTGCCGGCGAGGCTGATGAAGCGGTCCTTGCCAACCTCGCCCTGATTGCGCCAGGCGTGCATGCTCATCTTGAGCGCAATCTCGGTCGCCGAGGCGCCGTCGGATGCGTAGAAGGCATGGCCGAGCTGATGGCCCGTCAGCGCCGAGAGCCGCTCGGAGAGCTCGACCACCGGTGCGTGGGTAAAGCCGGCAAGCATCACATGTTCGAGGGTTTCGAGCTGCTCGCTGATTGCGTCATTGATACGCGGGTTACAGTGGCCGAAGAGGTTCACCCACCAGGCGCTGACACCGTCGAGAAAGCGCCGGCCGGTGTCGTCGTACAACCACACGCCTTCACCGCGGGTGATCGGCACCAGCGGCAGGGACTCGTGGCTCTTCATCTGGGTGCAGGGGTGCCACACGGCACGGCGTGAACGGTCAAGCAGGCGGGATTGCGTCATGGAGATGAGCCGGAAGCTGCGGAATCGCTCAATACTCTGAAATCGCCGGGGCGCTGTCAAACCGGGTTTCGGGGTGGCTGCGCCAGTGCGCCGGCGGACAGCGCGTGAGCCGGGGCTTTTGCTACCATGAGCGCTTCAAAAGTACGACAGGCACACCATGTATTTCGTTATTTCACCTGCCAAATCGCTGGACTACGACACGCCCGCTCCACCTTGCAAGCCGACTCAGCCCGAGTTCCTTGATGCGGCGCAATCACTGGTCGGGGTAATGCGTGATTTCACGCCTGCCGCACTCGGTGAATTGATGCACATCTCGGACAAGCTGGCCGCGCTGAACGTCGCCCGGTTTGCACAATGGTCACGCCCGTTCAACGCCAGGAATGCCAAACCCTGCGTCTTTGCCTTCAATGGCGACGTCTATGACGGACTCGACGCGGCCACGCTGGACGCGGACGGCGTGGCCTATGCGCAGCAGCATTTGCGGATCCTGTCCGGGCTGTATGGTGTGCTGCGGCCGCTGGACCTGATGCAGGCTTATCGCCTGGAGATGGGTACGCGCTTGAAAACGCCCGCCGGCAAGAACCTCTATGAATTCTGGGGGGATCGACCGACGGAGGCGATCAACGCGCTACTCAAGAAGTCGACGGATGCTGTGTTGGTGAACCTGGCTTCGGAGGAGTACTTCAAGGTGATCCGACCCGCCGCGCTCAAGGGGCGGTTGGTGACACCGGTGTTCGAAGACTGGAAGGGCGGGCGCTACAAGATCATCAGTTTTCACGCCAAGCGGGCGCGGGGTTTGATGGTGCGTTACGCGATCGATCATTGCTTGAGCGATGTGGATGGGCTCAAGCGGTTTGATACGGATGGTTATGCGTTTGACGCCGCCGCATCGGATGCGGATCGATGGGTGTTCCGGCGCCGCCAGGACGGCGTGTTCTGATAATCGGCGGGAGACAGGACGTGGCCGTACACATTAGCCAGGGTTTCGATAGCGGCAGCATTGAGGTGGTGAGCGCCGAGTCGCCGGCGGCGATCCGCTTGCGCTTGCGCCCGGACAACGCGGCGAGTTTCTGCCAGTGGTTTCACTTTCGGGTCCATGACGTGGCCGGCGTGCCGCTGCGCATGGTGTTCGAAAACACCGCCGAAGCGGCGTATCCCGACGGTTGGCCGGACTACCACGCGGTGGCGTCTTACGATCGCCGTGAGTGGTTTCGGGTACCGGGCACGCGCTTTGAGAACGGTCGCCTGATCATCGAGCACACGCCCGAGCACAGCAATATCTACTACGCTTACTTCGAGCCGTATTCGGACGATCGCCATCTCGATTTGCTTGGGCAGGCACAGATGTCGCCGCATGCGCGAGTGCAAACCCTTGGGGCGACGGTGGATGGCCGAAGCGTCGATTGTGTGGTCGTCGGTGAGCCCTTGCCCGAGCGCAAGCCGGTCTGGATCATCGCCCGGCAGCATCCTGGCGAGACCATGGCTGAATGGTTTGTCGAGGGCTTGCTGACGCGATTGCTCGACGGCGCCGATCCGCTGGCGCGCAGGCTGCGTGAGCGTGCTTGTCTGTATGTCGTGCCGAACATGAATCCGGACGGTGTGGCGCGCGGCAATCTGCGTACCAATGCCGCGGGGGCGAACCTCAACCGCGAATGGATGGCACCCACGGCCGCACGCAGCCCCGAAGTGCTATGCGTGCGCGAGCACATGGAGGCGACCGGCTGCGCGCTTTTCCTCGATATTCACGGGGATGAGTCGCTACCTTACGTCTTTATTGATGGATCGCAGATGGTGCCCGGCGTGCCGCAAAACATGGCGGCGCGCCAAGCGGTGTTTTTGTCGGCGCTGGCCGAGGCGAGTCCGGACTTCCAGACCGACGTTGGCTACACGCCTGACCGCTTTGGCGAGGAGATGCTGACCCTGGCCAGCAAATGGGTTGCGCATCGGTTCGGCTGTTTGTCGCTCACGCTCGAAATGCCGTTCAAGGACAACCGTTTGCTGCCTGATGCCCGGGTCGGCTGGAACGGCGAGCGCAGCAAGCGGCTTGGCGCCGCCATGCTGCAACCGGTATTGCGCGATCTGCTGAGCGACTGAGTCGCTGCGCGCAGGATCAGGAAAACGCCGGGTGGCTGTTCAGCCACTGGACGGCGCGGGCGATGCGACCGCTGATGCGGCTGACGGTGACGTCGATGTATTTTGCGAAGCTTGCGCTGCGCAGTTCGTGAGCCATCGCGATGTACTGCTGTGAAGTGATCTTGTTGCTGCTCGAACTGCCGGGGTTGGCGGTGCGTTTCATTTTTTGCTGCTCCAGTTGCGTCTTCCGTTCTGTGTCGGTTGCAGACGATGAAACGTACTCTACGCAGCGTTGTGCAGTGCAACAAACGATTGTTTGTGATGTGACGGTTAAGTTTGTCTAAACTGTAGCCATGTCCCGATCCATGCCACCGCTCCAATCGCTGCGCGTTTTCGAAACAGCGGCCCGGCATCTGAGCTTCAAGCAGGCGGCCGAAGAGTTGCATGTGACGCCTGCCGCCGTCAGTCAGCAGATCAAGGCACTGGAGGCGCATCTCGGCGTGCCGCTTTTTTACCGCCTGACCCGCGCGCTGGCGCTGACCGAGGCCGGCGAGCGCATGCTGCCACAGGTGAGTGAAGGGCTGGCCCAGCTGGCGGCGGCGGTTGAAAAGGTGGTGTTGCAATCCCCATCACGGAATTTACGGATCACCGTTCCACCGGCTTTTGCCGTGCGCTGGCTGGTGCATCGCATGCAACGCTTCACCGAAGCCCATCCTGATATTGATCTGGTACTCGGCACCGAGGCCACTACGGTCGACGCCCCCGATCTCGAAGGCGTGGAGTCGGATCTGGTCGCCCTGCGCGAGGGTGACATTGACGTGGAGATCCGGTTTGGCCGAGGCGCCTATCCGGGCATGCGGACGGATCTGGTGATGGAGGTGTCCTATGTGCCGGTGTGCCACCCCGATCTGCTCAAAGGCAAGCGTCGCCTCAAGAAGGCGTCGGACCTGAGCTTTCACACCCTGCTGCATGACGATACGGCGGCGGGGCGCTCCGAGCGGGTCAGTTGGCAGGACTGGTTGCGGGCAGCGAAAGTGAGCGGCGTCGACCCGAGTCGCGGGCCGCATTTTTCGAATTCGAGCCTCGCGCTAGAAGCGGCCATGGACGGCTTTGGCGTAATGCTCGGACTCTATCCGATGGTGCAGCGGGACATCGACGCAGGGCGCCTGGCCCGCCCATTTGACCTGGCCATTCCGTCGCGCTACGCCTACTACCTGGTCTCGCCGGAAACAACGGCCGATCGACCCGCGATTGCGCAGTTTCGGCAATGGTTGATGGCGGAGATCTGAACCGTACTCAGCTCGCCTGCCGGCGACGCCCGTAAAAATGCTCGCTCATCTGTTCCAGCGAGGGGTTGTTCGGCAGCATCACGCCATTGACCTCAAGCGTCGGTGTGCCCACACCCCCATCGCGCCAGCCGCTGGCGCGCAGCTTGGACCACATCAGCCGTTGCGCCGAGGCATCGGTGTCGATGAAGACTTCGTGGTAGCGTACGCCGAGGTCGTCAAACAGCGCGCGCTTCTTGTCGCAATAGCCGCAAGTGGTGAGCGAATACATGGTGATCCGGTCGCGCTCGGGGTCGTAGTTGCGCAAGCCCGCCATTTGCATTCCGCCGGTCGCCGCGTCGCCTGTGAAGCTGGATGTGTTGTTGTAGCGCGTTGCTGTGTCGAGGATGTCCTTCGCGAAGAAATTGAAAGCGATACTGAACGACGCGACGACAAACACCATTGAGCCGATGGTGGCGATCCAGCTTGTGGGTGTCGGCCGGGCGCCAAAGTTGTTTTCGTCCTTGCTGCCGGGCAAGAACATCAGCAACAGACTGAACAGACCACCAACGTAGGGAATCGCGGTAATCAGCACCCACCAGCCACGCCAGTCGAAATCGTGGCAGCGCAAAATGCTCAGGCGCGCGCCGAAGAACACGGCGATCACCGCACACAAGCCCAGGATCAACAGACTCTCCATGCGAATGCCGATGATCGTGATCCATAGCAGCAGGCTGGTCAGGAGCATGCTGCCGGCAAGGTAAGAGCGCCGGCCGATACGCCCGCCGAAATCGGTACCAAACAGACGCGTCGCTTCGGTGTCGGCCAAGGAGGCGTTACCGGTATGAACCCGCAGGGAGCTGTGCTGGACGGTCGACACGCCGGCTTGTGCTTCGTGCGCCTGATGCTCACGGGCCGCCAGCACGCGCGGCATATCGCAACCGCAATTCAGGCAGAGTGTGCGCCGCGGCTGGCGATGGCCGCATTCGGGACAGTCCATGTCACCGGCGGGCGTGTCGTTGGTCGGCACCAGATCCAGCACGGTTGCCGGCGCCTGCGATGAAGGAGGCGGTGTCGGGTGTTCGGCGACAGGCGACTTTGTTGCTGGCGCAGGATCAGGTGATGGTTCGACCACCGGTTCGGGGAGATCGGCCTCGACCCGGATGCCAATGCCCATGGCAGAGAGCTTTCGGCGATAGGCTTGCGCCTTGTCAGCGTCCAGATCCTTCCGGAGCGTGACGCGCTTGCCGGAAAACAGGCGGGGTGTCTGCTCGGGCGTGACTTTCAGCATTGCGGCCAATTGAGCTTTGACGACCTCAGGGTCGTGGCCGGGCAGAATGTCGCCTGAAAAAACGAGTTTGTATCGCGTCATGATATACGGGGCTTATCGACAGTGCTCGCCATTTTAATGCAATTAGAATGCAGTCAAGCTGACCGGGTGAGGATTTCCGCACAGATGCCGACAGACAGTGGCGAATGCGTACAATGCCGGCAGCCCGAATCAGGAGAAATCGATGGAATCACGACTGGATGCGCTGGAGTGCAAGCTCATGGCGGCCGAGGACTTGCTCGACGGCCTGAACATGACGCTGTTCCGACAGCAGGAGGCCATCGCCTTATTGCAATCGCAGGTGCTGGATCTCAAACGCCAGCTTCATTCCGCGCAGCCCGGTGGAGCGGGGCGGCCCGAAGATGAGGTGCCGCCGCACTATTGAGCGACCGTTTTTTGCAAGGGGGTGCGCACGCGCTCGAAATTCCGCGGTGCGACGTATTGCAGAATTTCCTTGCCGTCCGCATCGAGAATGAGATCCAGCCCTTTGTCGGGGTAGAGCAGGTGGGTCTGGTGTGCATTGGTGACAATCCGCTCGGCGGGCGGGCCAAAACGCGAGATCACGGCCTCTTCGTCCAGGTTGACCGAGGGGATGAAGACGATGCTATCGATCGGGCGCGTCATGGCCGTGGCGAGGTCAGCCGGGCTGAGTGTGGCCTTGCGGGTTGTTGATTCCATGTATTCGGTCTTGGCCGCGCGCTGACGCATGCCGTCAAGCTCGTCGGCCGACACCGCGATCGTCAAGACAAGCTTGCCGGTAACGAAACCCAGTTGCGCGCTGCCCAGATAGGCTTCGAGTGCACCCGCTTCGCCCGGCGCGGTGACGATGGCCACCGTCAGGTCCGGGCCAAAGCGCTCGCGCGCTTCGCCGAGCGTACTTTGCTCCAGTGTCAGGCCGAATACCCGGCTGAGTCCTTGCGTATCGACGTCGATTTGCCAGGGCAGCGCTGATTGCTGGCGGTGGATGTCATCGGCCGACGGCATGAAGGCCAAAGGGGCCAGAATGGCCAGCACGACAAGCGACAAAATGGCGACGATCAGCTTCATCTTTAAAGGGGGCTCCAGCCAGGCTCAAGGTCGGAGATTGTCGCCTGCCCGGTCGGGCGGCGCAATGTTGCGCGTCACACGCCGGGCAAGCGAATGACATCAGCAAGTGCTGTTTGTTGGATACGTGGTGCTATGCCAAAATCGGTATTTTCCGCCCTGCATCGAGGCGGAGACGTCGGTCATGGCCATGCCATGGGAGAGCACATGAATCACGCAAAAGTACGGCGGCGCGAAACGCCCGGCACGCCGCGAAAAGCGCGGACGACATGGGTGCTTGTGCTGCTCTTGCTTGTGCTCGCAGCGCTTGCCCTGTGGCAGCGAGATTTATCGCAAAGCGGTGCCACTTCGATTGTGCCGGCAGCGGCCCTGCTGGTGTCCGTGGTGCTGGGGGGTGTCGTTCTGGCATCGCACTGGCGCAGTTCGGCCCGGAAGGGCGGATCGCTGGGCGACAAGCGCCGTGCGCAGGCACCCCGGCACAGTCTCATGCAAGCCAGTGAGGCGCCGCCGACGATGCACTCTGCGCCGACCGAGTTCGACCCCTCTGCCATCGGTGACGCTGACTTGTCCGATTTCGATCCCGACATGGTGCCGGTGGCTGCCCGCGTGTGGACACTGAGTCTGCTGGAGAGTCTGGAGTGGCAACGATTCGAAGCCTTGTGTGTCGCCTACTATTCCCAGAAGGCGATGTCGCATCGCTCCGTCTGCCTGCCGCACGCCGCCGGACGAGACGTGTTTCTGTACCAGGACAAAGCCCGGCTGGAGCAGGCCACCGGACTGGTTCACGTACGCAGCCGTGGTGTGACCTATCTTGATGTGACCCCGGTGCGCGAGCTGATTGGGGCCATGACCCACGAAGCCATCGAGCGCGGTTTCCTGATGACCAACGGTTGCTTTACGCCCCAGGCCCGCACACTCGGAAGAGAGCACGGCATTGTGCTCGTGGATGGGCGTGTGCTGCTGGCCATGATCGAGCGCCTGCCGCCCGAAGCACGTGACCGTCTCCACGCGATCGCCACCGAGGGGAAGTACACCACCCCGACCTGCCCTCAGTGTGGTGAGAAGATGGTCTCCGCGACCGGCTCGCACGGCGATTATTGGGGGTGCCGCCATTTTCCCGACTGCAGCGCCGTGCTGCCGAGACTCCCAGCGCTGAACTAAATTTCCCCCTCGCTTGCCATACTGAGATCCGGCGTCTCAACGGGAGGGAAACGATGGCGGGCAATCGATTTCTGGTTCATTGGCTCATCGCACTGGCGGTCGTGCTGACTGCGAGCCAAGTGGCGCGGGCAGACACCGTTCAGCTGAATTCCTCAGCGGGTAAGCTGGCAGTTACAGCAATTGCGACCGGGCTGGCGGCACCATGGTCGCTGGCATTCTTGCCCGACGGACGCATGCTGGTCAGCGAACGCCCCGGTCGTCTGCGCCTGGTTTCGGCGGACGGACATCTCTCGACACCGATCGTCGGGGTGCCGACGGTGCATGCCGAGGGGCAGGGTGGTTTGCTGGATGTAATCCTGGGTCCGGGGTTTGCGCAGGATGGGCTCATTTACTTCAGTTTCGCCCAGCCGACCGCGAACGGCGCGCGAACCGCCGTGGCGCGGGCGCAACTGGTGCTCTCGCCTGCAGCCCCCCGGCTCAAAGACGTAACCGTCATTTTCGCGCAGCGAGACGACCCGCCCGGGCGTCACCATTTTGGTTCGCGCCTGGCGTTCGGCGCCGGCGGCAATCTCTTCGTCACGCTTGGCGAGCGCTATCACGATCGCGATCGCGCCCAGGCGCTCGATAGCCACCTCGGCAAGATCGTTCGGATTCGACCGGACGGCAGCGTGCCGGCCGACAATCCATTTGTGGGACACAGCACCGCGCTGCCGGAGATCTGGTCTTACGGGCATCGCAATGTACAGGGTGCCGCCTTGCATCCGGTCACCGGGGCGCTGTGGACGCATGAACATGGGCCGCAGGGCGGCGACGAAATCAATGTGCCGCGCGCCGGCGCCAATCACGGCTGGCCAGTGATTACTTACGGCCGCGAATACGTGACCGGCTGGCGCATCGGCGAGGGCACGCAACGGGCCGATGTGGCGCCCCCGGTGCATCAATGGACGCCGTCGATTGCGCCGTCGGGCATGGCGTTTTATACCGGCGATCTATTCCCCGCCTGGCGGGGCAATCTCTTCGTCGGCTCGCTGAAGTTCGACATGATCTCGCGGCTCTCGGGTGGGGCGGACAGCCTCGTCGAGGCCGAACGCCTGTTCGAGGGCGAGTTCCCGCGCATCCGCGACGTGCGCGAGGCGCCGGACGGCTCGATCTGGTTTCTCTCCGAGGACGAGG
>Ga0116164_10001784_pt1 | contig 15885 bp, 11 predicted proteins | sample AD_UKC109_MetaG_FD_89888 | JGI IMG/M metagenome (GOLD analysis project Ga0116164, IMG submission 89888) | Active sludge microbial communities of municipal wastewater-treating anaerobic digesters from Hong Kong - AD_UKC109_MetaG | ecosystem: Engineered > Bioreactor > Anaerobic > Digestate... | reverse complement strand
TCTGAAAAAGGGCTTGCACGCACCGCTTTGCGGGCGGTATAATTCTTATTGTTGCAGCGACGGGGCCGCCATGCGCATCGCGCCTGTAGGCGTGCTGTGCGCGGGCGATATCGACCGCGCGATCCGGCTTGCGTATACCGACGCGTCCGTCAGCCATGACCGGGAAGGTATTTGGGGCGCGCAGAGCGTTGCCGCGGCGGTTGCCGCCGCCATGGGCGACGCGGACTTCGACGAAATCTTTCAGGCGGCGATGAAGCCCGTGCCCCCGGACACATGGTATGCCTATGCCATGCAAAAGGCGTTTTCCATTGTGGAAAACAGCGGCCATGATATTTTAGCGGCCTGGATGCCCCTGCACGACGAGCTGTGGACCAGCTACAAGGCCAGCGTTTGCGAAGCGGTGCCCCAGGCGTTTGCCTGTTTGCTGCTGTGCCATGATGATTTTCGCCGCGGCATGACTCTGGCAGGCAATTTCGGCCGCGACGCCGATACGATCGGCGCGATCTGCGGCGCGGTGCTCGGGGCGAAATACGGGTACGATTCCATCCCGGCAGCGTGGGCGGAAAAGCCCCGGTACCCCAGCGGCACATGCCTGCCGCTGATCGGCGGCGTGGATATACTCGCGCTGGCGGACCAAATTACCGATATCATCCTTCAAGAGGCGGACAGCGGCGCATAAGCCCCAACCGAAGTTCCCCGGCAACCGTGCGGCAAAAGGAGAATCCGGCCATGAGCAAACCATTTACACCGATCCGGGACCAGCGCCTAAGCGACAAGGTGACCGAGCAGTTGCTCCTTGCGATGCGCAAGGGCGATCTGCCCGTGGGTACGCACCTGCCGCCCGAAGAACAGCTTGCCAAGCAACTCGGCGTCAGCCGGGGCATTCTGCGCGAAGGCCTGACGGTGCTGGAAGCACGGGGCTTTATCAAGCGGACGCCCAAAGAGGGCACCGTGGTGCAAAGCGTACGGGGGGACAAGCTGGCACGCGCGCTGGCGGCGCAGCTGCGCAAAGCCACCTACCGCGATTTAATGGAATTTCGCGAGGTTATCGAGTGCCGCGCGGTGGAGAACATCGTGAAAATCGCCTCCGACGAAGAAATCGCCAAGCTGGCTGAACTGGCCGAGATCATGCCGGCCGGGGAGGATTCCGTGAAGGTGGATCATTACTTCCATTACCGGATCGCGGAGCTGAGCGGCAACACCATTTTTTCCTCTTGCATTGATATGTATTACGATCTGATCCGCGAAATCCGCCAAAAGAGTTTACAGCATAAACAACGAAGCGAATCCGTGCAGCAGGAACACCAGGCGATTGTTTCCGCGATCCGCAACCGGGACGTTTCCATGGCGAAGCGTGCGATCCGTTCGCACCTCAACGCCGTGCGGGAGAACATCGAAGAAGACGTAAAATAGAACGAAAGCGTAAAAAAGACCGGTAGACGCAACGCGTCGCCGGTCTTTTCATGCGGACTTGCTGCCGCGCCTCCTACAGGGCCGCCTCAACTTCCGCCCACAGGGGAATGGATACGGACGCACCCTCGCGCCCGACCGTGATGGAGGAAGCCCGCGAGGCAATGCGCAGCGCATCGGCCACGGGTAAATTCCGCGCAAGGGACGCCAGGAAATACCCCGTAAACGTATCTCCCGCCGCCGTCGTATCCACGACTTTCACCGGGAAGGCGGCCTGAGCGTACTTGCATTGCGCGTCCCGATACTGCACGCCCTTTTCGCCCATCGTCAGTATAATGCGGGAGTTGGGGAATCGCTCGCCGAGGCTGTGGAGTATCTTTTTTTCGTCCGTTTCCCCGGTGAGATGCATGCCCTCCACCTCGTTGAGCAGAAAGATATCCACCTTGCGTAGGTCGCACGCCAGCAACACGTCGTTAAACGGAGAGGGATTCAGCGCGATCGTCATGCCTTTGGCATGGCCTTTATCAATCAGCGTACCCACCAGGTTGGTCTCGTTTTGCAAAAGCAGGATATCATCTGCGCCAAAGCGCGAAAGCGTGCTGTCAATCGCCGCTTCCGTTTGCTTGTGGTTTGCTCCGGCGTAAAGCACAATGCTGTTTTGCCCGTTTTGGTCCACCTGTATGATGGCGTTTCCGGAAGCTGTGTCAATAGCATGCAGGTAATCCGTTTTCACGCCCGCGGCACAAAGCGTTTCGCGCAGCAGCGCGCCGTCCGGCCCGATTGCGCCCGCGTGGTAAACCTCCGCGCCCGCCCGCGCAAGCGCGATGGATTGATTCAGCCCTTTGCCGCCGGGGAACAGCTCGCGCTGGCTGGAGGAAATCGTCTCTCCGGGCAAAACGATATGCTCCACCGAAAACACATAATCCAGGTTCAAACTGCCGTAGTTCAGTACTCGCATGGTGACTTACCCCGCTTTTTAGTTAATGTTCAGCTTCGGTCCGGACCGGAAATAGGTTCATATTTTGAATGTATTGTATAAATATCTGCTGCGTAACAAATACATCCGCGTGATTACATCAGGTAAAAAATAACCTATACGATAATGGATGATTATGGTTCGGATATATACTACTCCCAACAGTATTGAATACCCTTTAATTTGCCCTTATGATGTAATTTGCCACAAAGAACAAGACAACTGTCAAGGCGATTGCACAAACAGAAACAAATAGTTTTTTCACTATATTTCCTCCCAACAGATGTTAATTACTTGATAGGAGCGCTATCTAGTTCCAGAGACCAAGAGTGAGTATTTATATTGTTGTATTAGTTTGAACAGCTTCTAGTTTCAGTCATTCGATCCAAGCCTGTATGCTTTTCTATCCGTCATGAAAATATCTTTGACTTTGCCTTTTTCATTATATTGCAGAAGAAACGATTCATAAAGGAAACTTGAATGACATGAATATTTGAAACTTTCGCAAATTGCCTCATCCTTTTCTAGTTTGCTCAATATCTCAGTCCACATATAGTGACCTTTGAATCCTCTCTGTAATGGAAATCCTTCAACAATATGAAACCTTTCGCTCCCATTTGTTTTCTCCGCCCAAGCAATGGAGACCAACATGGGTTTATCTTCATCTGGTTTTTTCCAATATTCGATATACATCGTTCGTTGAAAGTCTGATAAAACAAACGTAATATTTTTCTCGTGTGAACGCTTTATGAAATACGAGCCCGATTCTATTGCCAGTAGCTGATCATCTGAGTCGTAATAATAAATATAAGTACACTTCCCATTCTCTGGTTGGGTACTTAACAACCGTCCTCTTGATACGTTCTGCGCATAATGATCCATAACTGTTGTTGGATGATAATAGCCAAATGGGGAAAGATATTTCCCGCCCTTGCTATATTTTGTAATGACGGTATTATCTAGCATACATTGATATAGTGTATCATACTGATCGATATACGCATTGCCCGCATTGGCTATCTGATCCAGAATTTCCTGATGATACTCTGTCGAATGAATATCAAAGTTGGAATTTGGGCTAAGGATATTGAAAATGTCCTCCATTTTATTCCTTACTCTCCTCTCTGTTCGTATCAATCCAGTAGGGCAGTATTATACTTCATCGTACACATAGCCCCTATAGCGGAAGGGGTTCAGGGTACCCAGTGTAGTTGCCAAGGTGTCGATTTTGGTGAGGGGCTTTCCTCAGGAATTATAAGTGCATTTTTGTGTTTTGGAACAAATAGCGCTGATTATTATTTGAGAAAAAACGTCCCCGCCCATAACAATATATTTGCTATGGGCAGGAGCGTTAAGATAAGTAAGAGTTACTTATTGCTTCAGATGAGGAATATCAAGTGATTCCAATGCCTCATTGACAACAGAGCATAACTCGGCCTTATTAATACCGGTTATCGTACGTTCAATGCGATCCCTCATGATGAAATCCATATCAACGGTTTCGCCTTGATCATGTACAATCACAGAACAATTACCATCCATAAAGAGCAGCTCGCAGGTGTCTTTTTCATTTTCAATCATTTCACTCAGCCGTGCCTGCCACCAATAAAGAATCGGAGATGCGAAATCATCCCAATCTTCCGACGGGAAACAATATCCGTCAATTTCAAAGTGAATATCACCGAAAATATCAAATGGTTTCTGGGCGCCTTTTGGAACAAGATTGTTCATCACGATTTGAATCATAATATCACCTCATTTTGGCCAAGCTGTAGTAATCATGGTTTTTTGAACTGAGAACCACATTTCGATAGTTCTTATACCGAAAGGTCCTTCTATAAAGTATCGCAACCCATTAATGTTATCAAATTGATCCTTGATGATTCTTCCTGCCTCATATGCTTCTAGTGTCGCTTTCAATATATCAGCAGAATCCATTTCCGGCGGGAATTTATCCTTGTTGGGACCTTTATTACTACCAGATGAGTGCCCCTCCATGATATGATCTATATCAACGGTCACATCTGATGAGGGCGGCAGCCTATCATCTCTTTTGTTGAATATTGAGTTAAATAATTTAACAATACCATCAATTATGCCTATTCCAGCAATGATAAAAATTCCACCAGCGCCAGCACCAGAATCTGTTTCCATAACACTATAGAACGGCATGTTACCTGACGCATCGGACATAGTTACAGGGTTATTCTTACAATATGCGAAAATGTTATGTGAAAACAGTTGCCCCGATTTACCCAGAAAGCGATCCCCATTCACAAACCGTCCCCATACGGGGTTATAATACCGACTCCGAAGGTAGTACAGGCCGGTTTCTTCATCGTACACGTAGCCCCGGTAGCGGAAGGGGTTGAGGGTGCCCAATGTAGTTGCCAAGGTGCCGGTTTTTAAGAGGGGCTTGCCCCAGGCGTCGTACGTGTATTCTACTACCTGCGAGCCGCTGCTGTCAACAATTGCTACAATATCGCCCTGCAGGTTGTGGATATAGCCGTACCGTGTGCCGTTGAAGTCCACCATAGCGGGCTTGCCCTGCGCGTCGTAGAAGAAGTGCAGGCTGTCGCTGCCTTTCTTCAGGTGCACGATCTGCTTGCCGTGGAGGGCGTAATCCGTCGCTGTACCGTTGACGGTCTTGCGCACGCGCAGGCCGTCGGCGTTGTAGTCAAAGGAGGCCGAAGTGCCGGTGGCTGCCATTGTCGCAAGCTGCCTGCCGGCGTGCCAGGTGTAGGTCCACCCGTCGCAGGTCAGGGGGTTGCCGATGGCGTCGCAGGTGATGGCGTTGCCGTTATAAGAGGCCAGCTTGTCCTTCCATGTGGCGTCGTAGGTATAGGCGATGGTTTCCAGCGCCGTGCCCGGCGTGCCGGTGGTGTAGGCGTAGCGGCTCTTGCTTATAATATTCCCGCCGCGGTCGTAATCAAAGATCCAGGTGTCGCCCGCGCGCTCGTCGTTGACGCGGATCAGCTGCCCCAGGTTGTCATACCCGTAGGACGTGGCATAGCTTCCCCGGACTTCGGATAGGATATTCCCGGCGTCGTCGTAGGTATAGGCCAGGTTCTGCCCTGTCTGGGTGATGCCCGAGACCAGCGCCGTAGCGCTGCCCGCGCCGTGCCCGCCGGCCGTGAAGGCGTAGGCGCTTGCGTAATTGTTGCCGCCGACCGTCAGGTTGCGGGAGGATACCCTGCCCAGGTCGTCGTAGGCGTAATCGACTTTGTTGCTGGTGCTGCCGTACTGTACGGAAGTCGGGCGGTTGGCGTTGTCGTACGCGTAGGTGGTTTTATACGCCGTGGACGCGCTGCCGACCTTCTCCTTGAAGGAACTCAGGTTGTTGTAGGTATCATAGGCGAGTGTCCCGGTATGGATATGGCTGCCGCCTTCACGGGCCGTGATGCGCATCAGCCTGCCGGCCAGATCGTATTCCATGCTATGGACGCGGCCCAGGTTGAGGTCACGCACATTGCCGAGGACACCCTCCGCGTTGTAGGCGTAAGCGAAGCGGTCCGCGGCGTCGCTGTCATAGCGGATGCCGGTGACGCGGTTGAAGTCGTCGCGCGTGTAAGCTACGCTGCCGCCGTTGCCCAAGGAGACAGAGGAGAGCGTGCCCTTGCTGGCGTCATACGCGTTTGTGGAAAGGGTTTGCGCGCCAACCAGCGCGGCAAGCGGTTTTCCGAAGGCGTCGTAGGTAAAGCTGTAGTCAACGTCGCAGGCGCCGTCGGCGGTCGTGTTGTGCTTCACGTGGGACAGCTTGTCCTGCGCATACACGTACTCGTTTTTGTAGGTCTTGCCGCCCGCGGTGGCTGAAACATCCGTGATTCGCTTCAGCGTATCATAGGTATAGTTTACGGTTTGGCCGTTGGGATCGGTAACAGAGTCCAGCGTGCCCTTGGTGAGGTCGATGCTGCTGGATACCGTCTTTCCGCGGGCGTCGGTCTGGGAAGCCACATAGTTCTGGTTGGCGGTATAGGCGGTGGTTCCCCTGATGAAGCTGGAAGCCGTACTGTCCTCTACCTGGGAAAGCGTGTTGTTTCCCTTGCTGTCGTACTGGAAGGTGTTGACGACGCCCATGGGATCCGTGGATTTAAGCAGGAGATGCTTTTTCTTTTCCGCGTCTGTGGCGCCGTATTCAAGCGTCGTCATGATGCCGGAAGAACGCCCGGGCTGCACATAGCTGGTGAGGTTATCGAAGCTATCGTAGGCGGCGCTGCTGATTTTGCCATCCAGCGTAGATATGTTGATAATGTTGCCGTTCCCGTCGTAGGCGAACGTATTGCCGAACTCCTCTTTGTACAGGAACATGTTGGTGAAGTCGGCGTAGTTGATCTGCTGGCCGTACTGGATTTCAAAACGGATGTAGGTATGGTTGTACGGCGCGACGACCGCGCCGCAGGCAAACTGCCAGTTGCCGTCCTCGTAATTAAAATAGATCTTGCCGCCGGATACCCAGTTTGCGCCGCACAGGAACAGCACGTTAATATAGTTGCGGATGGTGCGGCCCGTGATGGTTTTCACTTCCTTGCCGAAACCGCGCGTCCAGCCGCCGGCAACATATACGTCTCCGGCGTCGCCGTAGTTGCGCATATCGTGCCAGAACTGCACGCTGTGGTTATAGCGCCCCTGCAGCCGTACGGACCGGCCTGTCAGGAAGGACGGCTGACTGGATGGGCGGGACGTGGAATAGAGCGAGCTGCTACTGGTGCTTTCTTTTTCCCAGCCGGTGGGCAGCAGCGCCGTGCCGCCCAGGGCGAAGTCGCTGTTTTGCAGCATGTTGTAACGGTTGAGCGCCAGGCCTGTTTCCAGCTGGGCGCAGTCGAACCACACGCTGCCCGCGTAGGTATTGCATACCAGATAGCAAGATACCGTGCTGGATGCTGTTGCCGGCAGGGTGAAGGAAATGCTGACGCGGGTAAACGAGGACAGGCCGGTGTAGGGCTCTCCGTTGATGGTCTGCGTGCTGCCGTCCGTGTACTTGATTCTAAGCAGGGCTTTAACGCTGCCTGAAGTTTTTATAAACGAAGAGAATGTGTAAGATTCTCCCGGCGTCAGGGTAACGCTTTGTTTGTAGTAGGCCTCGTTGCCTTCCGTAATCGTAATTTTGTGGGATACCAAACCCATATGGAATACCGTCTGGTCCCTGAGGAACGTGCCGGTGCCGCCGGTGGTCCAGAGGGAGCTTTCATTCTCCATACTGTGGTCTACCAGCAGGTTGGTAACGGACTTCTGCGTACGGGATATGGAATCCGGATGGTTCGCAAGCCCGCCTTCGGAGAAGGCCGTGAAGGACGCCTGCCCAAGTTCATCGTGAATGCCGACCAGATTGCCGTAATCGTTGAAGTGATAGGTTAAGGATTTTCCGCCTGTATACGTAAGGTTTTTGGAAACGGTAAGCCGGCTTCCGTATTCATAGCCCCTGATCTCATCCGTGTCCGCTCCGTTGGTGATTGAGAACTGCGAAACGCGGTAGGGGAGCCCCGCGCTTGGCGCAGCCGCGGCATTGGCATAGGTGTAGCCGATCACGCGGCCGTCCGCGTTGGCGGCGGTAAGCAGCAGATGGTTTGCATTGTAGGTGTAAGCGGACGTAACGTTGTCTTCATGCGTGATGGTGGTCAGGCTGCCGGAGGCGTCGTAGGCAAATCGCATACAGTCGGAAGTGGCCTGTCCCGGCGCTTGAATGGAAGAGCAGCGGTCGTTGGCATCGTAGCCGAATGTCGTCACACGTCCCGCGCCGTCGGTAACGGAAGTGATTTTCAGGCCGCTTGAGGATACGATAAGCGTATTGTTCAGCGCGTCGCTGACCTGCTGTACCATTTTCGTAGCCGTTGTATAGTTTGCGGATGTACGGTCCGTCGTCGGCAGGCCGAAGACGATCGTATTGTGGCCTTTGTCCGTCAGGGTGGCCGTTCCGGCTCCGGTGTCCAGCGTGAGTTTCAGGGAGAGGCCGTCAAGATCTTCGTAGGTTCCGGAACCGTTATTTTTCATGTGATGCAGGGTTCCGTCGCTGTCGGTATACACATAATAGAGAATGTTCGTGCCTGATTGATCGGGGATGGTTTCCCGGTGCAGCGTCAGATGCATGGAAGAACGCCAGCCGTATCCCATATGCCAGTAATCCTCCTGTGCGTCACAGGAATTGTATATATGGTTCACGGATGCCGGCATCAGGTTGCCGTTTTGCGCCGTATCGTTGTGGCTGAAAACCAGGTTCCCGTTGTACAGGCTTACATGGCTTGTACCGGCGCGGCCCAGGCTGCGTTCATCATAGGTAAGGTAATCCTCCAGGCCCGCCATGCTGTTGTAGTTGATGACCAGATAAGGCTTGCGGGTGCCCTGCATGGACCAAAAGCGGACCGTGTTGGGATATGCGGACTGCGGCGTAAGTACAACGCCGTAATTGGTGCCCTGATACCATTTGCGAACCAGGGAGGATACGTCGAACTTGTAGTAGGTGCTCAGGGAAAGAGAGGAATACGTGTAGATGTAATCCTGGTACAGGCTGCTGTTGGAAGGCCTGGTGTTATAGGTGAGCGTTGACGCCGTAAAGGGTGAAGTAACCTCGCTTAGGAAAGCCGCCGTATTTTCCGATGTACTGGTGTACAAAGAGAAGCATAAATATGCTTTTGTGATATAGTTGGCCGCTTTAATAGACGGGAGAGTATTAACCTTAAGATACGAATAGCGAATGCCGTAGGTGCTGTTGTTGGCGATCCAAAGCTGGTTCAAGGTGGAATAGTTGGTGGTCGCCCTGTTGCTGCGGACGTACGTATCCTGAATGTTGGAGGTAAGGTTTTGCGTATACACCGCGGGATCCAGCGCCACGGGGAAAACCGCGGTTTCGATGAATTCCCGATCCGGCTCGCAATTCAATAGCCATAAACCGGCATCCTGCGAAATGGAAATCTTCACATCGCCTTTTTCGCCTTCCGCATCCAGCAGGAATGGCGTAGGCATCCGGAAAAGCTCTTTTCCGTTGTTATCCGTAATAATGACGGCGTTCCTTTCGGTATCGGCGGTCATTTGCCCGTCGGCAATATTGAATTGGAATACAACGTCTTGGACAGACGACGGCGTTTGGAACAACAGCGTATCCTTCAGGCCGCCGGGTAACGCGGTGCAAAGCATATCGACATCCGGGAAGATGCCGGCATAGCGTGCGGTCGCGTCCTGCGTTTGCAATATCTTCTCGCGCCGGGCAAGCACGGTATTGCCGCCGTCCGCCGTTGATTGTGATTCATCGGCATCCGGCTGCGGACAGATCTCCGCGGCGCCTTTGACGCCATAGGAAATCTTATTGCCGTCTTCATCCGTCAGGTGAAGGAATGGCTGCTTGCCGGACCGGGCGCATATCACCTGCAGCGAATTGGCTTTGTTGCGAAGGCACTCGTTGCCTTCGTATTGATCCTGAACGAACGTGTTGTCGATTTCCTCCCAGGCATTCGTCCCGGCGTTGTGGTAGTGAACGGGATCGGCATAGGTTACGGCCTGGCGATTGCCGCCTTCCATTGAAAAAACTTTGCCGAAACGCCAGCGTTGTTCTTTCAATTCTATGGCAGGCATATTGTCAAGCGCTTCCGATGTAAGCGCGGGTGTTTGTTTTGTGATTTTTGAATTATCCATGGTTTTCTCCTTTTCTGTTTGATTATGGGTTTTGTTTTATCGGGTGCGTCCTCTGTCAGATCAAGGGTATCACCCCTTTCATGGCCATTGATGGCGTTCGTTTGCATACCGTCAATCAGCGCCGGTTGTTTTATTACTGCCCAACGTCTCAAGACGGTCCTGAATGTCTTCGATACCGTCCTCGATCTTGGAGCTCAGCTTGTCGATAATCGACTGATATTGTGTTTCCCGGGCGGCGTTTTCCTTGAGCATTCTAAAAAACAAGTAGATGTATAAAGCCGCCCATATCCCTTGCTGCAGGGCAAGCTCTATAATGCTGGAAAAATCAAATTCCATGGTCTCATCTCCTTTCATGATGTCTCGGCGGATTTTGTTGTCAGGCAGCTTCCGGTTCAATCGGAAACAGGACGTCGGGATCCGGCAAATCAATGACAGTCAAATCGTCGGACGGGTGCGTGTCCGGCTGAACCGCCGCCTGTTGTACTGCTGTAGTTTCGTTAAGGCTGCGCCTGGTCTGAAGCGGCAAAAATTCCTGCGAGGTGACCTCTACACATGTAAACCGCTTCTCGCCGACAGGGATCACGCGCTGCGTCAGATATCCCACCAGCGCGACGCTTTGCCCTTGCTGCAGATTGGCAAGCGCCCATTGGGCGGCCGCGTTCCAGCTGTTGACGCCGTACAGTTCCCTGCGCCATTCGCCTTTGCTGTTTCGGTGGCTGACATTCAGGCGAAACGCTGCGTGAACCGGATTTTCCGGAGAGCCAATTCGGATCGGTTGTTCGGCGACGATGCCGGATAAGTAGACTTTATTCATGATGAATCCTCCTTTATTGCTGAAGGGCCGATATTGTTTGCGGACCGACAATCCCGTCAACCTGAAGCCCTTGTGCCGATTGGTACGCCTTTACGGCTTCGCTTGTCAGCGGACCGTACAGCCCGTCCAACGGACCGGGACTATAACCCAATTCCTTTAGCCGCGACTGTACCCACTCCACGTCACTTCCGTTTTGCAGTTTTTGCCATGATTGGTAGCGAAGCAGCCGGCTCCCGATACAATCGGCGCTTTGTTGCGTAACGCTTTGTGCCTGAATTGATATATAATCATCCAGTTGGCCGTATAGCGTATCCTCCGGCGCATATACCCACCGTTCGTTTTTCTTGTCTGCCGTATGTCCGTAGATATATGTCTCGCCGTTGGACGCGACATGATCGACCAAAACAACATGATGTGCGGTCCTGCCGGCCTTGCCGTTTGTACCGTCGTGGTTCAAAGCCCAGAGGATATCCCCTTGCTGCAATTCTTGAGGCGACGGTAGGAAAGTTATTGGCAAATATGGCGGTTCACTGTTGTACTTAAGGTATAATTTCAAGCTTTGCGCGCCTTTCCAGCTGCTGGTGGCGGCGGTGTACTTTTCACCTGGTGTGTCGAAATACCACTGGCGCTTTCCGCAACGTTTCATAGGCAGGCCGCCTGCCAGCAAACATTGCGAAACGAAGTTTGCGCAATCGCCGCCGGCCTGCGCCCAACTGCCGAATCCGGGATTGTAGGAAAGCGCGTACTGCGCGGCATAGTTAACGGCAGCTTCCCGATCGTAGGGTATTTGTCGCATAAACTCACCTCCTTTCGTTTCGTACCTGTTGCCGGTTTTCACCCGCCATATAAAGCATAGAACGGCAGCGTAAAAGAAAGGAGTGAAGATATGCACGTAAACCGTACCGATTATCTGAAGATATGTGCATTTCCAAATTTTGGGATGGATTTTTTACTCGCAAGAACAGGTTTGTAAGAGAGTTGCCAAAGCAATACACAAGATATGCCGCAATCAAAAAAAGCGAACACAAGTTCGCTAAATTCTATTGACAAGCCTTAAAAGCAAGAACTATAATTTGTTTTGCTTCATGCCGTATACATGTTTCTATCTATAGATTTTCTTCGGTTTTGGGGATATGCGGCGATCGAAGCCGCGCAGGCGTTTATCCTGATATAAGTACTATTTGCGGTTATCAATCTAATGTCAGATCAACGGGATCATCATACGGTAATCAAACAGGTTAGGGCGGTTGGGCTTATATAAGCAATAAGAAACAGATGGCAATATGTGTAAAACCCGAAGGAACGAAGATAAAGCGGAAGGATTCACAAATACTATATGTTATATATATGACTGATAAGCACCCCGGATTCACACTGCGACATACGGACCTTCTCATTCCGACGATTTTACTGCTTTTGATCATTTGAACCGGTACACAGTAAAAGCGGAGTATTTGTATATTTCTCTCTTAAAAAGTATTTTGAACTTCAATGGCCATTACAGGCGTCGAATCAGCTAATTTTCGATGACGTCTATTCTCTAACTACCGATGTATCGTATCGGTATATTTGAAAGAAGGAATGATAGCAGACATAGCGGCCGTATTGCCTACATCTGAACTTCAACGTTTTGCAAACAAAGCTATGAAGGGGGGGTAATAGCTTTTGTATACGGAAGAAGATGTAAAAAAGATTATTACCCTGCGCGGCGAGATAGAATTGGAGCTTGGAGTATGCAAGGCGCAATCCCACGTTATGAATGGAGGGGATTCCCATAGTATGCGCGAACGCATCCTCAAACTAGAAAAAACGCTGATGAGCATTGACAGTTTGTTTGCCGTTCTGTCTGAAAACGAAGCGTTTGTGATAAAGCGCCATGTGTTGGACCAACTGGACTGGCCGCAGATCATGAAAGAATACAGCGATAAATGGGGGACAGAAGCGGAGAAATCGGTGCGTTCGTTTCAGACCTGCCAAACTAAAGCGCTTGGTAAAATTGCAAATACTATCAACAAACGCCTGGATTTTGATTGGATTAATTTAAAATGATAGGAACAAATGAATGAGAGAAGTAAGTTTCTCTATCGCTTGCTGACTATGATACCTATTCATCATATCGGCTCAATACCAAGAATATCCATCATGAACTAAGGCGCTTTTTCGTGCCGGGAAAGCGCCAGGCTTTTGCCCGGATTCAAGAAGTGTATGAATTTAAGCAAAACGGCCGATTGGTTTTTCGCGTCAGATGTACTTCGGCAGCCAATCGCCGTGGGCGGCGATGAGATCGTCGCACATCGCCACAGTATCGTCGATGGACAGTTCCGATGCGGTATGCGGGTCCATCAGGGCGGCCTGGTAGATATAGTCTTTCTTCAGGGTGCGGGCCGCTTCAACGGTCAATAGCTGTACGTTGATGTTCGTGCGGTTCATCGCGGCGCATTGCTCCGGCAGCGCGCCGACATAGCACGGAAGAACGCCGCTTTTTTCCACAAGGCAGGGTACTTCCACGCAGGCGTTATCCGGCAGGTTTGTAATCAGGCCATGGTTAAGCACGTTGCCATGAATTTTAAAGGGCTTGTTGGTTTCCATGGCTTCCATGATGTAGCTGGCGTATTCCTTCGTGCGCGTATGGCTCAAACTGGGATTTTTGGTCAGCTCATCGCGGCGCTTTTCCCATTCCTCAATCTGGTGTACGCAGCGGCGGGGATACTCGTCCAGGGGAATGTTAAAGCGGTCAATCAGCTCCGGGTATTTATCCTTGATGAAATACGGCATGTATTCGGCGGTATGCTCGCTGGACTCGGTCACGTAGTAGCCGAAGCGTTTCATAATTTCGTAGCGGACCATATCGTTATGTTTTTCGGTGCGCGCGGCGGCCTTCCGTTTGATTTCCGGATACAGATCCTGTCCGTTCTTTTGGACCTCCAGCAGCCAGGACTGATGGTTGATCCCGGCGATTTTCCATTCGATCTGCTCGTCATACTCCATATCCAGGTTTTTCAGAAGATGGGGAACGCACACCTGCACGCTGTGGCAAAGCCCTACCATATTGATATCCGACAGACGCAGAATGGCTCCGGTCAGCATCGCCATCGGATTGGTGTAATTGAGCAGCCATGCGTTCGGGCACACTTCCTGCATATCGCGCGCGAAATCCAGCATAACGGGTATCGTACGCAGCGCGCGGAAAATGCCGCCGATGCCAAGCGTATCCGCAATGGTCTGCCGAAGGCCATATTTTTTAGGGACTTCGAAATCCGTAACCGTGCACGGTTCGTACAAGCCGACCTGAATGGCGTTAACGACATAGTCCGCGCCCTTCAGCGCTTCCTTGCGGTTTTCCACGCCCAGATACGCCTCGATATGCGCTTTGTTTCCAAGGTTGCGGTTAATAGCTTCCAGCATTGCCTGCGATTCTGATAGCCTGGCTCCGTCAATATCGTACAGCGAAATGGTGGATTCCATTAACGCCGGGGTAAGCATGCTGTCTCCCAAGACGTTTTTAGCGAATACCGTGCTGCCGGCGCCCATAAACGTTATTTTCGGCACTTGTGTTTCCTCCCTGTTCTTCATATAATAGTATCGAGAATGATGCGAGTATAGCATATTCATTGCATGTATACATGGGTTTATTGTTGCAGAAATATAGCAAAATGTTGCATGGGGGATCGAAATGGAAATCGTAAGGGTATCGCCCTCGTCCCTGCCCATCGGCCAGATCCGGGTGACGCAATGCGGGCGCGAGGTGTGTTCCCCCGGGCATCGTTTCGGTCCGGCGGTGCGTGACCACTATCTGATCCATTACGTGGTTTCGGGGGCGGGCACTTTCCGCTCTGCGGCGGGCACGTTTCGCATTCGGGCCGGGGAAGGCTTTATTATCTTCCCGGAGGAAATCACAACCTACGAAGCGGACGCGCACAATCCGTGGAGATACGCATGGGTGGGCTATTCCGGACAGGACGCCGCCACATTGACCAAGCAAATCGGGCTTACGAAAGAAGCCCCTGTTTTTTCTGCCGCACCCGCGGAAACCGTATTTGGCATACTGGAAACCATCATCAGCGAAATCCACACGTTTCGCCTGGGTTACCTGGCGGCGTTTGGCGGATTATGCCGTTTCCTCTCCCTGATTGCGGAAACCCGGCCGCAGTCAAATCAGGACCCGCACCATCAGTACTTCGAAAAAGCGCGCTGGTTTATGGAGGGTAATTATAACCGTCCGATACTCGTATCCGATATTGCCTCCTTTGTAAACCTGAGCCGTTCCCAGCTTTACCGGGTGTTTATCGAAATCATCGGGATTTCGCCCAAAGCGAGCCTGACGGAACTGCGCATGCAGAAATCGCTTGCGCTGGTGGAAGCCGGGGAATTGCGCCAGGAAGAGATCGCGGCATCCGTCGGCATGCTCAACGGCGCACAGTTTGCCAGGCTGTTTAGGCAAACCTACGGCGTATCACCCAAGCAATGGCGGGGGCAAAAACAAACGAAACCGAAATAGCGGTTATGATTCGTCCAGCACTTCCGTCGAACACGGATCGCCGACAAAGCGGTTGTTCTTTATCGCTACGTCGGTGCAGGCCTTCAGGGTTGCCATGTACCGGCGGGGGTGCCACGGGGCGTATGCCCGGCTGCGGACGATGGTATTGCCGGTAAACTCCAGCCCTTGGGTGGACAAGGCATACAGCACCGGCGCGTCAAACATGTGAAACGTATTGTTCACGATGCGAATATTGCGGTGGAAGGGCGTGGACGGGTCCGGCCGGGGAATTTGCGGGCATATGCTGACGACGCCTTCGCAGAACTGGTACATGGAAACCAGGCATCCGTCCGTGAAGTGGTTGTTTTCAATCAGCACATCCCGGCAGGCGCCGGATTCATACCAACTGTTGGCGTCGCCTGGAATCAGAATGGCGCTGCCGGAGGATTCGAACACGTTATCGCGGATTACGACCGGCTTTGGGGTGGAAACCAGAACGCCGCGGGCGCGGCAGGAGCCGAAATAGCTGTTTTGAATGGTTACCTGCGGGGTATGCGTCAGGTTTTCCAGCGCGTCGCCCGGCGT
>Ga0116164_10001780_pt1 | contig 15911 bp, 14 predicted proteins | sample AD_UKC109_MetaG_FD_89888 | JGI IMG/M metagenome (GOLD analysis project Ga0116164, IMG submission 89888) | Active sludge microbial communities of municipal wastewater-treating anaerobic digesters from Hong Kong - AD_UKC109_MetaG | ecosystem: Engineered > Bioreactor > Anaerobic > Digestate... | reverse complement strand
GTGCCCGCCGATAAACTTGGTGGCGGAGTGGATCACGATATCCGCGCCGTGCTCGAAGGGCCGGAGCAGGTAGGGCGTGGCGAAGGTATTGTCAATCATCAGAGGGATGCCGTGCCTGTGCGCGATATCGGCGATGGCACGGATATCGGCGACGTTGGAATTGGGATTGCCAAGCGTTTCGGTGTACAGCAGCTTGGTATTGGGCCGGATGGCTTTTTCGAAGTTTGCGGGATCGTCGCCGTCCACAAAGGCCGTTTCAATGCCGATCTCGTTGAAATGATGCGCAAACAGCGTATACGTGCCGCCGTAGATGGCCGCCGCGGCGACGATATGGTCGCCCGCGCCCGCGATATTGCGGACCGCCGCGGTAACCGCCGCAAGCCCGCTTGCAAGCGCCAGCGCGCCCACGCCGCCCTCCAGCGCCGCGACGCGCTTTTCAAACACGTCGGTGGTTGGGTTCATGATGCGGGTATAGATATTCCCGTCCTCGGTCAGCGCGAAACGCGCGGCGGCCGTCTCGGAATCCGGAAACACGAAGGACGTGGTCTGGTAGATCGGCACGGCGCGCGCGCCGGTGGCTGGATCGGGCTTCTCCTGCCCTACGTGGAGCTGCAGGGTTTCAAACTTCAGCTTCTTGGCCATAGTGGTTCTCCTTACTCAAAGAATAATGGTGTGGACAGGTAACGCTCGCCCGTATCGGGCAGGATAACAACGACGGTCTTGCCCGCGTTTTCCGCGCGCCCCGCGACCTGCATGGCGGCCCAGAGCGCGGCGCCGGACGATATGCCCGCCAGCAGCCCTTCCCGCCGCGCCAGTTCCCGGGCGGCCGCAAACGCGTCCTCCGCTTTGACGCGGACGATCTCGTCGATGATCTGTGTGTTAAGCACCCTGGGCACAAAGCCCGCGCCGATGCCCTGGATGAAATGCGGCCCGGCCTGCCCGCCGGAGAGCACCGGGGACGCGTCCGGCTCGACGGCGATTGCGCGAACGGCGGGGTTTTGGGATTTCAGATACTCGCCCGTACCGGTGATCGTGCCGCCTGTGCCCACGCCCGCCACCAGGAAATCCACCTTCCCGGCGGTGTCGCGCCAGATCTCGGGGCCCGTGGTCCTGCGGTGCGCCTCGGGATTGGCGGGATTGTCGAACTGGCCGGGGATGAACGCGCCTTCGGTCTCCTTTGCCAGTTCATTCGCCTTTTCGATCGCGCCCTTCATGCCCTTCGCGCCCTCGGTGAGCACCAGCTCAGCGCCGTAGGCCTTTAGCAGGTTCCGGCGCTCCACGCTCATGGTTTCGGGCATGGTGAGGATCAGGCGGTAACCGCGCGCCGCCGCGACCGACGCAAGCCCTATGCCCGTGTTGCCGCTGGTCGGCTCGATGATGACCGCTCCGGGTTTGAGCGCGCCGCGCTTTTCGGCGTCTGAGATCATCGCTTTGGCGATGCGGTCCTTCACGCTGCCGCCGGGGTTCCTGCCCTCGATCTTGGCAACAAGGTTGGCCTTGAGTTCGTGGTTTTCCATGATGCTTGAAAGCCTGAGCACCGGCGTCGCGCCGATCAGGTCGGTTACGCTTTTCGTGATTTCTATCATCTAACCCATCTCCAAACTGAGTAAATCATATAGGAATAGTATGTATACAATATACGCCTACTTATCCCGTTTGTCAACCCCCGCTTGACAAAGATTCCTCAAATGAATACACTAAAACATAGCAAATAAGTATGCAAACGAGGAGATACGATGAGGATATCCGCACGGGGGCGCTACGCGCTGGCGGCGACCATCAGCATGGCGGCCCGGCACTTGACGGGCGAGAACATCACGGTGGTGAGCCTCTCCGAAAGCCTGGGCATCTCCAAGATCTATCTGGAGCAGGTTTTCGCATTGCTGAAAAAGGCCGAGATCGTTTCCTCGCAAAAGGGGGCGCAGGGCGGGTACCGCCTTTCCAGGCTGCCGCAGGATATCCCGGCGCTTTCGGTGCTTGCGGCAACCGACCTGTCGCTGTTTGAAGAGGTTGGCGATACGGTGAAGGACCACGCCCCGGGTATCGAGGCGGCGATGCGCCAGTCGGTGTTTGACGCGGTGGACGGCGCGGTGCGCGATACCTTAAGCAACGTGACGCTCAAGGACCTGGCCGACGAAATGAAACAGCACCGAAAAGGCCAGGGCTATATGTATTTCATCTGAAACGCAACCTGGGCCCTGAGGTTTTTATCTACCTAATAGGCATAGATATTTGCATCCCTTGATCCCGGTCATCCCCCTATGCCCGATGCAACACCCAGACCGTAAGGAGCTATTCCCTAATGAAACAAGTCCTGACGATTGTACTATGCACCTTTCTTGCCCTCCTTCCCTTCCAGGCTTTCGCCCTCACGGCAGAAGAAATCGACGCGCAGGTGGACGCTTATTTCAAAAAAAGCTATACCACCGGCGGCGCGCTGGCAGTGATCCTCGGCGGCGAGATCGTTTACACCCGTTATTATGGATATCAGGATTCCGCACAGGAGATTCCCGTGACCGAAAACACCTATTTCCGCATCGCATCGGTTACCAAGATGGTCTCGGGCATCGGCCTGATGCAGCTTGTGGAACAGGGGCTGTTGGAGTTGGACGCGGACATCGGCGAGTATTTCGGCTATGAGATCGCCAATACCTATTACCAAAGCACGCCCATCACCCTGCGCCAGATTATGAGCCATACCTCCTCCATACGCGGGGAACAGCCCGGAGCAACGAAAACCGTGTATAGTACGCTTGCCAAAGCGGAGAAGAAGCACGCGTACTTCCTGGAATATGAACCGGGCAGCGCGTATACCTATTCCAATTTCGCGGCGGGCGTAGCCGGCGCGATACTGGAGGCGGTCACAGGCGTAAGCGTGAACACCTATATGTACGGTACGGTATTTGCGCCGCTTTCCATCAATGCGGCGTATGCGCCGTCGTTTCTCAGCGAGCCGGATTACATCGCCAATCTATACAACGCCGACGGCTCGCGCTACCGCGGTACGAAAACCCTTCTGGCGGAAGAATATGAAGATTATGCCGATCCCGAAACCCATTACCGCACGACCGTCGGCAGCCTGTGGATACGCACAGGGGACCTTGCCAAGCTGACCATCGCCCTGTGCGGCGACGGCAGCGTGGACGGCATACGCATCCTTTCGGAAGAAAGCGTATTGCAGATGCGCGACGACCAGGCGTCCTACCAGCGCAGCGTAACGGGCGAAAGCGAGTACGGATTGTTCCTGCAGCACGAAACAACGCTGATTGAAGGCCACGATATCTACGGCCACCAGGGCATGTGCGCGGGCATCCTATGCAACGTATACTTCGAGCCCGCGACCGGTTTCGGCTTTGTGATGCTGACCAACGGCTGCAACAACGTGCTGGATAACCATGTCGGGGTGCTTTCACGGCGGCTGTTTACCTATACGTACGGCAGTTTTGTCAGCGGCGACGCCTACCAGCCGTATCTGGTGGAGGAATAAGCCGTGCTCACGTCTGAAACGGATACGGCACAGCGATCCTTCGGAAAAAAGACCAAAACATACAACCAAAGCCCCTTGTTTTCCATCATATAGGAAGCAGGGGTTTTTATCCGCCGACAAACGCGGGGCGGGCTATCCCCCCGTATAAAACAACCACGGTAAGGAGTAACTCCCTGATGAAACGATTGCTCTCCATTTTCCTGTGTATCCTGCTTGGTATCCTTCCCTCGCTGGCGGCGGCCCTCACCATCGACGAAATCGACCGACAAGTAGACGCGAATTTCAAGAAAAGCGGCACCGTAGGCGGCGCGCTGGTGGTTTTCCTGGGCGGTGAAATCGTTTATACGCGGTATTACGGCTGCCAGGACGCCGCGCAGGAGACCCCCGCCACTAAAGATACCTATTTTCGTCTTGCTTCAGTCACCAAGATGGTTTCGGGTATCGGCCTGATGCAGCTGTGCGAGCTGGGGCTGCTTGAACTGGACCGCGACATCAGCGATTACTTCGGCTATGAGATCGCCAACTACTACTACCCCGATACGCCCATCACGCTGCGGCAGATTATGAGCCATACCTCCTCCATATACGGTACGCTACCCGCCGCCGGAAGGAGCGTTTATTCCACGCTTGCCAAGGCGGAACGCAAGTATGCGTATTACACGAAGAAAAGGCCCGGATCTTCCTACGAATATTCCAATTTCGGCGCGGGCATTGCCGGGGCGATGATGGAAGCGGTCACGGACATGAGCGTGAACAGCTATATGTGCGGCAACGTATTTGCGCCGCTTGCAATCGACGCGGCCTATTCGGCCAGCCTGCTGAGCGAGCCGGAGTTCGTGTCCAGCTTCTACGATAAAAGCGGCAAGCTCTACCGCAGCGCGCAGACCAGTTTGGAAGACGAATACGAGGACTACTCCGATCCGGAAACCCACTACGATATCACCATCGGCGACCTGTGGATGCGCGCCGAAGACCTGGCCAAACTGGCCATCGCCCTGTGCGGCGACGGCAGCGTGGACGGCGTGCGCCTGCTGACGGAAGAAAGCATTTCGCTGATGCGCACAGACCAGTCGTCCCTTGAGGGCAGCGTAACGACAAGCAGAACCCGCTACGGGCTGTTCCTACAGCGTGACGAAACGCTGATCGACGGCCACCTGTTCTTCGGCCATCAGGGCATGAAGGCGGGAATACTCTGCAATGTGTATTTCGAGCCCTCGACGGGCTTCGGCTTTGTGATGCTGACCAACGGCTGCAACAACGCGCTGGATAACCACGTCGGCATCCTGGCCCGGCGGCAATTTGTATATGCGTATGAGACCTTTGCAGACAGCGGAGATGCCGAATCATTTTGGGTGCAGGAATAACGCGAATACGCGGTTCTTTGACAAGCTGAAGCCCCGCTTGTTGAAGCGGGGCTTTTGAGTGTCAAAAAAGTGGCTTCGCCTCTTTTTTGAAGTTCGGGTCATGTTTGCGGCAATGTGCCGCAAACTCCCCGCCCGACCGGCAAAGCCGGTCGATACGAATACAATCAGAGGGCTGCGGCCCTCCGATACCTCCTATAAAATGTGGTTTTTGACAGCCTGAAGCCCCGCTTGTTGAAGCGGGGCTTTTAAGGGCAGGCTGATTTAAGCTTCCGTCATCCACAAGCCGTGCAGGTTGCAGTACTCGTACGCGGCAACGGGCTTGTCGCCCTCCAGGAGTGCGAACGTCGCCTCCGGCTTGCCGCCGGGCTTGAGGCATTTGCGCTGCGCGCCGTTTTCGGTTTGCAGGTAAATCCATTGGATATAGTGTTCCTCGACCATCGGATGGGCTGTCGAGCCAACTTTGACCGTAACGGTATTGCCGCTGACTTCAATGACGGGCACGTGCTTTTCCTGCGCCGCGTCCACGGTGTTTGGCGTAAGTTCCGTCATCTGTTCGCCGCAGCATACCGGCTTCAGTCCGGAATAGTGAAGCGTTCCGACCAGGTTCCCGCAGTGTTTGCAGTAAAAGAAATGCACCGGGCACATAGGTTTTCCCTCCTGTCTGTTCGATCAGATTAACGTTTCTGTCATACTATAGTATACGCCGGACAGGGGCCGGGTGAAACCGGTTTTCCCAATTGTTACCTGCCTATTCCGCTTTCGTGAGCGTAACGGTATCGCCGTAGTTCATAAACAGCAGGTTTTCGGGCGTGAATAGGGCGGGATCCGCGCCAAACCAGTGGATGGGCGTGTTGTGCTTCGCGCCGACCAGTTCGGCGCATTCCATGGCCTCGGCCGCGTCCATATTGTACTGCCCGTCGATGGGGAAAAACGCGTAATCAACGTCATACTGCTGTAAATCAATCATCGAATCGAGCTTGTCGGTATCGGCGGCGTGGTATACCGTGATACCGTCAAACTGAATAATGAATCCGCAGGTTTCCCTGATGTCGTGGTTTTTATTCTCAGCGGGCACGGGGATCACCGTAACCTCGCCGAGTTCAAAGGTATTGTAGGTGCCGTCCTTGTTGATGCAGTCGGCGGCGCGGATGACGGCGCAATCCTCGTTCCGGGGCACGAGGTCCACCTTGTTGTGGTCTGAGTGCTCATGGGTCACGAGGATAATGTCCGCATTTTGTTCATAGTCAAACGGCGCGATCGTGGATGGATCGACGTAGATTACGGTACCTTCGGAGGTGGTGATCATCAGTTCCGCATGTCCGATGTAGGTAAGCGTCGGCTGCGCCGCTTCCTCCGCCCCCGCGGCGGACAGGGCGCAAAGGAGTATGGCGGCAGTGAAAAGCGCTGCTGTTCTTTTCATCATATCCTCCTTTTCACAGTCATCATGCGCTGTATTGGTTTGTCGGCAATGCTCTTTTGATGTCAACTTCAATATAAGAAAACCCTGACGAATTGTCAAGGTTTCAGGGTGTTAAAAAGCGGCTTCGCTTCTTTTTGAAGTTCGGGTCATGTTTGCCGCAATGCCGCAAATTCCCCGCCCGCGATTATGCGCAGCCGGGGATCAGCCGTATTCTCCTGAGCAGAGTATCGCCGATAAACCGGTATCCCTCGTCCACCAGGTGCATACCGTCCCGGCAGATCAGCGACGGATAGTCCTTGTTGGAAAGCATGGCGTCGCGCAGGTCCAGAAGCGGGGTTCTTGTTTTCGCGGCCACGTTGCGCACGGCGATCGCATAGCGTTCCTGCCAGCCGTAGATATTCTGCACCTCGCCGATCGCCTTCAAAATAGCGTCGCGGTTTAGCCCCTGGCTCACCCAGTTGAAAAACTTTTCCGCGTGGAGCGGCAGCGGGGTGATCAGCATGGCCTTCATGCCTTTTGCCTCGATCTTGCGGATAAACTCCTCCAGTTTTTTGGTAAAAACCGCAAGGTCCACCTTGGGCTGTGGCGGCATGTCGGGATTTTCGGCAACCTTCGCCCAGTCCAGATTGCAGTCGTTGCCGCCGTATTCCAGCACGCAAAGCGCGCCCTCCACCGGCGCTGCCGCCTCAAAGCGCTCCAGCCCTTCCAGCACCGTCGCGCCCATTTTGGAATTGTTAACCACCTTCAGGTTCAAGCCCTCGGAGATCCGCTTGGGGCAGCGCTCTTTGGATATCACATAGCGCTTACGCTGCTCGTTGTAAGTAATACCGACCGCGATGGAGTCTCCCCAAACCTGGATTTCGGAATCAAACATAGACACACATCCTTGTTATCTAGTATCCATTACCAGATTACAGCTTATCTTTGTGTTTGTCAAGTAATATATGTTACTTCTTGCTCTGTCGTTTGTATTGTGTTATAGTGTAGTTGGAGTTTCTATGCTTTTTTACAGGATAAGGCGCATACACGGAGGTGTCGTATGGCAGTCGGACAGCAGGATTTTACCCAGCGGCTCAAGGCGTTTCAGCCCGTCCCGTGGGATCTGATACCCGATTTCGGGCTGTATATGGATCAGGTCATCACCTTCATCCAGCGCGGTTGCCGCGACCTGTTCATGGAAGGCGAACGCATCTTCACGCCCTCGATGGTGAACAACTACGTAAAAATCGGGCTGGTGGACCGCCCCGTCGCCAAGAAATACGGCCGCGAGCACCTGGCGCAGCTGATGATGATCTGCATACTCAAGCAATCCATTTCATCGGAGAACATGAAAACGCTGGTGCAGCCGCCCGCGGGCGTTCAAATGCAGGCGCATTATGAAAGCTTCTGCCAAACCGAGCACGCCGTGTTTTCCGCGCTCAGCGATACCCAGCCGCTGCCGCTGATGGCCTGCGCTGTGCAGGGCGCGGCTTATCGGCTGCTGTGCAATACCTTGCTTTACAGCGAAAAACCCAGGAAGAAAAAACCGGAGCCTTCCAAAAACCCAAAAACAGAACCCGCCAAGCCCGCAAAGAAAAAGTAAGCGCACCGTTATCATAGCAAAAACCATCCGTGTAAACAAGAAACGGATGGTTTTGCTTTGATTAGAATTTAGTTAAATAAACTGACTTGCAGATATGCATTAATATTATCCGGCTATATACTATTCGTTTAGATGATGCGTATTTAAATTACTGAATGATCGCCGGAGATGTGTTCAGTATTCACCTGGGTAAACGCTGAATGAAGAACCTGTGCAATGCCGAGTTGAATTTTCATTAGATTGGGCCTGTGGGATTTGATGTAGTAGCAGCGCTACATCGAAAATCCCACAGGCCCAAGATGGTGGAAATAAAACCGGCAGTGTACGGGGGATTTGTTCAGCGTTTACCCATTAAATAAACAGCGACATGTCGCTTTCCTCCGCGTGGGCGAGCATCGCCGCCACGCCGCCGACGGTCACGCCGTCGATGAGTTCTTCCTTCCTGATGCCCATGATGTCCATACTCATGGAGCAGGCCACAAGCTCCACGCCGTTGTCCTGCGCCATCCGGATGAGGCTTTCCAGGCTTTCAACGTTCTTTTTCTTCATGATACCGCGGATCATCTTTCCGCCCATGCCGCCCATACTCATTTTGGACAGCGACAGCTTTTCGGAGCCGCGCGGCATCATCTTGCCGAACATCCCGGACATGAAGTCCTTCTTCACCCTGACTTTATCGGGCTTGCGCAGGATGTTGAGCCCCCAGAAGGTGAAAAACATGCTGGTTTTGCGCCCCATCGCCGCCGAACCGTTGGCGATGATGAAGCCGGCAATGGCCTTGTCCAGATCGCCGGAAAACACGATGATGTTCTTGCCGTTGTTCGCCGCGGCGGGCGCTCCGCCCACATCGGCGTCGCCTTTGCGGACGCGGGCGGTGGAAACGCCCTTCTCGCTTTCCATGCCTTCAAAGCTATTGCCCGTACGCCGGCAGAAGCCCTCGATATCGGAGGCAAAGGCGGGATCGGTGGTCTTGATTTCCAGCAGGTCGCCCGGCTGCGCCTCCTTGAGCGCCTGGCTGAGCTTGACGATCGGGCCGGGGCACTGCAGGCCGCAGGCGTCGATGTTGACGGTGCGCCCCGTAGGGGTGATTTTCGCAGGCGCGGCCTCGCCCTTTTCCTCCGGAAGCTGGGTTTCGGGATTCATGCGGACTTTGGAGACCGGCGCGACGCCGAAAATGCTGTTGTACAGGCGGTAGCCGCCGGCCAAGTTGTAAGTATCAAAGCCGTTTTGCGAAAGAATGCGCGCGCCGATATAGCCGCGCAGGCCGACCTGGCAGGTGACGTACACTGGCTTGGATTTATCCAGCTCGTCCAGATGCTCGCGCAGGCTGTCCAGCGGAATGTTGATAAACCCGTCGATGTGCCCGTTTTCGTACTCGATCTTCGTGCGCGTGTCCAAAAGCGTTACGCTGCCGTCGCGCGGCAGGGATTTCACGTCGTGCCAGTGGACGTTCTTCACCTTGCCGGTCATGAGGTTTTGGATCACGAAGCCCGCCATGTTCACCGGGTCCTTCGCGGAGGAATAGGGCGGCGCGTACGCCAGCTCCAGTTTAGTCAGGTCCTCCGCCGTCGCGCCGAAGCGGATCGCGGTGGCAAGCACGTCGGAGCGCTTGTCCACGCCGTCGTAGCCCGTGATCTGCGCGCCCAGGATCTTGCCGGTTTCTTTCTCAAAAACCACCTTCACCGCCATGTTCACCGCGCCGGGATAGTAGCTGGCGTGGCTGGCGGAATAAGTGAAGGATTTGTCGTAATTGAGGCCCAGCCGCTTTGCCGTTTTCTCGTTGATTCCGGTGGTGGCGACCGTCATGTCAAACACCTTCAAAATCGCCGATCCCTGCGTGCCGGTATAGCGGCTGTCGCCGCCGTTTACGTTATCGGCGGCGATGCGCCCCTGCTTGTTGGCGGGCCCCGCCAGCGGGATGAGCGCGGGCTCTTGCGTGATGAAATCCGTTACCTGGATGGCGTCGCCCACGGCGAAGATATCCTCGTCATTGGTGCGCATGTCGTCGGTTACGATGATCGCGCCGCGCTCGCTGACCGTCAGGCCCGCGGTTTTGGCGATCCTGCTCTCGGGCCGGACGCCGATGGAAAGTATCACCATATCCGCCGGCGTTTCGCCTTTATCCAGCACCACTTTCAGCCCGCCGCCTTGTTCCTGGACGGCCTTCACGGTGGTATTGAGCATCAGGTTGACGCCCTTTTGGAGGATGTGGCGGTGCACGTCGGCGGCCATGTCGAAGTCCAGCGGCGCGATGACCTGGTCAAGCATCTCCACGATCGTCACCTCAAGGCCCGCGCGGTACAGGTTTTCCGCCATCTCCACGCCGATATACCCGCCGCCGACCACGACCGCGGTCTTCGGGCGGTTTTCCTCGATGAAGGCCTTGATCCTGTAGGTGTCGGGAATATTGCGCAGCGTAAACACCCTGTCGGACTGGATGCCGTCGATCTTTGGCACCACGGGCTCGGCGCCCATGGAAAGGATGAGCTTGTCGTAGGGTTCCTCATAGGTTTCGCCGGTTTTTTTATTCTGCACGGTCACGGTTTTCTGTTTCCTGTCTATCGCGGTCACTTCGCTTAGGACACGCACGTCCACGTTGAAGCGCGCATGGAAGCTCTTGGGCGTCTGCAGGGTCAGCGCCGATTTATCGGTGATCTCGCCGCCGATATAATACGGCAGGCCGCAGTTGGCAAAGGAGATATACTCCCCCCGTTCGAACAGGATGATCTCCGCGTGCTCGTCCAGCCTCCGCAGCCTGGCCGCCGCGGACGCGCCGCCCGCGACGCCGCCGATGATGAGTACTTTCTGGCTAATCATGGTACAACTCTCCTTGATATGATAAACTGTAGATGTGAGGTGTGTTATGCAAACGAAGGAACTGTCATTCGTAAAATCCATGCTTCCGTTCTGGGATCAGCTGACCGGCGAAGAGGCCGCGCTGCTGACCGGGCATTTAAGAACCGTTACCTACGCGCCGGGCGAAAGCGTACATTCCGGCGCCGAGGACTGCGTCGGCGTTCTGCTGGTTCGCTCCGGGGAACTGCGCGCCTATATCCTCTCGGACGAGGGGAAGGAAATCACGCTGTTCCGCCTGGGCGGCGGCGATGTGTGCGTGATGTCGGCTTCGTGCCTGCTTGACAGCATCACCTTTGATTTGTTCGTTGACGCCGTGCATGCCACCGAGCTGTGCCTGATCGACACCCAAACATTCGCCATGGTGATGGAGAGCAACATTTACGTGGAGAATTTTGCCCTGCGCACGACCACCGAACGCTTTTCCGAAGTGATGTGGACAATGGAGCAGATTCTCTTCATGAGTTTCGACCGGCGGCTTGCCATTTTTCTGCTGGATGAAACCGCGAAAACCGGCATAGACAACATCACCATGACCCACGAGCAGATCGCCCGCTACATAGGCAGCGCCCGGGAAGTGGTGAGCCGGATGCTGAAATACTTCGCCGGGGAAGGCATGGTCGCGGTTCACCGCGGCGGCGTGGAAATACTGGATAAACAGAAGCTAAGGACGCTGGTATAAGCAACGATAGGGATTTCATCCCTATAACCCTGATCAGGGGCAGTGCCCCTGAACCCCATATCTGACCGCGCATGCGCGGTCAGTGTTTGGTCAAGGGCATAGCCCTTGTCGGGATCTTAGGGACGAATCCCCTATCATTTTTCTTACAAACCGAGTAATTCCTTGATTGCAGCCTTCGGCCTTGCGCCGACGACGCGCTGGGTGACCTTGCCGTCCTTGATGACGACCAGCGTGGGAATGCTCATCACGCCGAACTTCTGCGCGAGTTCCGGCGCGGCGTCCACGTCCACCTTGCCGACCTTGACCGAAGGTTCCTCCTCGGCGATTTCATCCACGATCGGGCTTACCATACGGCACGGGCCGCACCAGGCCGCCCAAAAATCGATCAGTACGGGTTTGTCGGATTGCATAACTTCCGCGTCGAAATTTTTTCCGGTAATGGTTACAACTGCCATAAAAACAGCTCCTTTATGTTTGATACATTCGCAGTATACATCCCCGGCGGCGCGGCGTCGGTGACTTTGTCACAAAACGATATCATTTTAACAATCGGCGGGCTCTTCGCAACCTGGGATTATTGTATAGCTTCGGTTCTTCTTGTCAGCAAAACCGCAAAATCGTTTTTCAGGCTCCGCGGAAGGATGGAGTTTTCGATCATCGCTTTCAACCGGGGCTGAAAGGAAATCAGCCTGCCGATCATCTTCTCCGCGGATTTCCGGTTCAGGTCGGCGGCGTCGGCGAACAGGAGGAAGTCCTTCCTGCGCAGGTTCGTCTTCTTTCCATTCATTGTGAGCGCAAATTCCTCCCTGTCCTCCGGCATAATAACGTTTACCGGCAGCAGATCATAAGCCGGGGAGAGGGTATACAGCCCGGAGGCTTCCCGCGTTTCGACCAGCGAGAAGTTTTTCAGGTGCATATCCGAATTGCCCACAAGGAATGAAAACACGAGCCGCAGGAAAAGCTCGCTCATATCAAGCCCCTGTTGTGACGAATATCTGCGGATGATTTTGGCGCAGCGCTCATACGAGCCGCGGTATTTATCCTGTGTCAGCCTGAGGTCAAGCTGGCAGAAGTCTTCCATGGCGAGCATACGGACCTGGCCGTCGGCTTGACGGATACGGTCAACCCGTTTGGTCATGTAGGCGAGCTCATTCCCGGTTTTCACCAGCGCGTGCGGTACGGTCCGGATGCCGCACGCGTCCGCCATGCACATCACGAGATGTTCCGATTCCGGCATGGCTGTGAATTCGCCGACCTGCGGTTTGAGAATATACCCGGTCGGACAATTCATCAGCGTCAGCCGGGGCTTGCCTTCGCTCGTCAGATGCAGCGACAGTTTTTTCTGCACGCCCGGAACCGTATACCCCTTGTTTACGCTCTCCGATGCAAACCTTTCGAGCATAGCGCCGGATAGATCAAGCTCCGGAATTTCCTTTGTGCCGAAAAACCGCTTGATGCACGCCTGGTGCCAGCCGGTTTTATCGGCTTGATCCGCAAGAGGTTTCCCGCAGCAAAGGCAGTTCATGGCCGTTCCTCCCGGATGGCGGCGTTCCCCACGCTGTCCCGGCAGGCAACCCGAAGCAGGCCGAAACGGTCGTTCCTGTCGATCTTCCAGTTGCGGCTGACAATTTCCAGCAGCCACCCCTCCGGAATAAGCCCGTCAAAAAACGGGAACATCGTTTCGGATGTGTAGGGCTCCTCCCGTACCGGCAGCGTAAGCGATACGGGCGACGGTTTTGCAGACGCGAGATATCCGCCGTCGTAAGCAAAAGAATATCCCCCGTCGGTCTCGCGCAGAAGCCCCGCAAAGTTGTTTCTCACGTAAACGTAAGCGGTTCTGTAGGCTGTCGTCATGTTTCATCCTTCCTTCCCGGCACGGCCTCCATACCAAACATTGCGAGCGCCTGGTTGACCTTATCCATACGGGCGGTTTCTTTGCCCTGTTCAAGCTCCCGGACAAAACGAAGGCCAAGCCCGGACCGAACGGCAAACTCCTCCTGGGTGAGCCCCGCGGCTTTCCTGTTGCCCTTGATAAATGCAGCAATCTTATTCATACACGTATTATATACCCTATCGGGACGATTATCAAGTAATTTTTGCTATTTATACCTTATCGGGTATATATCTAGTATAATTTACTATTCCGTACCCGATAGGGTATATTCTTATGATCCTATCCGCCGTACTAAAAGATTGATGGGATTGAACTGTATGCTCGTTTCGCCCCACCCGAAAAGTGGATATACGAATAAAGGACAGAATTCTTCCAAAGCAAACCGCCTGAAATCCTACATTTCAAGCGGTTTACGGCGGCGCGCCTACCGCGATTCGAACGCGGGGCCTTCCGCTGCGGATGCCATCCGCAGTTATCAACAAAAACAGTTGGGTGATTTAGCCGAAACCGACACTTGTGAGTAAGCGTAAGCATTCCTGCCGCTAAACTTTATATTGGTAGGAACCGGCGGGAACATTGTACGTCGTATTCGCAATCACAATTTGAGCCTGTACGGGCGTTGTAATATTGCAGATCATCCGTTCCCGCTCATATCGCCAGGCGCTGGACACGAGCCCGTGCCGTGTTTGCATGGAAACGTTCAGCGAACCTACCCGTTTGTCGGGTTTCGGCGCAATGCTGACCCCGGCAAACCCGGGTTGCAGCGGGCGGATACCCGCAGCTTCCTCATATACCCAGTCTGCAACCGATCCATACGCATAATGGTTGAACGAGTTCATCGCTTCGCTCCAAAAACTACCGTCTTCCATGATCCCGTCCCAATGTTCCCAGATCGTTGTCGCGCCCCGGTTGACCGAGTACAGCCACGAAGGGTATTCCTCCCGAAGCAGCAACGAATACGCCAGCTCCGTATACCCGTGCCTGCTGAGCACATGTAACAGATACGGCGTTCCGACAAACCCTGTCTGCAGGCTGCACCCGGCCTGCCGAATCATACCCGCCAGCGTATCGGCGGTTGTTTGAGCATCCGGACATAGCCCAAATTGAATGGCCACGGCACATTCGGTTTGCGTGTTATATGCCGGATACGCTTTTTGGAAGGCCGCCGCAATACGCTGATGGAGCGCTTTATATTCGGATACGTCACGCCCGATCACTTCCCCGGCCTTCGTCACCAGAGACGCGGCGTTGGCATAAAAAGCCGACGCAATGAAATCCTCCCGGCTGGACCCCTTATAACTCCCGCTGGGCGCATCCAACCCAAGCCAATCGCCGTAGTGGTCGCCGCCGGTCCACAGATCGGGCGTTTCGGTCACTGCGGTGATATAGTCAACCCATTTGCACATGGTTTGAAATTGTTCCGACAGCACCTGTGCATTCCCATAGGTTTGATAGATCTGCCAGGGACAAATGACGGCGGCGTCACCCCAAGCGGCGCTGGCTTTCTCCTTTTTAAAGTAGTCGGGAATAACATCCGGCACCAATCCGTTTTCCCTTTGGTCTGCCGCCAAATCCCTGAGCCACTTGATAAAGAACCGTTCCACGTCGAAATTATAGCTTGCCGTTTTGATAAACACCTGCGCGTCGCCTGTCCATCCCAGCCTTTCGTCACGCTGCGGACAATCGGTGGGCACATCCAGGAAATTCCCGCGCTGTCCCCAGAATATATTCGAAAACAATTGATTAAGCTTCTCGTGTCCGCTGTGCAGATACCCTGTTTGCCTGATGTTGGAATAAACGGCTACAGCCGTAAAATTACAGGATTGGGGCGCGCCCGGATAGCTGTCCAAACGCAGATAGCGAAACCCGAAGAAAGTATGCACAGGGTGATAGGTTTGCGCCCCGTCTTTACAGGTATAGATAAGCAGCGCCTTGGCGCTTCCGTAATTCCCGTTGTAAAAGTTGCCGTTTACGTCCAGCATCTCGCCGTGCGAAATCCGAACCAGGCCGCCGCGTTTCGCCGTCAGGGAGAGCTCCACATATCCTGTAATCTCCTGCCCGAAATCCACAAGGGTTTCCCCGTTAGGCGCTGTGAAAATCCGCTTCGCTTCAATACGCTCCCGCTCAACGATCTCCTCGCCTTCCTGCGTGATTAACTTATCATACGGCCAATCCAGCGGCATGGCCTGCAAAAAGCGCGATTGTTGTACGGTTGCGTCATAGATTTCGCCGTCATAAATTTCGCTGAAACGAATCGCGCTTTCCGCATACATCCAACTCTCGTCGGTAGAAATGATTTCCCGCTCACCATTTTGGTAAACGAGCTGCAACTCGGCGATCAATCCGTCCGGACGATTATAGCGGTACTCTTTTTCGGCCGATTTCTCCCACCCGACCATCGGAGACGCAAACCATCCTCGCCCTACGGTAATATCAAGGGTATTGCTTTTGGATACCAGGGATGTTACGTCGTATCTCTGTACCTGTAAACGCTTTTCATAGCTTGTCCACCCAGGCGCCAACACGTATTGGCCCACAGAGAGTCCGTTTAGTTTCGCGTCATATACCCCCAGTGCCGTGATGAAAACCACGGCGGAGCGAACCTCGCCCCGACATTCAAATGTTTTGC
>Ga0116164_10001770_pt1 | contig 15965 bp, 10 predicted proteins | sample AD_UKC109_MetaG_FD_89888 | JGI IMG/M metagenome (GOLD analysis project Ga0116164, IMG submission 89888) | Active sludge microbial communities of municipal wastewater-treating anaerobic digesters from Hong Kong - AD_UKC109_MetaG | ecosystem: Engineered > Bioreactor > Anaerobic > Digestate... | reverse complement strand
GATGATGATTATTTTGAAAGACTCGAAAAAATTCGTAGTGATGAAGCTAAAAGAAAAGCATCGTGATTTCGACGTTACCATCGTAGGTGGCGGACTGGTAGGCATGGCATGTGCATTAACTTTGTCAAATCTCGGCTTCAAAATCAATCTCATTGAACACACAGAAAACAGTCACAACTCACATCCAAGTTATGATGATCGGACATTAGTGGTCAATCAGGCATCCATTCGGTTTTGGCAAAATTTAGGAATCTGGGAAAATCTTCTTGATGATATCACACCAATTAAACAGGTTCATGTTTCAAATAAAGGACATTTTGGTGTTGTAAAATTTGATGCTTCTGACTTTGAAATTGATGAATTGGCGTTTATTGTCGAAGCAAAAAAACTAGGAATGTCGCTTTACCAAAAAGTCATTGATAATCAAAGTATTAATCTGATTTGCCCGGCAAAATTTTTGGAATTCAACAACTTAGATGATTCTATTGAAATAAAGTATCAATTCGAATCTGAGGAATTTACAGATAAAAGCACATTGATGATTGCTGCTGATGGTATTCAATCGGGAATTCGTAAAACACTTAATTTACCGACTGAAGTTAAATCCTATGAAAGGACAGCCATTATTTGCAACATCACTCCCGAACTCAAACACAATCATTGTGCCTATGAACGATTAACCAAAGAAGGACCGACAGCATTATTACCTTTCATGAATAATCGTTGTGGCTTTGTTTGGTCGGTTAAAAGTTCCGAAGCTGATGAAATCATGTCACTTTCCGATTCAGAGTTTTTAAAAAGGGCACAAACTCAATTTGGTTATCGTTTAGGTCGCTTTTTGAAAGTTGGCAAAAGAAGTTGTTATCCCTTGTATTTTGTCAAAGTGCCACAGCAAACTTCCAATCGGGTTGTTTTGATGGGTAACGCCGCTCATGGTGTCAGCCCGGTTTCAGCTCAAGGTTTAAATTTAGCGGTCAGAGATATTGCAAATCTGGTGGACGTTATGGAATTGGCGATTGAAAAAAATAATGATATTGGTAGTGTACAAGTATTGGAAAAATATCAACAAAGTGTCGATACAGATCAAACTCAAACCATGCAATACACTGATGATCTGATGGAATGGTTTAAACTGGATGAGCCGGTAATTAATAAAATTCGATCTTTGGGATTATTTTCCTTACAACAATCCAATGTCGCAAAAATGGAGCTTTTCAAGCGAGCATCCGGCTATCGTGGTTTAACTCCCAAATTACTGAGGCAATCATGAAGAAATTTGATTTGATAATTTCCGGTGGTGGTATGGTTGGTTCTATATCCGCTGTCGCTGCCTGTCAATCCGGTTTATCGGTATTATTGATTGAATCGAATAAAAGTCCCTTCCTTACAGAAAACTCAGATATGGATTTAAGAGTTTCTGCAGTTTCCTGGCAGAATATCGAATATCTAAAGAAGTTGGGAATTTTTCAAAATCTTTATTCAAATCGGATTGCTCCGTATTCACACATGCAGGTTTGGGACACCAGAAGTCAGGCACACATCAATTTTGATGCCGATTTTTCTTCGCAGAGTTGTTTAGGGTATTTGTTAGAGAATAATAATTTGGTTCAGGCTGCCTGGAAGTCGCTTGATAGTTATCCAACTTGTGAAATTATAACAGGTCATTCCATTGATTCGTTAGAAAATACAGGTTCACAGGTTCGCGTTCAATTAACTGATGGTCATGAATTCAAGAGCAGGGCATTGATTTCGGCTGAAGGAAGAAAATCAAAAGTCAGAGAGTTTGTAAATATTAAGACGACTGAAAATGATTATCATCAGTTCGGTCTGGTCGCCTATCTAAGTATTAAAGATGCTCCTGAATTCACGGCTTTTCAGGCTTTCAACGAAGGTGGTCCAATCGGTGTGCTTCCGATGGGTGATAATTTGTTCTCAATAGTCTGGAGTTTGCCGAAAGATAAGGTTGATTATTGGCTATCTTGTGATGAACAAACTTTTGAACAGGGAATTGTCAATGCTTTATCGAATCATGAAATTGCACCAAAAGTAACTTTAAAAAGCGCAAGAGTAGCATTTCCATTAACTCAACTTTATGCTGAACGATATTTCAATAACCGCGTTGTTCTTTGCGGAGATAGTGCTCACGGAGTTCACCCATTAGCCGGTCAGGGCGTCAATCTGGGAATCGGTGATGTCCAATTATTGTTTGAATTACTGGATAGTTCAGTTCTTAAAGATGATTTGCTTTTGCATAAAAATTTACGAAAATATCAAAGAAGAAGAATTTCTCAGGTCAAAGAGACTTCGGAAATGATGAGTTTTTTGCATCATATGTTCAAAGATGATAATCATATTAAAAAACCATTACGAAGTTTAGGAATGAACTTAATCAATCAATCTCCTCTAAAAAAATGGTTTATGGCTCAAGCCGGCAGTTAATATCTCAGATAAATCATTTAATTCACTATTTCCTTGACGGCAAGAATCAATGATATACAATTCATATATCTTTAAATCAAGATAAAAGGATGAATATTGTTTCTGTATTTAAACTTCTGGCAGATGAAACCAGAATACGTTTGCTGCTTTTGCTAAAACAGACGGAACTAACTGTCGCTGAATTGTCTGCAACATTGCAATTGGCACAACCTCGTGTATCCACACATTTAGCAAAATTAAAGGAACTCAAGTTTGTTTTAGCCAGAAAAGATGGTGTTTCAACCTATTATCGAATCAATCATCAATTGATAAAAAGCGATTATCAGTATATTTTGAAGTCCTTAAACGATGAAGAAGAACAAAACTCCTTGGTTATCGAAGATAAGCAACGACTAACCAAAGTTTTGGAAGAAAGAGCAAAAAGTAAGAACTGGGTGGACTCTGTTGCCGGCGATATGGAAAGACAATATTCTCCGGGTCGAAGCTGGGAAGCTACAACCCGAGCTCTCAGTTATCTTTTGGAACTTGGTGATGTGCTTGATATAGGTTCAGGTGATGGCGTTTTAGCTGAACTTCTTCATAAAAGAGCTTTAACTTATACCTGTGTTGATAGCAGCCAAACTATTATCGAAGCGGCTCAAAGACGTTTATCGAATGCAGAAAATGTTCAATATGTAGTTGCTGACATGCATGCCTTAGGTTTAACCCAATCATTCGATACTGTGTTCTTGTTGCATGTTTTAACCTATTCAGAAAATGCTCAGGAAGCCATCGATCAAGCATCTAAATCTTTGAAGCCAAATGGAAAAATTCTGATTTCAACTTTAAAAAAACATCCGCACACTGAAATTGTTAAGGATTTTGGTCATGTTAATAATGGTTTTACAATTAAACAATTAACTAAATGGGTTGAAGCTGCGGGATTAAAAAACATTAAAGCCAAAGTCACTTCCATCGAAAGCAAGAAACCACATTTTGAAGTAATTACGCTCGAAGCTGAAAAATAATGACAACAAAACAAAAACTAATCTCACTATTACAACAAAGAATTCTATTGCTGGATTCCGCAATGGGAACGATGATTCAATCTTACAAGTTGAGCGAATCTGATTATCGGGGCGAACAATTTCGTAATCATGAAAATAATTTAAAAGGAAATAATGATTTATTATCTATCACACAGCCGCAAATTATTGAGGAAATCCATTTAAAGAATCTGCAAGCCGGTTCCGATTTAATCGAAACTAACACATTTAACGCCACGCAAATTGCTCAGGCTGATTATGGAATGGAGTCTTGGGCTTATGAAATTAATTTTCAGTCCGCAAAGTTAGCCAAAAAGTGTTGTGAGCAATTTTCGACTGAGAGTAAACCTCGATTTGTAGTTGGCAGCATCGGACCAACCAATCGAACGGCTTCGATTTCTCCCGATATCAATCGACCGGGTTTTAGAAACGTCACTTTTCAGGAATTGGTAGATAACTATATTGAGGCTGCCAATGGTTTGCTTGATGGCGGTGCTGATATTTTAATGGTTGAGACTGTATTCGATACTTTAAATTGCAAAGCGGCAATTTATGCACTTTCTGAAGTTATGGAACAACGGAATGAGGATATTCCAATCATGATTTCAGGAACAATTGTCGATGCCAGCGGACGCACTCTGTCAGGTCAGACAACAGAAGCGTTTTATAATTCCGTTCGACATATAAAGCCATTAACCATAGGTTTGAATTGTGCGTTAGGAGCAATGGATTTGATTCCTTATGTACGTGAGTTATCAAAAATATGTGAATGCTTTGTCAGTGTTCATCCTAACGCGGGATTACCCAATGAACTTGGCGAGTATGACGAAACACCTGAGGAAATGTCAGAAATTTTAGCCGAAATGGCAAAATCAGGGTTTGTGAATATTGTTGGAGGATGTTGCGGAACAACACCAAAACATATTCAGGTTTTCTCTGAAAAACTTTCAAATTTGAAACCTCGTACGATTCCCAAAATTCCTTCATTAACCAGATTATCAGGATTGGAAGCATTAAATCTGAGTAAAGAATTGAATTTTATCAATGTCGGTGAACGAACCAATGTCACCGGTTCGCTCATGTTTAAACGCTTGATTAAGGAACAGAACTATATAAAAGCGACCGAAGTGGCGTTACAGCAAGTGCAAAATGGAGCACAGATTATCGACATTAACATGGATGAAGGGTTGATAGACTCCAAAGAAGTGATGATTGAGTTTTTGAATATTATTGCTACAGAGCCTGAGATTGCTCGTGTACCGGTAATGTTTGATTCTTCCAAATGGGAAGTTCTTGAAGCCGGTTTAAGACATTGTCAGGGTAAAGGAATTGTAAATTCTATCTCGCTCAAAGAAGGCGAAGAAATATTCATTAAACAAGCAAAAACCATTCAAAAATATGGTGCGGCCGTGATAATCATGGCATTTGATGAACAGGGTCAGGCAGAAAGCAAAGTTCGTAAAGTCGAAATCTGTCGCAGAAGTTTTGATATATTGGTCAAACAGGTTGGTTTTGCACCCGAAGACATTATTTTTGATCCAAATATTTTTGCTATTGGCACCGGAATTGCCGAGCATAACAATTATGGAATTGACTTTATAGAAGCCACTCGAATTATTAAAAAAGAGATGCCTTTGTGCCATGTTTCTGGTGGTGTTTCTAACATTTCATTTGCGTTTCGTGGTAATAATCCTTTGCGTGAAGCGATACATTCGGTTTTTCTTTATCATGCTATTCAAGCCGGTATGGATATGGGAATTGTCAATCCCGGAATGTTAACGGTTTATGATGAAATCGAAGAGGAAGTCAAAGTCCGCATCGAAGATTTATTATTCAACAGAAGAGAAGATGCGACCGAGCGTCTCATGGAAATAGCAGATAAAATTCAGGGAAAACAACAAAAGCAAGAAGATAATACCTGGCGGGAACTCGATGTTGAAAAAAGATTATCTCATGCTTTGGTTCATGGAATTACTGAATTTATCGAATCTGACTCACAATCAGCATTTGAAAAACTACAAAACCCGCTGGATGTTATTGAAGGTCCGTTAATGGATGGCATGAACACTGTCGGCGATTTATTCGGAAGCGGTAAAATGTTTCTGCCACAAGTGGTTAAATCCGCTCGGGTGATGAAACAAGCGGTGGCATGGTTGTTGCCTTATATCGAAGCTCAAAAGGGCACACAAAAAAATAACGGCACCATCATTATGGCGACTGTAAAGGGCGATGTGCACGACATAGGAAAAAATATTGTTGGTGTTGTTTTAGGGTGTAACAATTATCAAATCATTGATTTAGGCGTAATGGTTCCGGCAAATAAGATTATTGATGCTGCCGTCGAGCATAATGCGGATATCATTGGATTAAGCGGATTGATTACACCATCTTTGGATGAAATGTGCAATGTCGCTGAAGAGATGGAAAAACGGGGATTAAAAATTCCGCTTTTGATTGGAGGAGCAACCACATCCCGAACTCACACGGCATTGAAAATCGAACCTAAATATTCTGCTGATACCATTTGGGTTAAAGATGCATCTCGTGCAGTTGGAGTTGCGCAAAAACTGACAGGTTCAGATAAAAACCGTATTGAGTTTTCTACAGAAACAAAACAACAATACGTAGAAATCAGAGAAAGAAGGAAGAATCAATCAAGTCGAAGACAACTGCTGAGTTTAAATCAAGCCAGAGATAATAAGCTCAATATCAACTGGCAGGAACAACCTCCTGTTCAGTCTGAATTTATCGGTATTAAAAAACTCACAGATTATTCTTTGATGGAAATTTCAAAATACATTGATTGGACTCCGTTTTTCCAAACCTGGGATATTCATGGTAAATTTCCGGCAGTTTTGGAAGATGAAATCGTTGGAAAAACCGCGACTGAATTGTTTCATGATGCTCAAAGAATGTTGCAAAAAATAATTGCTGAGAAATGGCTAACAGCAAATGCGGTATTTGGAATTTTTCCCGCAAACAGCGAAGAAGACGACGTTTTAATAAATTTTGAGAATAATAATCATCGCTTAATCAATTTACGTCAACAAAAACAAAAAGGCGGAAAAAACCTGTGTTTAAGTGATTTTATTGCCCCTCAAGAAAGTGGTTTTCAAGATTATTTGGGAATGTTTGCGGTTACAACCGGTATCGGAATTGAAAGGAAAATTAAGGAGTTTGAAAAATTTCACGATGACTATTCATCAATTATGCTGAAAGCACTTGCAGACCGGTTAGCAGAAGCCTTTGCAGAGCATTTGCATCAACTGGTTCGTACTGATTATTGGAAGTACACGACCGAAAATGAAATTTCAAATGAACAATTAATCAATGAAGACTATCAGGGAATCAGACCAGCTCCCGGTTATCCCGCTTGTCCTGATCACACGCAAAAAGAGTTGATTTTTGAGCTTCTTGAAGTGGAGAAAAACACAGGAATTCAATTAACTGAAGGATACACCATGTATCCGGCAGCATCAGTCAGTGGTTTTTATTATGCTCATCCACAATCCCAATACTTCGTTTTGGGTAACATTGATGAAGAGCAATTAAATGACTATGTCACCAGAAAAAATATTGACTTGGAGAAAGCCAAAAAAATTCTAGAGCCTAATTTGGAGAGCTGAAATAAAAAATCATAAAGAACTTTCTATTTCTTTAGCTAATATTTCCTTTGTTCCATATGGAATCATGGAAAATATTTCAGAGACTTTAAAATCAAGATTTGGATTGAATTTGAAATCGACACGATATTTATTCCATTTTTTCACTGCTAAATCTGAAAACGAGAGTGGAGTGTTTAAATCTTGTGATAATTTTTTTGCAACATCTTCTTTTTCAAATTCAGTCAATGCCGGTGAAGCAAGAATCCTGAATATACCAAGTCTTCCACCTATAAAAATGGCCTCAAGATTTACATTGTCACTATAATTCGAAGCGCATACATAGACTTGATGGCTTGAAACATTTCCACCATCTTTACAATTTTGATTGTAGATAAAACTGATTTTTGCCATATCTTGCAATCGATAACCAAAAACGGTAAAAGCGTGAATCCCTACGTGCGGATTTGAAACTCCATTGGCAAAGAACCAGTTTTTTATTATTTCTTCGTGGTTTGAAGTTTCATTCTTTGAAAACAAAAGCTTTGATTTTGAATCATCAGAATATATATTAATTTCCTTTATAACAGTCTGAAATGATTTATTGTGTTGGTAATTTGATATTGTGAGAATTATTTCTACAAAATACTTCAATTCTTTTGATTTTATCATGTCCGATAAAAGCGAGTTATTAATATCAATTATGTTGAGTGAATGATAATTTGCAATTAACAAAAAAAAGTAGTCCGGAAAAAATGGATGAGGGTTATGAGATCTAAAAATAGCATGGATTGGATTATCAAAAATACCATCAACTGATATTCTATCATGTGATTTATTCGTTTTTAGTCTAACCGTATCAGAAATTTTAAATTTTTGAATATTACTAAATTCAAGCAATTTTTTATCTATTTCAGATTTTGTTTTTTCTAAAAGTATTTCCTTTTTCTCTTCAGAATCAATGATATATCTTGAATTAATTAGAAAATTAATATGTTTTTCAATCATTTCTGGATTGTTCTTTAATGCCAGATAGATCAGATTATCGCTATTTAATTCTATTATTGAATCTTCTGAATAGACACGAAAGCTATATAAAGCCGTAATAATAATGAATATAAATTTCATTGATATTCCGTATAATAAAACAAATTAAATCTTACAAAAATTGAAACCTATCTGCAAATTTATAATAAAAATAAAATTGAAAGATGAGTCATACAAATTGATATTTTTATTTTTTTAAATGAAATACATTAGTAGCCATTATCAAATTGAGTACGGAGATTTTGTGTGCTAATATTTCATAATGAATGATGGTTTAAATAATTTATCTAACGAGTTAATCCGTAGGCTTGAAGAAATTCAAAATTCCCAGGAAAAGAAGTCTTTAATTGAACAATTTAACAAAGATTTTCCTGACAAATCTGAGTGGCTAAATGCTTTTAATCATTATGATGTCAATCAAAATCAAAACTTGAAAAACTTTCCAGAAATCAATGGTTTTCAAATTCAAAAAATTATTGGAATGGGAGCCAATGGCAAAGTTTTTCTGGCTTCTGAAGTTAAAACGGGAAAATTATTCGCTATAAAAATTCCTTTGCAACTTCTTAGCGATGATCAAATGCATCGATTTCATCACGAGTCACGGTTATTGTCATCATTAACTCATGAAAATATTGCACAGGTTTATCAGACCGGGGTGATTGTAAATAGCGAATTACCTTATATTGTGATGGAATATGTTAAAGGAGAAACAATATTTCAATTTTGTAAAAATCAATTTTTAGATTACCAGAAAATAATCAAACTATTTATACAAGTTTTAGATGCCATTCAATATGCACACAATAGAGGCATTATTCACCGTGATATAAAACCTGAAAATATTCTTGTAACAAAAGATCAACAAGTTAAATTATTAGACTTCGGGATTGCAACAGCGACAGAAAATAGCACTCAGCAACTCACACAATTAACAAAAACCGGACAAATTGTTGGAACTTTGGCGTATATGAGTCCGGAACAAGTCAGCGGTCTGGATTCGCTGGATACGCGTGCAGATGTTTATTCGTTGGGAGTTGTGCTTTATCAACTACTTTCGGGTTCATTACCCTATAAAATTGATGCCAATCATATATTTTCTGCAATCAGTAAGATTATCGAAGATTTACCAACTAAAATTACCGCTGTAGATAACTCAGTTGATTCCAATTTAGCAACCATAGTTCACCATGCTATTGAGAAAAAAGCTGATCATCGCTATCAATCAGCCAATGAATTTAAGCGAGATTTGCTCAGTTGGCTTAATGATGAACCAATTTCTGTTAAAAGTAATTATACATTATGGTACACACTCCGTCATCTTGCGAGAAAACATAAAGCACTCTTTGCCGGTACTGCTTTAGCAATTCTTGGTCTTATTTCAGGGCTGGTTTTCGCTATTTCATTTGCAATTAAGGAGCAAGAGGCTCGAAAAATTGCTGAAACTAATGCATTGACTAGCCAAAAAACAGTCGATTTTATTAATGAAATTTTTACTTCAGCTGACCCTGACAATATTTATGGTGAGAAACTAACTGTCATACAATTAATAGATAATGCAGAAAAAAGTTTAGAATTTCAATTACAAGGAGAGACCGAAGTTGAGGCTAATATCAGGACTACCTTAGCTGGTGTTTATACAGGTTTAAATCAAATTGAGCCAGCGCAAAGACAAATAAGTAAGGTTAGAAACTTACTGCCCAAACTTGAAGGTATGACCAACTATCATGATTTTTATTATGCAATAAACTTTATTGAATCAAAAATAAATCTGGCTTTAAATAAGACAAATGAAAATATTGAGCTACTCAAGGAATTAATTAAAAACTCTGAAAATTATCCGGTTGATAAACATAAAGCTCAAGTTGCATTGGGAAATACGTATCTTTTGGCGGGAGATGTGGAAAATGCTCAAAAATTATTAGAAGAAATAATTCATGCTCCGGTGACCGATGATTTTCCTTTAAATCATATATCTCGATTATTTGCTCAAAACAGTTATGCAATGTTATTTGATAAATTGGGAAACTATAAAAAATCAAAAGAAATTTATGAAGAAAATCTAGAAAACCACATTGAAATTTATGGGGAAAATCACTTACAGACTTTAATCGTTAGAAATAATTTAGCGAATGTCGAAGAGCGTTTAGGAAATTCTCAAAGAGCAGAAGAGATGTTTCGAAAAGTCATTGATGGTAAAGTTGCAATTCTAGGTGAATATCATCTAAGTACAATGGTTTCTAAAGCCAATTTATTATCTGTATTAGTGACATCTGAACAATATGAATTGGCAAATGAATTTTCAAAACAATTGCTTGCAGACCTAGAGCTACATATCGGTGAACTACATCCCCGGACATTAGATGTAAAAAATATGCGCGCTTATTTACTGGAAGATATGGGACAATTGAGTGAAGCTGAACAACTTTATCGCTCAACGCTCAAACAGTACAATGATAATGGCATTGTCAAAGGACCAGAGCTCTTTAGTTTGCAAAACAACTTAGCAATGCTCCTTATGAAAGAAGAAAAGTTGGACGAATCCAAACAAATATTTGCAGAATTATTGGAAAATGTTGAAGAATATTTGGGCACGGAACATATTTATTATGCCATATTTATTGGTAACTACGGTGAGTTATTGATGAAGCTGAAAGAATTTAAAGCTGCTAAGCCTCTATTACAAAAAAGCCACAATAAGATAGTTGAGTCTTTTGGTGAGAATCACCAACGAAGCATTAAAGCTAAAAAAAGGCTGGAACAGTTAGCCCAATCAGAATAGAATAGTTATTAAGATGAGACATATAAAGCAATGACTGAACTGCGAATAATTATTTTAATCATAGGCCTTATTATTCTGGCTTTGATTTACTATTTTGGTACCAGGAAAAAAACTAAAATTGACAATGTTGAAGACAGAACTGAAGAGTATAAAGAACCGGATTTAGGATTAAATCTTTCAGTCCAACGTCCCAATGATTTGCCCAGACGGAAATCTGTCCTCACCGATTCACACACTTCTATCGATGGAATGGGCTATGAAAAAATTGTAACGCTGTTTATCCATGCGAAAGACGGTCAGCAATTTGATTGGTATATGATAAATACGGCTGCTGAAAAAGTGGGTCTGGAATTTGGTAAAGATAATATTTTCCATCGTTACAATGGCTTTGGAGATGACAAGCAGTTGATATTTTTAGTTGCAAATATGTTAAAACCAGGAGTGTTTCAGCCAGATTTAAGAACAACGGGTTTAGTATTTATTATGACACTTCCAGCAACCATGCCGGCTTTGGATATGTGGGATACCATGTTCCCTGTTGGTGAAAGGATGGCGGAACTTCTTGGTGGAAAACTGACCGATGAAAATCATCATATATTCTCACGCCAACGCATTGCCTCTATGCGTGAGGAAATGCGCGAGTTTGATCATCAGCATCATTCATGAATAATGAGATAAAAGCAGTTATTGAAAAACTCCGACTGCAACTTAACGAGCACTCATATCGCTACTACGTCCTTGACGAGCCAACAATCAGTGATGCGGAATATGATAAGCTCTATCACGAGCTGTTAAATCTCGAACAAAATTATCCGCAATTCATCAGCAAAGACTCTCCGACACAACGAATTGGAGATAAGCCTTTGGATGGTTTTTCTCAAGTGAAACACGAAATTCCGATGCTTTCCCTTGGCAATGTTTTTACCGATGATGAGCTCATTGATTTTGATAGACGCTTACGGGATTTGGCGGAAATCAATGAAATTGAATACTCTGCTGAACCTAAATTGGATGGTTTGGCAGTCAGTATTGTTTATCAAAACGGAAAATTACATCAGGCGGCGACACGAGGTGATGGAACAGTTGGTGAGGATATAACAGCCAATATTCGCACAATCAAATCCATTCCTTTGACACTTCGTGGAGAGTTAATTCCTGCAAAACTCGAAATTCGTGGTGAAGTGATTATGCCCCGAAGTGGCTTTACCAAATACAATCAAACAGCGGAACTGTTAGGTGAAAAAACTTTCGCCAATCCCCGAAATGCCGCCGCCGGAAGTTTGCGTCAACTCGACCCCAAACAAACAGCCAAACGTCCATTGAAGTTCTATGCTTATTCTCTGGGGGTGGTTTTTGAAAATCTTGAGTTTACAACTCATATTGAAACTCTGAACTGGATTCAATCACTGGGAATACCGGTCAATAATCTTAATCAAACGGTTCAAGGCGCCAATGGATGCCAAAAATTTTATGAAAAAATTGGCAAATTGAGAGATTCTTTAGATTATGATATTGATGGAGTGGTTTACAAAGTCAATGACTTGGCATTACAGCAAAAATTAGGCTTTGTCACCAAATCGCCTCGATGGGCAACGGCACACAAATTTCCGGCACAGGAAGCAGTGACAGTAATTGATAAAATTGACGTTCAAGTTGGCAGAACCGGTAGCATCACTCCTGTTGCCAGATTAAAGCCGGTTGTTGTTGGAGGTGTGACGGTCACTAATGCCACTTTGCATAATGAGGATGAAATTCGGCGTAAAGATGTTCGTCAGGGAGATAGTGTTTTTGTTCGCAGAGCCGGGGATGTCATTCCGGAAGTGGTTAAAGTGATTTTGTCCAAGCGACCAAAAGATTCTGTTGAATTTCAAATGCCGACGCATTGTCCGGTTTGTGAGACCGAATTGCATAAAATCGAGGGCGAAGCGGTTTTACGCTGTCCGGCAGGCTTGTATTGTGATGCTCAACGCAAAGAAGCGGTTAAACATTTTGCTTCCAGAAAAGCAATGGATATTGAGGGTTTGGGTGATAAACTAGTCGAACAAATGGTCGATGAAGGACTGATAAAAACAGCCGCTGATATATTTTACCTTAAACAACAAGATGTAAGTCAATTAGAAAGGATGGGCGAAAAATCAGCTCAAAATCTTTTGCAGTCGATTGAAAAATCCAAACACACCAGTCTGAACAAGTTTATTTATGCTTTGGGAATTCGCGAAGTTGGCGAAGCCACAGCCTTGACATTAGCTCAGAAATTACGAAATATCCAAAACCTCAGCAAAAGCAGTGTTGAGGAACTTAAAGAATTACCCGATATAGGTCCGATTGTTGCCGAACGAATCACGCAATTTTTTTCTGAAGAACATAACTTGCAAGTGATTCAACAATTACTCGATGCCGGAATTTATTGGGATGAAATCGAAGTCCCCGATGAAAATACGCAGACATTAGCAGGTAAAACTGTTGTCTTAACCGGAACATTGACACAATTCACCCGTGCAACCGCAAAAGAAAAACTCCTCAAACTCGGAGCTAAAGTCGCCGGTTCCGTCTCCAAAAACACCGACTATGTCATCGCCGGAGCCAACGCCGGTTCAAAACTCACTAAAGCCGAATCTTTAGGAATTGAAGTCAAAGATGAAGAGTGGTTAATGGAACTCTGAAAAGTCCCCTCTTGAGAGGGGATTTAGGGGTGTGTTTTCATGTTACTTTGTTGCCACCCAACAAAGTAACCAAAAAAGGGTGCCCTGATACATCGACCTGCGGTTTCCTTCGTTACTCATAAAATTTGATGCTCAACAACAACTCACATTGCAAGCAATGTTCAAACATTTGTTTCGCTTTTATCAAATTTTACTCCGTTCCTCAGCGATGTATAAGGGGTTTAAAAAGAACATCGTCACACTGAGCGAAGTGGACGAATTCCACGAAGTCGTAGGTATCTTGTCAAGACTATCATTTAGCTGTATTTAATTCACCTTCCAAGGAACATTTATTCTAAACCTACAAATAATCCAGCGGACTAAATCGGTTTTTCTGGCTCAATTCACGCACCACATGGGTATAAACCATGGTCGTTTCCAGTCTTTTATGCCCCAAAAGCTCTTGAATCGTACGAATATCAATTCCGGCTTGTAATAAATGTGTTGCATAAGAATGGCGAAAAGTATGAGCCGTAATTTTTTTATTGATTCCGGATTTAGTCACAGCTTTTTTCAAATTTCGTGAAAAAGTACTCTCCAACACATGATGGCGCCTGTAAACACCCGAAACAGGGTCTTTGGAAATGCTATTCATCGGGAAAAGATACTGCCACTTAAATTCCTTATTCGCATTGGGATACTTCTTTGCCAGTCCATAAGGCATTTCAACTGTTCCATATCCATCAGCCAAATCCTGCAAATGCTGTTCTTTATTTTTATCAATCAAATTATGATAATCATCAATCAGTTTTTGTGGTAAAGGAACAGTTCTGTCATTCAGTGATTTGCTGTCATAAATAAGTATCCGATTGTAAGCAAAATCAATATTTTGGATTCGTAATTTCAAAGCCTCAGACAACCTCAAACCACAACCGTAAATGGTCTGAACAATGGTTTTATAAATCCCTTGAGGAAACTGACTGACAATATGCTTTACTTCTTTAATATCCAGAACTATAGGAGTCCTGATTCTTTGCTTGGCTCGCAAAGCGGAGATATTTTCATCCTCCATAGAAACTCCTAACACCTGTGTATAGAGAAACAACAAAGCATTAAAAGCCTGATTTTGAGTCGGTGCAGAAACTTTACGAGTCACCGCCAGATGAGATAAAAACTGCTCAATTTCAATTTTACCCATATCCTTTGGATGTCTTTTCCCATGAAATAATATGTATTGTTTTATCCATGAAACATAGGTTTTTTCAGTATTTCTACTGTAATGCTTAAACCTGATTTTGGTACGAACTTGATCCAATAACTTCATAAAATGCACATATTGCCGATATTTACTGATATTATTGCATAAATGCATAAATAACATTGTAATTCCGCTTAAACAAGCACGAAAAATTCGCTTTACTACATAAAACAGCTGTGATAGTATGAAAAACCATGAAAACGAGTGCATTAAAATACGCAAAATATTTAATATCTTGCATTGATGCACATATAATAAATTGTTATGCATTATGGAGAGAGCGTAGATAAATGATTACTGTTGGTTCAGTATCTCGAGATGTCGCAAGTCAAAACTTTGAATTTTTGGCTAAACGATATAAAGGCAGGAGAAAGGCAATCAAGGAGTTCACGCATTTATCTCCTGAGTTTGTATTTTGGATTTATCCTGACGGTACGTTGTTTGATGCAAAAGATGCGCACAAGAAAAATGTACCTAAGGGATTTGATTACATCCTAGATGATGAGCCAGATTATGGCGGCTTTTTGCGAGGGCGCTTGGCAAGCAACTTTGGTCCTCAATTAATAGTGGTGTATTGTAGGTCTGAAGCATTGGCTGAAAAAGGTGGTAAATTGTCACAGTTTCTAAATGGCATTTCTCAGTTACCTGTGCCAGTAAAATCTGATGCTCTAGTAGTGAGTGATAACGCTGATATTTATGGTACGCTAAGTGACTTAAAAAGCAGACAAAATGCGTAACAAAAACATGCAGAAGGACGTTTTGCTCCGTGGCTTATTTGTGCTGCCGCTACGCTATAGCACAAACGTTCCACTCCACAAAACGCCTCTGATGTTGGCGTTATGTGCAAGGGAAATGACTATTAATGAATCAAGATTGGATTCTTCAAAAGAAAGAAACGCGCCGGACTTTTTAATCTCGTTCCCACGTTCCGCGTGGGAACGTATGCTAAATACTCCAACGCTGAGCATTGGAGCGAGATATAAAATTATTGAGATACCTGCCTACGCAGGTATGACGGTTTGGAACGTATGTCGGTTTATAAATAAAAAAGCTCTGTGCAACTCCGTGTCTTCTGTGTGATCTCTGTGTTCCTAAGACAACTTTGGCTAATGCCAACGACCCAAAAGTCATGTAATAAATCACGGAATCGTTAGGAGATGCTGAAATAAATTC
>Ga0116164_10001768_pt1 | contig 15999 bp, 10 predicted proteins | sample AD_UKC109_MetaG_FD_89888 | JGI IMG/M metagenome (GOLD analysis project Ga0116164, IMG submission 89888) | Active sludge microbial communities of municipal wastewater-treating anaerobic digesters from Hong Kong - AD_UKC109_MetaG | ecosystem: Engineered > Bioreactor > Anaerobic > Digestate... | reverse complement strand
CCCCCTTCAGAAAGCTATCCTTCAGCTCGTGCTCCCCGACGGTCCGGAGCCGCCGGTCCCAGAGGGCCTCGACGAGGCCGTGCATCACCAGGACGTCTCGGCCCGACGGTTTTTCCGTCCGAAACTCCTGCATCTTCCGAAACTCTCCCAGGTAGTCTTCAGGACCTAAGCAAAAGGGGATGCAGTGGAACTGGCATCCTTCCAGCTCGAACCGCTCGTACTGGTAGTGGTGAGCTATGTGGACCCCTTCCATCCCCTCGAAGAGGGTGAAGGGGCTCTGGGCCGCGTAGCTTTTTGGGGCGTCGTGGTTTCCGCTGATGATTATGACGGGAATCCCCGCATCGATCAGTCTCTCCAAATTCTGCTTGAAGACGTAGAGGGGTCTGATCCTCGGCCGGACGTGGTGGAAGACGTCGCCCGCATGGACTACGGCGTCAGGAGACAGCTCGATGATCCGCTCGACGGTCTCGCCGAAGCCCCGGTAGATCATCTCCTCCCTCTGGTTTCTCCCCCAACGGTCTACTCTGCCGTAGGCGGAGAAGCCGAGGTGCGAGTCTGCCATGTGGACGATCTTCATGAGCTCCTCACTTAGTCTGGCGGGAGGTTGAAGCCTTTGCTTTCGGGCCTCCTCTCCTCATGCCCTTCCCGGTTGAGGTCGGCGAGGTACCGCTCGTAGAGGTGGATCCTCGCCGGGACCGGGAAGGGAATGTTGAGGGTGCTGATGATCGCCTCCCCTTTCTCCAGGGTCTGGATCTCGACGTCCAAAGATGACAGATCCTGCTTTGCCGACTCCTCCAGCCGGGTCCGATCGTTTCTGTCGGCAAGGCCCAGAATGACGAGGGTGTTGAACTGGGAGAGGAGATGCTTATCGATCAGCTTCGGCTGCTGGGTTACGGCGCAGAGGCCGACGCCGAACTTCCGCCCCTCCCGAGCGATCGACTCGAACCGGGCGAGGCTCCCTTCGCCTCCGCCCAACACGCGCTGTGCTTCCTCCACCGTTATCAGGCAGCTCTTCCCCCTGGCGCCCTCAGCACTCTCACTCACCCTCTTGTACCGGTCGAGGATCGTCCGGGACAAAAGCGAGAGGAGGAAGAGCTCGCTCCTCTCGCCGAGGGTGGGGATGTCCACCAGGACGACCTTCCCATCCATGAGGTTTGATATGATGCCTGGAACGCTGGATGTCAGGTCTGAGATGTACCGGTTCTTGTCCAGGATCGTCTTTATCGTCCGGCTGATCCTGCCGATCGTCTTCTCGTGGAAGCCCTCGGCGATCATCTTGGCGGCCCCCTCGGGGGTGATTATATCTTCGAGCCAGGCCTCATCGTAGAAGACCCTTGATACCGCCTCCAGCGCCTCCCTCTGGGCAGGGGTCCAGTCGTAGAGGACCTCGATATCCTGGGGCAGGATCTCGCTTCTTTTTACCGTCAGCTGCGAGACGAGGGGGTCTTTGAGGTGGTTTGGGTCGGAGGAGTAGCAGACGATCCCATTTCTGTACCGGTTCAGGTGGAGGAGACCTTTCGTCCCCTTTTTGCCGAAGATGTATTCGCCGTGAGGGTCGACGATCAAGAGGCCGAACTTAGACTTCTTCAGGGAGGCCCTCTTCATGCAGGAGGCGGCGAAGACCTTCATGAAGTTCGACTTGCCCATCCCCGTAGTCGCAAAGACCCCCATGTGGTGGTCCATCGCCTCGCTGTGAAGGGCGACGGGGATCTCTTTAACGTCCCGGCTTCCGTTCCTGAGACGACCCACCTCGATGTCTCCCATCACCTCCGCGAGGAATTGGAACTCGTCCTTCTCTGCCTTCGTCACGGGGGAGAACTTGGCGGGGATCGTCCTCGACTTTCTAAATCGCTCCCTGCCCCCGTCCTCTCTTGTTATACAGCCGAGTGGCTCTGCCACGACCCGATGGAATATGTGGTCGGAGTCGTAGAAGCCGTCGCCCCGGATCACCGTGTCCCAGTTGCCGTCGTAGTTGGAGGCGTGCTGGATATCGGTGATTCTCGCAAGAAAGGTCGCGTCCCTTTCGGACCTGCGGTCGCGGATCGAGACGATCTCTCCAAGCTCCACCCACTCCTCGCTCGGCACGATGAAATGGTACTCTCGTACGTCTTTTGAGATTATCTTGTGATAGGGGCTTGAATTGTCGTCTTTTTTCGTCGTCTGATAATTCCGTTCGACTTTGACTTCGACCTCGTCTTTGTCCTCGCTCGCCGACGATACGGTTTCCTTCCCAGGCGACCCCGTCCACTTATCTTCTGATAGATCTGCCATCTCTACCTCCTCGATAGTCCGTCAAGAATCTCGTGATAGTCGAGGGCTCCCCGGATCTCCCGCTCAGACAATCCCTCCGCCCGGAGCCCCTCGAATAAAGACAACCGGGTGAAGTTTCTCTCCTGGATCGGGATCTTCAGGTCCTGGTGAGCCCTGAAGAGGGCGTGGGGATATCCCAAGCTCTCGGTGGATCGGGCATACATCGCCGCCCGGCCCAGAACCCCGTCGATCCGTTCTGCGACGTGGTCGGGCGCGTCGACCCTGAAGGCGTGGGTCGCCAGCGAGTGAAACTTGGCGATGTAAGTCTTTCCGCGCCAGGGATCTTCTCTCATCACCTTTTTGCCGCTGAGCTTGACGCACCAGGGCCCGTCCGGCACCGCCAGGCTCCCGACGCGATCTGTGGACTTCACGAGGGGCCTTGAGATCCCTCGCCCCCAGGAGAGCTTGCTCGACTTGCTGACGGCCAAAAGGTTCACCCCACGCCCCTCAGCCTGCTCGAAAATTTTGTTTAAGACCTCTCGATAGTAGGGGTCTCTCCATAGAGAAAAGCCTCCGTCGTAGAGGACGAGGTCTCCGGCAGCAGCCTCCGAGACGGCCTCGGATAAGGCGACGTGCTCCTGGAGGTCCCTGAAGAAGGTCGATATCCGGTCCAGTTCCTCCTCGGTCTTCAGCTCGAAGGGCCCCGCGAGGCCGAATATGTCCTTTCTGTAGCGGTTGAAATGCTGGCGGTAATTCTTCCGATCTGCTGTGAAGAGGTCGTCGTAGGTGACGACGGTCTTCTGCCAGTCTCTCTCCCGGTAGACGACGTAGCCGGCCCTGATCCGGTTGAGGCTGACGTTTCCGAGGTCGAAGACGACGACATTGCTCCCGTCGATGGCGAATATCTGGCCATCAAACTCCTGAGGGACGATCTCGCAGAAGTCGCTGGCTCCGATCCCCGTCTCGACCTCAAACTCCTCCGGGTCGACGGGCGAGAAATAATCCTTTATGGCCCGGGAGGCCTCGGCAACTTTTTCCCTCTCGATCATCTTGAAATGAAATTGAAGGTGGATGTATATACCGATTTTGAAAGAGGCCAACTCAGCTCAAACCATCTCATCGATTTAATTTCGTGTTTTTTATCGACGGAACAAGATTTAATCGTATGGTCAAATGATGCCTGACGATCAACCATTTTCCGGCCGTTTCATCTCGCTCAAAGTCTCTGTTAGGTGTTCTGCTTCGTCGATATTTTTGAAGTAGCCTTCATATCCCGTCCATTCTGGTGATGAATACCCAACGAATCCCCACTCTCTTTTGTCCTGTGGCAGAACTTCAACCAATCGTTCCTTATCAACATCCAGATATTTAGCCAGTCGGTTTATATAAACCTGGAATTTGAGCCCATCTTCGGAATTGCTGTCCTTTGGGATCAAACTGAATATGGTATTTCGACTTCCGTTCATAAGGCCAACAAACGCGATGGAGCTTCTAGTCGTATTTTTCCCGTTGAATATAATGCTGAGACGCTCAACTAACAAGTTGTAAATATCTCCGACACCATTGTCTTCAGACATCTTTTTTAAATCCTCATATGACAATGGTGGTGGTCTTTTTGAGGTCGTCTTCGTTCGGGTGCTGTATTCTACTTGAGTCGGATCGATCAAAAATACCCTTGAGATCAGTTCCTTTCCTTCCCCGTTCCGGAAATACTGAAACGTGGCCGCGTTTATCCCCACGCCGTAGTTGTCAGACAGATACCGAATGATCCTCTCAGAGCGGCCGTCTATCTCTGAGGCAACGATGATCATGCTGTGGTGCTCGTTCATTATTTCGGGCAGCTCTGCTCCAAATTTAGCTCTGAAGCAATCCTCCAGTGGGCCCTTTTCACCGAGATAAATGTTGGCGATCTCCGTTATCTTATCGTTTGAGAGATCCGATACCCAAGAGGCGTAATCCAATGCCTGGACAGTCACCTCCCTTGGTGTCTTGTCGCGCTTTAGCTCGACGATTACTACATCCCCATTATAGTCGAGGCAGAGAATATCGATAAACCCTCCGAAGTCGGTATCAACTTGCCTTCCAATTACCAAAAGATCGCTCGAAAGAAGGGATATATCTTGCTCCAACCATTTTTCCAGCCGGACTTCGAGATCCAGCCTCGTCTTCTTTATCTCGTTCAGCTGGTCCCCATCGAGAATTTCCCAAACCCTGACATCCTCCGCCATGATCTTCATCCCGATATCATTCTGATATCGTGAAAGAAGATCTCGTTTATGAGCTTATCTCAAGATTCTCCGAATTCAACAAAAACTCCACAAAGCTCAAAAAGCTGCGGGTGAAAATAAGTTGGAGAGGTAGATTCAGATGGCAGAGAAGAACCTGATCGCATGGAACGTCGATGAGGGAGATTATCCCTCCGCTGGGAGCATTGACGAGAAGCTGAAGTTCCTCCTTCGGTACGCGGTTTTGGCCCCCTCGGGCCCGAACAATCAGCCCTGGAAGTTCGCCCTGGCTGATGGCAAGATCGCAGTCATGGCCGACTTCGACCGGACCCTTCCCGACGTCGAGCCGACCAACAGAACGACCTACATGAGCCTCGGATGTCTTCTCACAAACCTGCTTTTAGCCGCAGAGCACTTCAAAATGAGCTACGAGGTCGAGCGCTTCCCCGACGGGATCGATGCGGAGACGATAGCCGTCGTGAAGTTCAGAGAGGGCGGAGCGGCAAAGCCTCAGTTCCCGCCCGACCTCTTCTGTGAGATCACCGAGCGGCACACCAACCGGGGAGCCTACGACGATCGGCCGATCGGGGCCGAGAAGATCGAGGAGATGAAAAAGGCGGTCGAAGATGGGGATTTCCGGTTCGACGTCCTCACCGACCCCGACGGGAGAGCGAAGATGGCCGAAATCCTGGGAGAATCTCACAAAATCCAGCTCGGAAACAAGGCCTTCCGGAAGGATCTCGCCCGGTGGATCAGGGCGAACAACGAGGACGCCTGGGACGGCCTTCCGGGCTACGCCTTCGGCTACTCGGATTTCGAGTCCTACTTCGGCAAGTTCATCTTCGGAGCCTTCGACACCTCCGCCTCCAGGGCCCGAAAGGAGATGGCCCTGATGAAGGCGTCGCCGGCCGTTGGGGTCTTTTCCACCGACGCCGAGGACAAACAGGTTTGGGTCGAGGCCGGTATGCAGTTTGAAAAGTTCTTTCTGATGGCCACGAAGCTCGGCGTCAGGTTCGACCTATTTAGCCAACCGGTAGCGATCGACGAGCTCCGCCAGAAGATGGCCAAGATCCTGAATATCGACTACCCCCAGATCCTGATCAGGATGGGGTACGCTCCTCCCGCCAAGCACACCCCTCGGAGGACGGCGGAGATGGTTCTGGCTGGCGGTTCCAGCAGCCGCGTGGTCGTGGTCAAAAGATAGGATCTGTGGTGATGTCAAGGGAGGACTTCGAAGGACCTAGCTTACCACAATTTTTTGGAACATATCAATAATCAATAAAATACATACCGCAGTCTTTTTATCGGCAGAACATCGATAAGGGCGACGTGGAGCGATATCTTGCTTAGAGAGATCTTACAGTCGATGCGACCTTATCAATGGTACAAGAACCTAGTCGTCTTCATCGCCATAGTATTTTCATATAACCTTTTCAACCTGGAGATGTGGGAGCGCTCCATTCTCGCTTTTGTCGCGTTCTGCCTGATCTCAGGCTCAGTGTACATTATAAACGACGTCAAGGATACCGAAAAGGATCGGCTCCATCCCAAGAAAAGGTTGAGGCCGATCGCAGCTGGGGCCCTTCCGACCCGAACGGCCTTATCGGCGTCCATCCTGCTATTAGCCATATCCTTATCGGCATCATTTTTTGTCAGCAGGCCCCTCGGCTACATCGGGCTCCTCTATTTATTTATAAATCTTTTATATACATTTTACCTGAAATATGTCGCCTTGATAGATGTGATGGTGGTGGCCGTCGGCTTCGTCCTGAGGGCGATCGCCGGAAGCCTCGTCATCAACGTGCGGGTATCGCCCTGGCTTGTTCTCTGCGTCTTCCTCTTGGCCCTCGTCCTGGCTTTCGGAAAGAGGAGGCACGAGCTATTGACCGCCAGCGCCTCTCGGGACTGTTTATCCCAGTACACCGAGAAGATGGTCGAGGATCTCTTGAATATATCCGTCTCGATGCTTCTGATGTCCTACGCCCTTTATTCGTTCTACGTCAACGACTACATGATGGTCACCCTCCCATTTGCGTTCTACGGCGTCTTCAGGTTCGTCCAGCTCGTCTATTTGACAAACTTTGGCGGGGAGGTCGAGCTGATACTGAAAGACAGGATATCTCTAGCGAACCTCGGCCTCTGGACGGCCTCGGTCATCGTCGTCCTTTACGTGGTGAACGCATGAAGTTCGATATGCACGTTCACACGTGCCGCTCCAAAAAATGTGGCTGGATGAGGCCTAAGCGGCTCGTCTTGGTCGCCATCGAAAGGGGCCTTTCCGGCATCGCCGTTACAGACCACAACACAACCAGCGGGGCCCTGGAGGTCTCCGAGATCGTCAGAGATGAGAGGCTTCCCCTGAAGGTCATAATCGGCGAGGAGATCAACACGGATCGGGGCGAGGTTCTCGCCTACTTCATAGACCAAGATATCGAGCCCGGGCCCTTTGAGGAGGTTCTCGCCGATATCAGGCGAGCTGGCGGCATCTCTGCCATACCTCACCCCTTCGACAGGATAAGGAAAGGATTTCTTGGTGCCGAGGCTGTCTTGGACGAAGTCGACGCCATCGAGGTCCTCAACGCCAGATGCCTCTTCAACAGAAGAGCCCTCAACCTATCGAGGGAAGTGGGAAAGCCGATGCTTGCAGGAAGTGACGCCCACTTTTATCGTGAGGTGGGGCGGGCTTGGACCGAGTATCCCGACGAGCCGAGATCCTCCATCATCGAAGGGAAGACGGAGGTCGGCGGCTGCCTGAGCAATCCAGCCTATCTGGCCCTTACCAAGGGGGTGAAGATCTGCCGAAGGTTAACCTCTGGGTCGGTCTGATCGCAGCCGTCATAATCTACTTCATAATGACGGTCTACGGCGACTATGAGAAGGTCCTGGCCGCCATCTCCTCATTTCGGATGGTGTACATCCCCATCCTCCTCTCTCTCGCCTTTACAAACTACATCCTCCGAGCCCTCAAGTGGCACTACTTCTTCAGGGTCCTCGGCTTGGAGATAAGCTTTCGGGAGAACCTCTACGTCTTTCTCAGCGGGCTATTGATGGTCATAACTCCTGGAAAGTTCGGCGAGGTCTGGAAGTCGTGGCTGGTGAGAGATCTCCGGGGATACGACCTCCACAGGACGGTTCCCATAGTCTTTCTGGACAGGATCACAGACGTTGTGGCCATGCTGACCCTCGCCTCCTTTGGGGTCTTTGTCTTCAAGGACAGCATAATCTCCTTCATTCTGGTTTTAGCGGCGCTTTTGGTCATGCTGATGGTCCTGAGGTCTGAGACCGTCATGCTCACGATATTTGGGATCTCAACGAGGCTTGAGGGCGCCAGGAAGGCCTACCTCAGCTCCCTCAAACTCCTTCAATTTCGGGTCTTCATCTTGGCGGCTCTGATGAGCCTTCTGGCCTGGTTCATGGAATGTCTCGCATTTTATCTGACTTTCAGAGGGCTCTCCATCGATGCCGGCATCTTCGAGTCGACCTTCATTTATGCCGCATCTTCGGTGGCAGGCGCTCTGACGATGCTGCCGGGAGGTCTGGGGGTCACCGAGGCCTCTCTGGCGGGCCTCTCAAGCCACCTCCTGGGCCTCGATCGATCCGTCACAGTAGCCGCAACATTTATAATAAGAGCAGTTACGCTCTGGTTTGCAGTAGTGGTAGGGGCAGTTTCATACTTTCTGGGGATGCGTCTATTATGTCAAAAGTCAGCGTGATCAGGACGAGTCCCGGCTCGGTTCTCGGCGATTATGGAAAAGCGATGGACCTGGCGGGGATCGGAGAGGCCGTCTCGCGAGACGTGAAGACGGTGATCAAGCTGAACCTCTCCTGGACTCTATTCTACCCCGCCTGCTCCACGCCACCCTGGCAGCTGGACGGGGTCCTGAAGGGCCTGAGAGAAAGGGGGTACAAAGACCTCGTCGCTGTGGAGAACCAGACGGTGGTAACCCACCCCTGGAAGGGGGCGTACAACAACCGGTGGCTTCCCATCCTCGACAGATACGATGTAACGTTCGAACCCCTTACGAATGTCGAGTGGGTCGCTTACCAGCCTAAGTCCGAGATGCTGGCCATGGACGAGATCTTCGGCGAGATCCTAGTCCCAGAGATCTTCATCGGCAAAAATGTCGTCCACCTACCGACGGTGAAGACTCACGGCCATACCACCACAACCGGGTCCATGAAGAACGCCTTCGGGGGGCTGATCCCCAAGTATAGGCATCATGCTCATCGGAAGATTCACGAGGTTCTCGTCGACCTTCTGGCCATCCAGCGAGAGATCCATCCAAGCATATTCACGGCCATGGACGGTGGCGTCTGCGGCAACGGCGCCGGCCCTCGGACGATGGTCCCCTTCATCGGCGATATAATCCTGGCCAGCGACGACCCGGTGAGCATAGATGCCGCAGCCTCCAAGATAATGGGCTTTGACCCGATGAAGATCGATTACATCAAGATGGCCCACGATCGAGGTCTCGGTATGGGCGATCTGGACCAAGTCGATATCGTGGGGATGGAGAGGTCCGAGTTCAATCGGCTGAACTTCGGCTTCGAGGTGAAGAGAAGCCCCATAATCATGGGTGACCAGCTTTTAAGGAAGAAGACGGCGGACATAAAATGGCTCCACAGCCTGCTATTTCACTCGCCGATATTCAGGCTATTCATCTTCGGATCAGAGACCTATCACGATAAGATATGGTACCCCCTCTCGGGGGAGCAGGCCATAAAGCGGTTCCTCGCGAGCGAATGGGGCGCGCTCTTTGAACAGTATCCAGCGGGCCAGTATCCCGAGTACGTCGAGGTGAAGGATTGGAATCGGTACTGAGATTTCACCCGTTTAAGAAAAATGTGCTGTGTTGAATAATTGATCAAGAGTTTCCAAGCGATTGTCTTGTTGTCCCTTCTTTTTTCGGCTCACTGTATCAGCATATTATAAAATGAGAATTTCAAGATAACTTCTTGCATCATATTCTCCGTCTTCGTCGCAGCTACCTGCTCACCCGCTATTCGTTTCACAGCCGAGAAGACCGTTTCGGCAGCCCATCGTCTCCCGTAATCGTATTTCTGCTTCCAGCGCTGGGAACCCGAGTTTTTCATATCTCTTGCCGCTTTTATAACAGGTCGAATTCCCTTTTTCTGAAGGTGATAGGAGATCTCTCGTCTATCAAATGCTCCATCGCCCAACACCATCTCAATCTTACGGACTGAAAGGTTCTCTCCGGCTTGGTCGATGAGCGAGTTGAACCTGCTGCCATCCAAAACTCGCTCATCTATTACTTCGATCGCTACTATCCCTAATCAATAATCTTAGTAGGGAAATTTAGACGTTATTCAACACAGCACATTTTTCGCAAAGATTTATATGCGAAGCTTTCTATTATGTATACAAAAGTGATCAGCTAAATTCGAGAGGGGGGTAATTATGAATTTAGTGGATAGAATCAGGAGTTATAGACGAGCTTCCTTTTTGAGCTTCCGCGAGGCCCTGTTGTGTGGTTTGGTGCTGGCTGCGATATCAATTTCGGTGGCCTCAGGTATTTCGTCTCCGGCAGGAAGTGCTGGAGATGATGCGTCCTTGGATATAAATGCAGAGGTGGGTTGGTCGGGCGCGGAAACATTTGCTATATCTGAAGAAACCCCACCGGATGGCACCGGCTTATTGGATCTGAGTTCGTTGGATTCCGGCGATCAGGTGAAATTCATCTTCGACTGGGGCGATGGCAACACATCGGATACCGGGTTCGTGAATTCTGGCGTGAACGTAACCGAATCCCATAGCTGGAGCAGCGAAGGGGTCTACTACGTCAAAGTCAGGGCCGAGGACACCCACGGCGTGTCTTCAAACTGGTCTGAGCCAGTGGGGGTGATTATAGTTCAGGAGGCAAATCGCGTATCTGGCATCCGCAGATCGATGGGTATTTAAAATAAGTGCAATATGTACCTCTTTGAATAGAGGATTCCGAAAAAACCTCTGATCCCAAAATTTGTGGCGCCCTTATTTATGTGGTATTTAAATAGGGGCGCTTAGCCAGAGGTTAATCGAAATCCTCGAATATTGAAGGTATATATAATGAGGCCGATATATAACAGTATGCAGAGCTGTAAATCAGAATATGATTTAAAAGCCTGCACAGCAGTTCTTTTCTTGGTGGCGCTAAACGCCATATTGATCACGTCGGCTTTTTGTGAGATGTCTCCATTTGAGGACGACACCGGCAAAGTGCGCGCAGTTCTAACCGCTGAAGAATTTAGCATAATCAAGGGCGATGACGGCTTTGACTTCATCATGATGAACGACTTTGCCTCGACCACCTCGCCAGGCGATCCGATGCTGGTGCACAAGGTCTACAACGTTCTCGTCCCGCCAGATGCCGCTGTTGAGGATCTCAAACTGGAGGTCGTCTCTGCCGACGTTCAGGTTCTGGATGGAACGTACGAGATCAGGCCGGTGGGACCCATCGCCCCGGACGTTGACGAATTTTCCGGGGGGTCATTGTGGTCTGAATATTGGGGAGATGACAAAAACGTAATCGATGGGAAGAATCTCAACATCTACGAAAAAGATGCGAACTACCCCGAGAATTATGTCGAGCTTATGCCCTATTCCGATCTGAGGAAGTGGAAGTTCGCGAGGGTAGACTTCACACCGCTCCAGTACAATCCAATGTCAAAAAAACTCACTCTGATTAAGAACGTCGTTGTGGATATCAGCTACGAAACCTCTCCGGATTTGATGGACTTGCGACTTGCAGCCGATACGGTTATGGACGACGTTGCTTCTGAGCTTTTCTTAAATTACAACGAGGGAAAGGCGTGGTATGAGGCTGAAAAGCCTGAGTTTGAACCTCAGGCCACCTACGATTATGTCATAATAACCACCGACGCAATCGTCGCTGGCAGCTCCAAGCTCGACGCCTTCGTAGCAAACAAACAGAGACTGGGATACAACGTTTTAGTGATCACCGAGACCGACTTCGGCGGGCTGACGGGACAGGCTCCAGACCACAGAGCAGAGAAGATTCGCCAGTGGTTGAAGAACAACTACGTCGCCATGGGAATCAAGTACGTGCTCTTGATCGGCGATCCCCATCCTTACGAGAACGGCGAGGGCGACATCCCCATGAAGATGTGCTACCCAAGGTATTCAGATACCTATCCTGAAGCACCCACCGACTACTTCTACGCTGACCTGACCGGCAACTGGGATAAAAACGGTGATCAGATATATGGCCAGTGGGGTGTCGATTATCCCGTTTCCGGCGGCGTGGATTTCACGCCCGAAGTCTACGTCGGAAGGATACCAGTATACTCCGCAAACTACGCGATGCTGGACAGCATCCTTCAGAAGATCATCGACTACGGGACATCGTCGAGCACTGACTGGCGAAAGAGCGCCCTTCTTCCGATGTCCTTTTCAGACTCGGACACCGATGGAGCCTGTCTGAGTGAGCAGATGAGGGACGACTACCTGAACAGCGCCGGTTATTCCTCATGGCGCATGTATCAGCAGGGAAGTGTCGGATCATGTGCCGACTCCACCTACTATAGCGACCAGGAACTCCTCGGAGGAACCGTGGTCAGAAACCGTTGGGCGACTGGAGATTACGGCATAATGTGTTGGTGGGGGCACGGTAGCTCGACTCAGGCGGGTGTGGGCTATTCCGGATGTGATGGTGGACTGATGTTTGACAGCTCCTACAGCTCTAGCTTGGACGACACCCATCCATCATTCACGTACCACTGCTCCTGTTATAACGCGTATCCCGAGAGCAGCAAAAATCTCGCATATGCGGTATTGCAGCATGGTGGCATCGGCACAATGTCGGCGACCAGAGTCTCCTGGTATTACGTAGGACAGCCATATGGCACCTTTGCAGGAACTGATTCCAATTCAGGTCTTGGTTACGAGTATGTAAAGAGGCTGGTGCAAGAGCTTCCAGGTGGAGATGCTTTATATCAGGCTAAACAGAGCATATCCCCATCAGGCAGTGCTCTTTTGATGAACTGGTACGACTTCAACCTCTACGGCGATCCTTCCCTGGGGACCAGGGTCGAGCTGTCGAACTCTCCGCCTGAGACGCCGGATATGCCGGAGGGTCAGGTTAATGGTTGCGCTTATATCCTCTACAACTATTCGACTTCTTCAACAGATCCTGATGCAGATCCGGTAAAATACACATTTGATTGGGGTGACGGCACGACCTTAGAGACTGATTTTGTCGATTCGGGCACCACCATGAGCCTCACTCACAGCTGGGGGGACGAGGGGACCTACAGCGTCAGGGCAAAGGCTGAAGACGTGTATAGCGCGTCCTCAGACTGGTCTGAGCCGCTGGCGGTGACGATAGCCAGGAGAATCAATAGGGTATCGGGAATCCACAGGTCAACGGCTTATTAACGACGTAAGGCAGATTTGAGGTCGCTTTGGTTAATATCTCGAAATGAGCAGAGAGTTGTATAACTGTCGTCCAAAAATAGCGATTGTATTAATAACATGGGGGGTAGTGATGAAAATGAGTTGTAAAACCGTTATGCCATTGGCCTTATTTGTGGCGTTGATTGTTTTTTTCCCTGCCGCAGCCGAGCCAGATGATAGAGAGCTAGTGACGATGCGAGACGCTGTGGTGGCAGCTGGTGGAGACTGGACTGCCATCGAGGAGCTTCTCGAAACCCTATCTCCGGAAGATAGGGAGCTGGTTATCGAGACCTATCCGGATCGTCTTGCAGAGCTTGAAGAGATGAAGAGAGCGATCAATGAAACCGGAGCCAACTGGACGGCGGGGCTGAACCCTGTCTTCCTGCTGCCGCCTGAAAGGCGAGGCGGTGTTGGGACATCTCCGATTCCTGCAGAGGCTGAGGGCGCTCCCACCGAGATCGTGACGATAGGCCCATCAGAAAGAGGGGTTGCGGCTCTGGATCTGCCAGATTCCTGGGACTGGAGGACTGCCTACGGATACGACTGGACGACCCCCATAAAAGACCAGGGTGATTGCGGATCGTGCTGGGCCTTCGGGGCCTTGGGCGCCATAGAGTCGCGGGTCAAACTCGCGTCGGACAACCCCGGACTCGTGCCTGACTTCTCTGAGCAGTCCCTACTTTCCTGCAGCTCGGGGGACTGCGATGGTGGGTATTCGGACGTCACCGCCTACTGGATCCTCTGCGAGGGGACGGTCGACGAGGCCTGCTTCCCATACGTGGCTTTGGACACGGTTCCATGCAGTGACAGCTGTTTTGACAGGGATTCGCGAAAGTACAAGAGCGAAGGGTGGTCTTGGGTTTGTGGCGACTGGAATATCGTCGACGTAAACCAGATTAAGCAGGAGGTCCTCACCGGCGGGCCGGTCTCGACGTTCATGAACGTTTCCACCGACTTCGACGCCTACACTGGAGGGGTCTACAAGCATACCTACGGCACGTATCGGGGTGGCCACTCTGTTGACATAGTCGGGTGGGGGAACGACGGCGTAGATGATTACTGGATCTGCAAGAACTCCTGGGGGACCGCCTGGGGCGAAGCTGGCTGGTTCAAGATAAAGATGGGTGAGGTATCTGTAGGCGAGCAGACGATCGCCTATCAGCCGAAGGTGAGGGGTAAAGTCCTCTTCTACGAGGGGCACGTTCCTGATTTCGACTTCCAGCTCTCCGATGGCTATTCTGAGTGGGGCAACAGGCTCGCGAGCAACGGATACCTTGTCCACAACAGCACCATGGCGCCTCTGACCCTGGATATTCTGGAATGCTACGATGTGGTCATAATCTCGAATCCCACCGTCTCCTTTGATAGTTCCGAGATCGCCGCCATCAAGGAGTTCGTCGGACGTGGGCGTGTCATCGCCTCGGGGGATGGAGATCTCTTCGCTGACGACTTCATCTACAAACAGGACAACGAGAGGATGTCGGTGGAGTATGTAGACTGGCTCGCCACCGGCGAGGGCGGTGGTCTTTTGGTCATGGGAGAGCATCAGCTGGCGAACACGGCGGCGAATCAGATAGCGAACATCTTCGGGCTGAACTTCAACTCCGACATAATATCAGATCCGAAGCGGTACGACACCAACGTCGAACGGCCGATCCTGGGGCCGGAGAACGACGTCGAGGTTAATGGGTCCTGCAGCCTTTCGATCTCCAAAGACGCCACCTCCCTGGCGATGGCGACCTCTTCGGGCTACGCCACCGTGGCTCTGGCGGTCGGGGACGGATCTGACGCGGACGAACTCGTCGTCGAGGCCAACGTAGACGGGCTTGAGCCCGGCGATATGCTCCCAGCCGATGAGCTGAGCCCAGCGTCCGAGGACGTGAGAGCCAGGGTCGAGCGAGCCGTCCCGCTGGCAGAAACTAGCCTCTCTTTCGCCGGGCCGATCGGGATCGCAGCCGTCGATTTCGGGAGGAAGGGAGAGGATACGGTGGGAGTGTTCAGCGGCGGCTCCTGGCGTCTGGACTATGACAACGATGGTTTTTCGGATTATACAATCAGCTTTGGGTCGAGCGGCGACACCCCCGTCTCAGGGGACTGGAACGGCGACGGCAAAGATACGATGGGGATATTCAACGCCGGTTCGTGGCAGCTGGACTACGACAACGATGAAGTTTTGGATTATAACATCAGCTTTGGGTCGAGTGGCGACATCCCGGTCGCAGGGGATTGGAACGGTGACGGCAAAGATACGATAGGAATATTCAACGCCGGTTCGTGGCAGCTGGACTATGACAACGATGGGGTTTCGGATTATAACATCAGCTTTGGGTCGAGCGGCGACATCCCGGTCGCTGGGGACTGGAACGGCGACGGCAGGGATACTATAGGGATATTCAACGCCGGATCATGGCAGCTGGACTACGACAACAACGGGATAGCCGACGTTACTATCGCATTTGGAGCCAGTGGCGACACGCCGGCCGCAGGGGACTGGAACGGGAACGGCAGGGATACTATAGGGATATTCAACGCCGGGTCATGGCAGCTGGACTATGACAACGATGGGGTTTCGGATGCAGCCATCAACTTTGGGTCAAGCGGCGATGTTCCAGTCGGAGGAGACTGGCTCAAGTATCTACTGTCGTCTGGCAATCCGGTTGCGTATTATCCCTTCGATGGAAATGCAAATGATGCGAGCGGTAACGGGAATCACGGGACGGCGTATGGAGCGACATTGACTCAGGATCGGTTCGGAAATCCCAACAGGGCTTATCTCTTTGATGGAATTGACGACTATATCTACGCTCCTGTTAACATCAACCCCGACGTCATGCCGAAAGTTACTATGACAGCCTGGGTTAAAGCCAACGATGTCGCATCTGTCAGGCAGGTAATATCGACGGACAATGGAGGCCTTGATAGAACGGTAGGTATCGATAATCGTCTTAGTGGAACTTGTTGTTGGTCAGCGTTTATAGGTACCGGATTATTATTGGGAGATCGCCCAGTTAATCCAGGAGAGTGGGTGTTCTTGGCAGTCGTTTATGACCAAGATGAAAGCACAGTAAAAATTTACGTCAATGGCGATTGTGACCAAGGGAATGGAGTCCT
>Ga0116164_10001767_pt1 | contig 16003 bp, 14 predicted proteins | sample AD_UKC109_MetaG_FD_89888 | JGI IMG/M metagenome (GOLD analysis project Ga0116164, IMG submission 89888) | Active sludge microbial communities of municipal wastewater-treating anaerobic digesters from Hong Kong - AD_UKC109_MetaG | ecosystem: Engineered > Bioreactor > Anaerobic > Digestate... | reverse complement strand
TGACCCATTTCTGTCACCTCGGTTGCTTTGTTGTATTGCAACCTCATTGTACCTGATGTGACAGCCTTGGGTCTCCCTTTTATCCCGGGGGGCGGCAATTCATTTTACAACTTACCAGCCGGTATTAAGCGCCGAGTAGATACGGAGGCATGCGGCGAAACAAGAAAATCCTTGACAAGTAACGGTTTGATTTGTTATTATCTACTTTGGCATCAATAAGCTCCAATAGCCCCGGATGTTTATTGAACAGTGTGCGTTTGCTGACCATCAAACGCGGCACAACACCTGATTGTTTCCTTGTGAAGGAGGATATCAACTTTGAAGACCTATATGGCAAAAGCCGCGGATGTACAGCGTAAATGGTACATCGTGGATGCGCAGGACGTGGTGCTGGGCCGCCTGGCCACGCGCGTCGCATCCGTATTGCGCGGAAAACATAAACCCACCTATACTCCGCACGTCGATTCGGGCGATTATGTGATCGTCATCAACGCCGACAAAGCGGTGCTGACCGGAAAGAAGCTCGACCAGAAGATGTATTACCATCATTCCGGGTATCCGGGCGGACTTTCGCAGACGCCTTACCGCAGCCTGATGGAAAAAAAGCCCGAGTTCGCCGTGAAAAAGGCGATCGTCGGTATGCTTCCCAAGGGCCCGCTCGGCCGCAGCATGGCAAAGAAACTTCGCGTATATGCCGGCGCTGAGCACGAGTATGCGGCACAGAAACCCGAAACGCTGGAACTCAAGTAAGGAGATAGATAAATGGCTAACGTTGAATACAGTGCCGTCGGCCGCCGCAAAAAGGCGATTGCCCGTGTTCGTTTGGTAGCGGGCGACGGAAACATTATCGTAAACAAGCGCGATCTGGACAGCTATTTTGGCCTGGAAACGCTGAAGATGACCGTGCGCCAGCCTCTGGAACTCACCAAGGCAGGCGGTGATATGGATATCCTGGTCACCGTTACAGGCGGCGGGCTCACAGGCCAGGCGGGGGCGATCCGTCACGGTATCAGCCGCGCGCTGGTGAAGGCCAACCCGGAACTGCGCGACGGCTTGAAGAAAGCGGGCTTCCTCACGCGCGATCCGCGCATGAAGGAGCGCAAGAAGTACGGCCTGAAAGCCGCACGGCGCGCACCGCAGTTTTCCAAGCGCTGATGGTTTAACGCATTGGATGGGAGTTGCCCGGGATATGGGTAACTCCCTTCCTGTTCTTGGGAGGAATGGATATGTCTGTCTGCTATCTGATCGGGGCGGGTTCGTTTACGCTGCGCGGATTATACCCGAAAGACGGGGATTATGTAATCGCCGCCGACGACGGGTATACGGCGCTGAATACCGCCGGAATGACGCCGGACCTGCTTGTGGGGGATTTTGATTCGCTTAAGGATATCCCGGACAATATCCCGCGGAAGATATATTCGCCCGAGAAGGATGAAACCGACATGGCGCTGGCGCTTGCGGAAGGCATGGCGCGCGGATACCGTACGTTTCGCCTTTACGGCGCAAGCGGCGGGCGCGACGACCACACCTACGCCAATCTGCAGCTGCTTTGCGCGGCAAGCAGGCAGGGCTGCGACTGCAAAATGGTGTGCGTCAAATACGACGTATACGCGGTGACGAACGGTACGCTGAATCTGCCGGCGCTCAAACAAGGTACAATCGTTTCGGTATTTTGTCACGGAGACAGGGCTGAAGACGTGACGCTGCAAGGATTGAAATACCCGCTCAATGACGTTGTATTGACAGGCGACCGGCCGCTGGGCGTAAGCAACGAAGCAACGGGGGAAAGCGCTTCGGTGAGCGTAGGCAGCGGTACGCTGCTTGTCTATGTTATGATGTGATAGTTGATTGCAATATAAAACCCGCTTCCTTTCCGGTATATTTGGAAGGGAGGCGGGCTTTCTATTGCTCAGGCTATATGCTGGCTACCATAGCAGGCGCTTTTCATCGTTCTCCTGCGCGTCAACAGACGTGGCCAGGTTTTCCGCGTGGTCGCCGATACGCTCCAGATTGTTGAGCATATCCAAAAACATCATGCCGTTGGTCGGCGAACATTTCTTGGCTTTCACACGATCCATATGATGGTTGGCCAGATCGTCGCACATCTGGTCGATCTCCGCTTCCAGATCGGTGACCTTTTTGATGACCTTGGGATCAATGATCTGCTTGTTGACGATCTCAATGGATTGCTCTACAGATTCCATCACCGTTTGATAGAGCGTTTCCAGTTCGGCGATTGCCTTTTTGGTGAACGCTTTTTTCGCTTTGCGCCGCGCATCCGCGATTTCGGTAATATTCACGGCGTGGTCGCCGATGCGCTCCAGGTCGTTGACGACGTGGAACAGCGAACCCATCAGGTGAACGTCGCGGGCGGTAAGCGTCAGGCCGCGCAGTTCTATCAGCTTGGCTGTCACCTCGGTATTCAGGTAATCGATCACGTTCTCCTTATGTTCGAATTCATCCAGGGGTATATCCTTATTTTTGAAAAAGTAATCCATGGAAAAGGCGAAATTTTGCTTGACCAATTCGCCCATGCGCGATACTTCACGGAACAGCTGCTTGGCTGCGATCGGCGGCGTGGAGAACAGGCGGTCGTCGAAATAGGTCAGCCGCATGGGCTCTTCCAGCTTGTCCTTGCCGCGAATGATATAGAATGCGGCTTTTTCCAGCAGTCTGGACAGCGGCAGCAGAATGACTGTGGTTGTTACGTTGAAAATGATATGCGCCAGGGCGATCTGCAGCCGCAGGTTATCGCCGGCCAGGCTTTCGATCCAATCCGCGAACGGAAGGGTCAGCGCGATGACGATAAACAGCGCGGACCCGAGTACATTGAACAGCAGGTGTACGATGGCGGCCCTTTTGGCTGTTTTATTGGTGCCGATGGAAGCAAGCAGGGCCGTGATGCAGGTGCCGATATTTTGCCCGAACAGGATGAACAGCGACGAGTGCAGCCCGATCAGGTTGGCGCTTGCAAGCGCTTGCAGTATGCCAATGGAGGCCGACGAGGATTGCAGCAGCGCCGTGATCAGCGCGCCGACCATCACGCCCAGCAGCGGATTGGACACGCCCGTGATCATCGTACGGAAGCCTTCCCAGTCGCGCATAGGCTCCATCGCCGAGGTCATGGTTTTCATACCGACGAACAGAATACCCAATCCGAGGAAGATCTGCCCGAGCATTTTGAAACTGGATCGACCGCTGAGTAAAAGAAAAACCAAACCGATCACGGCGAAGATCACGCCGAAATCCAGTTTGACCGACAGCATCAGGGAGGTTACGGTGGTACCGATATTGGCGCCCATGATCACGCCGATGGCATTGCGAAGGGGCAGGAGCCCCGCATTGACAAAACCGACGACCATGACCGTGGTTGCCGAGGAAGATTGAATAACGCCCGTTACCAGCGCGCCGACGAGGACGGCGGAAAACTTATTTTTCGTCAGCGTTTCCAGCAAGCGCTGCATCCGGTGGCCCGCCGCTTTTTCCAGCCCTTCGCCCATTTCCTTGATGCCGTAGAGGAACAGGGCAAGGCCGGCAAACAGCGTGAGGACATCCATGAATTCCATGCGTACCCTCCTGCAGACGGATGCGGAATACCGCATCTGACAGTTTTACATAGCACTCATGTTCATTTTACGCAGAATTTACATTTATGCCTGTCATAGCGTACCACAGCGTGCTTTTGTTGTAAAGGTACGCAAGCGCCGGTTCGGCGACCGGATCGTACAATTATTTTGAGGGAGAAACCGACGAACGCGATGTGTTCAGCATCGGGATTTTCACAAAGAAAGCGTTATGCTTCACGCCGTCGGATTCGGCCCAGATCTTGCCGCCGTGCTCTTCCACGATGCCTTGCGCAATGCTGAGCCCCAGGCCGAAGCCCGTGGTTTGCCCCCGGGATGCGTCCACGCGGTAAAACCGTTCGAAAATCCGGATGCGCTCCTCATCCGTCAGCGGCGTTCCTTCGCTGACGACGGAGAACAGCGCTTCCTTTTTATTGCTGACGGTCAGCCTGACAAGTATGGGGCTTTTATCGGCTCCATAGCGGATGGCGTTGTCGATGAGAATATCCGCAAGCCTGCGTAATTGATTTTGGTCGCCGGAAACGACGACGTTATCTTCGATCTCGGTATTGATCACGCGGCCCATATCAAACACTGTCGGTTCAAACATCAGGGCGGCGCCGGTGAGGACAAAGGAAAAATCCACGGGCCCTTTGACGGTTGTTTTCCTTTTGCTGTCGGCACTGGCAAGATTTAGAAGCGATTCCGTGAGCGCTTTCATATGTTTGGATTCCGCACGGATATTATCCAGGCGCATCCGGTTTTTCTCGTCCGTCACCGCGCCTGATTCGGCCAGCATGTCGGTGTTGGAGAGGATAACCGTCAACGGTGTTTTCAACTCGTGGGAAGCGTCCGCGATAAACCGGCGCTGCTTCTCCCAGGCGCGCTCCACCGGCTTGACCATCCATCGCGACAGCAGAAGGCTGACGACGATAAACAAAGCGATTGCCCCGATACCGATAGTAACGGAAGAAAACAGCTGCGCCTTAAGCGAATCACGCTCGATATAAGTATCGATAAAGTTATAGATGACCGAACCGTCGGATTTTTCGGACAACCAGTATCTGAAATCATAATCGGAAGTCGTCCCGGCGCTGTCGGAATCGGTATGCAGGGCTTTCGCGATGCTGATAAGTTCATCGTCGCTGACATAATGGATCTGGTTTTGCGTCACCGAGTAGTTGCCCTGCGCATCCATGGTAACGGTCGCGCCGGGAATCGCCATCAGCAGGGATCTGTTCGCAATACCTTCGGAAAGCCGGGGATTGGTAAAATCGATTGAGGAGCGGCGTTCATAAAGACCCTTGGCAGAAAGAAACATGCCGACCAGAATGGCGACAAGCAGCAAACTCAATATGGTCATCAGTACGATGATCAGTTTTTTTCGCAGCTTGCGAATCACTCTTTTGCCTCCAATCGATATCCCTGCCTGCGGATCGCGCGAATCTCCACCGACGAGCCTAACAGAAACAGCTTTTTGCGCAGAAACGAAATATACGCTTCCACATTGTTGTCGCCCGCGTCGGTATCATACCCCCAGACTTTTACAAGCAGGGTTTCCTTGGACAGTATGCTTTGGTGGTTGAGCATCAGCAGCCGCATAATTTCCATTTCCTTGATGCTCAGGTTCAGCGATTGCGCGCCGCAGTTGAGCCGGCTGTCGGACGGAACCAGCGTTACGTCGCCGAATTCGATCTGTTCGGGGATAATCTCGCTCTGCCGCCGCATCACGGCGCGCAGGCATGCGCGGAATTCGGCGTTTTCAAAAGGCTTTGTCAGGTAATAATCCGCGCCGGAATCCAGCCCCTGTACGCGGTCCGCAAGATCCGCCTTGGCGGTCAGCATCAGAACGGGCGTGGCGATCCCATCGGCGCGCATGCGCTTGAGCACGTCAAATCCGTTGAGCTTGGGCAGCATCACGTCCAGCACGATGGCGTCGTACACGCCGGTCATGGCATTGTCTAGGCCGCTGTCGCCGTCGTGAGAAAGGTCCGCCGTATATCCGTCCTGCGCGGCCATATCCGCAAGTGTTCGTGCCAGACGGACTTCATCTTCAATAATTAATATCCGCATGAGAATCCTTTCCGGCCATAGGACTTATTTCCTATCTCTAGCCATAAGCATACTACCGACGGAAACTGAAAGCAACCTGAAAAATGGTTTTCAGCTTCGTTTCAGCAAAGAACGGTAGGATGGCAAGGAAAACACGGAAAGGTTGGAACAGGTATGGCAAAACACAGGCCCGGGAAAAAAGGAACCGCCCGAACCATCAAGGCGGTGCTTATCCTGGTCGTTCTTGTCGTTGTAGGGATTATCGGCTGGAATTACCTTATACCGATGCTGACCGCGGACAGCATCATCCTGTACGACAGCTATACGGTAGAAACAGGGGATATACAAACCACGCTCAGTTTCTCCGCCACGCTCGACGTAAAAAACTCCCAGACCTATACCGCAAGTGAGATGACGAAGGTAAAGGAGTTATATGTCGCGGCAGGCGACGATGTTAAAGAGGGTGACTCTTTGGTTCTGCTGGCCAGCGGCGAGCTGCTGAGCGCGGAATTCGACGGCGTCGTCAACGAAATCCGTTACGCCGTTGGGGACTGGGTGCGGCCAAACTCCAGCTTGGTTCAGGTCTGCGATCTGGTCAATTTGGAAGTGACGATGGAAGTGGACGAATATGATGTGATGTCGCTGGCCGTCGGACAGCCCTGTACGGTGAGCGTCATCTCACTCGGCATTGATTTTGAAACGTCCATCGGGCACATCAACCGCGTATCAGCTTCCTCGGGAACGCTGGCTTACTACACCGTTATCTGCGATGTATCGGTGCCGGAAGAAGTGCTGCCGGGCATGCGCGCTACGGTGAGCATTCCCTCGGAATCCGTGGAGGATGTAACCATTCTTCCGCTGAGCGCGCTGGGCTTTGACGAGGATGAGGACGCGTATACCCTGACGCTGAACGCAGACGGCACGTATGACAAACAGTATGTGGAAACAGGCCTTTCAGACGGTATGTATGTAGAGATCACCAGGGGCGTAAATCCGGGCGATACCGTGTATGCGGCCGACGGAACGCAGAGCGCAAGCGCGGGGTTTTCCCTTGTGGATATCTATCGCGCGCTTTTCGGCGAAAAAGTGGTCATCAATCAAACCAGCGGGCAAATGGCCAATATGACTCAGATGAGTACGGTTTTTGAGATCCCGGCTGACGTGGTGGAAGACGGCACATCGGATGCCGCCACTACGGCGGATACGACGGCCGACACCGGGGACGGCGAAACGGCGGAATCTCCACCTTCGGCCGATACGGATGCGGAAGGCGAAGACGGGACAACGGAATCCGCGCTTCCGGAGGATTCCGGCGCCGATGGCGAATTTTCGGGCCAGTTCCCCTCCGATGCGGAGTTCGACGGAACATTTGACGGGCAGACGCCGCCCGACGGTCAAACGATGCCCGACGGCCAAACGCCGCCCGACGGCAGCTTCGGCGGCACGGAAGGTTCTGAAATGCCGTTTGATGATATGACGACATCCGATGATAATACTACGGAAAACAACCCATAAAGGGAGGACAGAGCAAATGAAAAAAGGATTGATACTTCTATCGGTGTGTATGCTGCTTGTTCCAGGATTAGCGGCTGCGGAAGAGCTTGAGGGGAATGTGGTCGCCGCGCAGTCGACGATCGTCACCTCGCCGTACGGCGGCGTTGTGCGGTCCGTATCGGTACGCGAGGGGCAGACCGTGCAGGAGGGCGACGTTATCGCCACGATGCAGACAACGAAGGTGTATGCGCCGGAGAGCGGCATCGTACGCGGTATCTTCGCCGAAACCGGCGACGACGTGACGGATACTGCGGTGCTCTATATCGCGCCGGAAAGCCAATATACGATCTCCTGCACAACGGACAAAGCTTATAACGCGCAGGAAAATGATTATATACGCATTGGTGAATCGGTATATATTGTTTACCTGTCCAACAAGAAGTACAACGGCTACGGTATCGTAACGGCTGTGGACGGATCAAGCTATACGGTGGAAACGACAGAAGCAAGCCTGTACATGGACACGACCGTATATATCTACCGTAATGAGGATTATACCTCCGAAAACCGGCTCGGTAACGGCACGGTAGACCGTGTCAGCGAAACGGCGATCTACGGGAGCGGAAGCCTGTTGAAAGTGTATGTTGAAAACGGGGAAGAGGTCACCCGCGGGCAATTGCTGTTTGAAACCGTAGACGGCGAGATGCTCTGCACGGCGTCGGAAGACGGCGTTATCACCGCGGATACGGCCGGAACGATCGAATCATTAAACATCGCCGCTGGGGATACCATTTCCAAAGACGACGTTTTAATGACTGTCATCCAGTCCGGCCAATACGAGATCGAATTCGCGATCACAGAGGATCTCCTCAGCTCCGTTTACGTCGGGCAGGAAGCTACAATTTCCTTTAACTGGAATGAGCAGCTGGGTGAATTCGTGCAGGGGACTGTTACGCGTATTTCCTACATCAGCGACGAAGACAGTACGGACACATCAAGCGTCCAGTATTTAGGATATATTTCCTTTACGGCGGATGATTCGGTGAAGCTAGGAATGAGCGTTACCGTAGAGACACTGGACTGATAAAGGCCGGAGGGTAGAGGTATAACGATGAGTGATTCAACGATGAACAAAACGATCCGGAGGAAAAAGCGCCGGAAGCGGATTCGAAAGCTGATCATCTGGCTGGTTATCCTGCTGTTGGGCGCCGGCGCGGTGTATCTGTTCGTGATTCCCAAACTGAAGGCAGAGACAACGATCACCTATGAAAGCTATACGGCTACACGAGGCGCGATCTCAAACTCTATGAGTTTTTCCGGATCGATCGACGTGATCAACGATGAAACGCTGTCAGCGGAATCCGCCGGTACGGTTCGTGTAATCTACGTGGAAGTGAATGAAAAAGTCTCCACGGGAGACCGCCTGATGCGCTTGTCCAACGGGGAAATCCTCAAAGCGAGTTTCGATGGCGAGGTCAACGAGATCTATGTGGAAGAAGGCGACGAGGTTTCCGCAAACACAGAGCTGATCGAGATCGTGGATTTTGAAAACCTGCAGGTATCTATCCGCGTGGATGAATACTCCGTCGTCGAAGTCAGCGCGGGCCTGGCCTGTAACGTGACCGTTACGGCGCTGGAACAGACCTTTGAAAGCGTCATCACCCATATCAACCGCATTCCGTCAGGCGGATCTTCTACGTCCTATTATACCGTGACGGCGGAATTTTCCGGTTCCGAACAGGTGCTGCCGGGTATGCAGGTAACTGTGGTGATCCCCGAAGAAGAAGCTGATGACGCCGTGATCATCAACAGCGACGCCCTGAGCTTCGGGGTTTCAAACAATGCCTATGTCCTGGTTCAAAACGAGGACGGCGATATGGAACAGGTCTACGTGGAAACCGGCGTGGATAACGACAACTACATACAGATTATAAGCGGCATCGATGAGGGCCAGACTGTTTACAAGGCGGTCGAGACCACGGAAGAGGCCAGCGGTCTTGCAAGCCTGTTCTCCTCGCTGACGGGTGGTTCGGCGACCGGCGGCGGGACTATGCCGTCGGGGATGAGCGGAGACTTTGATATGTCAGATATGCAGACCCGCACGTTTGACACCACAAACTTCGGCGGCGGCGACTTCGGCGGCGGCGGTGGAATGCCATGATGAAGGATAAAGCAAGCATGGCCGCGGTTATGGAGCCTTTTTTCCGGATGCGTGATATCGTGAAAAAATATCCGATGGGCGATGAGGAAGCGGTCGTACTCAAGAACGTCAACCTCGACATCAATGACGGCCAATACTTGTCCGTGCTCGGACCGTCGGGAAGCGGGAAATCCACGCTGATGAACATCGTCGGCTGCCTGGATAAAGCGTCTTCGGGCGAGTATATCCTGCGCGGCAGGCTGATTGAAGCCTTGGATGAAACGGATCTGGCGGAGATCAGAGGACGCGAAATCGGGTTCATCTTTCAAAACTCGCAGCTTCTGCCCAAACTCGACGCACTCAAGAACGTGGAATTGCCGCTGCTGTATGCGGGGGTTCGCCCCCGGAAACGTACGCAGCTGGCAAAGGAAATTCTCGCAAAAGTCGGCCTGGACGACCGGATGTACCATTACCCGAATATGCTTTCCGGCGGCCAGCAGCAGCGCGTAGCCATCGCGCGGGCGCTGATTACAAACCCGACCTTGCTTTTAGCGGATGAACCGACAGGCGCGCTGGACCAGGCGACGGGGCAGCAGATCATGAGTCTGTTCGAAGAACTTAACAGGGACGGGCATACGATCATCATGATCACGCATGACCTCAACGTCGCCAAGCATGCCCATCGAACCGTACATATCATCGACGGTATGCTGAGCGAAGGCGAGGTGACAGAATGAACGCAATGGTGCATAAGCTGCTGGGCGGCGTGTACATGTTCACCGAAAGCGTGAAGATGTCCATCTCCAATATCATGCACAACCGGCTGCGCTCCTTCCTGACCATCCTGGGTGTGCTGATCGGCGTAACGGCTGTCATCGCCCTGATCACAACGGTATCGGGCGTAAGCACCTCGCTGTCGGACTCGTTCACATCCATGGGCGCCGATACCATGACCGTCTCCGTTACCGGAAACGACATGCAATCGGGCCTGACGGCCGAAAACATGAATGAGATCGCGGAGTTTGACGAAATCAACGGCGTTATTCCCAGCGTTTCGGCCTCGGTGGCCGTCGCCCGCGGCGACGAATACGAATCCTCCGTCACTGTAATGGGGCGCAATACCTACTTCTTTACGGAGAACGACGACGCGGTGGAACGAGGCAGGGCCATTACGCCCATAGACGTTTCGGAAAGCTCGCGGGTTTGCTTAATCGACACGGATCTTGTGGAAGAATTCTTCTACGGCGTGGATCCGATCGGTGAGACGCTGTATATCGACGATCTGAGCTTTACGGTCATTGGGATCATTTCTGAGGATATCGATGAAACGATTACGGAAATGATGTCCGACGGCTCCGGAATTATCGTGCCGTATACGACGGTTCTCAAGATGAATTCGGAACGCTATGTAAACTCCATCACCGTTTATCTCAACGAACTCGGCCAGCAGAATCTCGATGCTTTGGAAACAAAACTCGGAGAATATCTGGATGCGGTGTTCAGCTATGAAGACGATACATATACCATCTCAACGATGGAATCCATCCAGGAGATCATGGATTCGATGTTATCGATGATGAGCGCGCTGCTGTCCGGTATCGCATCGATCTCGCTGGTGGTCGGCGGTATCGGTATCATGAACATGATGCTGACCAGCGTCACGGAACGTACGATGGAGATCGGCATGAAGAAAGCCATCGGCGCGAAACCCGGACAGATCCAGGTACAATTCCTGATCGAAGCGTTTCTGCTGTCGATGATCGGCGGCGTTGTGGGCATTATTCTGGGCATCGTGCTGTCCGCCATCCTCTGCCAGGTGATGGGAACGACATTTACGATATCTTACTCGGCAATCGCCCTTGGCGTAGGGTTTTCAGCGGCGGTCGGCATCCTGTTCGGATGGTCGCCCGCACGCAAGGCATCAAAGCTTAATCCAATCGACGCGCTGCGTCGCATGTAATCGTGGAGGTAAAGACGATGAAAAGAAAAACAATACTCTCAATTCTTGTGGTATGTATCCTGGTGCCAAGCCTGGCGTTTGCCAGCGTCAGCTTTGAAGGCTCGGTAGTCTCGAAAAACTCAACCGCGGTGATGGCGTCCTTCGGCGGCGTGGTCAGCTCCGTTGAGGTACAGGCGGGCGACATCGTGGAAGCGGGGGATGTACTCGCCGAGGTGATCACCACCAAGGTATATGCCACGACCGCAGGTGAAATCACCGGTGTATTCGGCCAGACGGGCGACTATGTGGACAACGTCGTGGACCGTTACGGCGCCGTGCTCTACATCACGCCGGAGCGCAAATACACCATTACCGCCGATATCAGCAGGGGGTATAACGAAGGCGCGAACATCTATGTGCATCTGGGCGAAACGGTGTACCTGCGCAGTTACGCCTTATCCATCGGGAACACCGGGACCGGCGTCATCACCGCCGTTGACGGCGATGAATTCACCGTGGAAACGACGCAAGGCGAATTCTGGGTCGGGGAAACGATCTCGGTTTACCGTGATTCGGAGTATACGACCAGTACCCGTATCGGCCGCGGCGAGCTGAGCCGGGTTGATGAGATCGCGATGAGCGGCTCCGGAAGCATCATAGCGATGTATGTTGAAGACGGCGATACGGTGGAGCGCGGACAGCTTTTGTATGAAACGGTGTCCGGGGAGCTTGATAACCTGACGGCGGACGGAAACGAGCTGAAATTCACAGCCGCAGGCATCGTAGAATCCATTGAGGTTTCGGCCGGCACTTCGGTAGAGAAGGGCGCGCTGGTCGCTACGGTATGTTCTACGGATACCATGCAGGTGCTTGTGGAGATCAACGAATATGATCTGGCGGACGTTCATGTCGGCGACGAGGTATACCTCAGCTTCAACTTCGACGATTCGGGATCGAGTACGATTGTCGGAACGGTGGAAATGATTTCCGATATTAGCTTCTCCTCCGATTCGTCCGATGTTTCCTACTACGTCTACGTGGATTTCGTACCGACCGACGACATCCGTCTTGGCATGACAGTACTGATGGAGACGATGGACGACGAAACCGCTTTGGAAAGCGGAGTATAATCGCGGAGATACCGCGGATATCACAGGCGGAAGATTTGTCGCCTGTGTATATATAGACCAGGAGGGCGTATCTATTCGATACGCCCTCCGTTTTGGTTGTTTATGATTTTTACTTTTTTGTCGGTCGCCTCAGGAATGCCGGAATGCCCAGATCATCGCGTTCGGCGGAAGGCTTTTCCTGCTGCGGAACGGACTGCCGGGTGGCGCGCGGTTTTGGCTGCTGTGCATCCCCAACAGGAGCGGCTTCCTGTGTGAAGTCCGGCTGCTGTTTACTTCCGTAGGATTGGCCATACTCCATACGCGGTATATTCTGGTACGGCGTGCCCTGCAGCGGAGCATCGTTACCCGGAGCGCCGTAGCCCTGCATCATCTGCGGCATGGCGGCAGGCGTGGGAGCCCCGCCGTAATTCCCGTAGTATCCGCCGCCCGGAGCCGCATTGCCCGGAACGCCGTCGGCTACGTCGTCATAGCCGGTCGCCGGGTACTCCTGCTGCACAAAGGGCGTTGCGCCGTAGCTGCCGGAGTAACCGGCGTTGAGGTCGCCGCCGCCGAAGGAATGCGTCCAGTCGCTGCCCGTATCGGCCTTTGCGGCTTCCTGCTTGGGCGGGAAAGGCACTTTTTCAAAGCCGGTGGCGATTACCGTAATGCGGACTTCGTCGTCCATTTCATCGCTGATACCGGCGCCGAAGATAATATTGGCGTCGTCGTCCGCTTCCTCCATCACGAGGCTCGCGGCTTCGTTGATATCGATGATTGACATGTCGTTTCCGCCGGTGACGTTAATCAGGATGGCGCGCGCGCCCTCGATGTTGGTCTCCAGAAGCGGGCTTAAAATAGCGTTCTTCGCGGCCTCCACCAGTTTATTTTCGCCCTTGCCAACGCCGATGCCCATGTGGGCGAGACCGCCGGATTCCATGATGGTCTTCACGTCGGCGAAGTCCAGGTTGATCAGCGCGGGTACGGCGATTAAGTCGGAAATGCCCTGAATGCCCTGGCGGAGAACATCGTCGGCGATGCGGAATGCGTCCAGCATCGTCGTTCCCTTGGAAACCACCTGCAACAGCCTGTCGTTGGGAACCACAACCAGCGTGTCCACGCGCTGCTTTAGCTCGATTACGCCCATTTCGGCGTTTTTCATCCGCTGCCTGCCTTCGAACTGGAAGGGCTTGGTGACCACAGCGATCGTCAGGCAGTTTAAATCACGGGCGATCTCGGCAATGATCGGCGATGCGCCCGTGCCGGTGCCGCCGCCCATACCCGCCGTGACGAATACCAAATCCGCGCCGCGGATGGCCTGTGCTATTTCCTCTCTGCTTTCCTCGGCGGCCCTGCGGCCGATATCGGGCACGGCGCCCGCGCCCAGACCCTTGGTCAGCTTTTCGCCGATCTGGATGGTCGTGCCGGCTTTGCTCATCGAAAGGGTTTGACGGTCAGTATTCACGGCGATGAAATCCACGCCCTTGAGGCCGGAATCCACCATGCGGTTGATAGCGTTGTTGCCGGCGCCGCCGCAGCCGATGACTTTAATGCTGGCAAAGCTTTGCTGATCCTCAATTTGAAACTCTAGCACAGTATTTCCTCCTACATAACTTGCGTTAGCATACCGGGGGTATGGGTAACATAACGATTAGCTGCCAAGCAAGCTTTTAAAGAAGTCCTTCACGCCGCCCGACGAGGCGGGGGCGGTGCGGGCTTCGACAGTATCGATAATCAAATCCATCAATCCCATGGCGCTTGCGTAGATGGGGCTGGAAAGCTTAATTGTGCGCTTTACGGTCTCGCGCACGGGCTTGCCGAGACGTCCGGACAGATAATCGCGCCCGCCGCGGTTTAGCGCCAGCCCGCCGCCGGTAAGGAAGATGGTGGACCAGTTCCCGGTCTTGATGCCGCTTTCCTCAATGCTGTCCTTGATCATATCCGCAATCTCGTCCACACGGGGCTCCAGCACCGCGGCGACGTCCTCCTGCGGGAAGCTTTCCTGCTTTACGCCTTCGCCCAGGGACACGGAATAGGACTGGTTTTTGCCCGATACGCCGTATACATACTCGCGTTTGATCTGTTCGGCCGACGCCAGCGGGATTTTGAGGCCTTCCGCGATATCCGTGGCGATATGCCCGCCGCCGACCGGCATGGATTTCTGGTAGATCACGGCGTCGCCCTCAACCACCATGACGTCCGTGCAGATATATCCGATATCAATCAGGATGGCCGTACGGTCGCGGTCCTCTTCCAGCAGGTAGAGCATCGCTTCGCCGGTGCAGCTGGAGAAAAACCCGCTTACCGAGATGTTGAGGTCCCGGAGCCTTGCCATGATATCGTCCAGGAAGAACGTATCCGCCACCACGAAGGAAACCAGCGCTTTAAGCTCCGAGCCTTTCATGCCGACGGGTTCGAGCGTTTTTTTGCCGCCATCCACCATAAACCACGCGGGGCTGCGGTGCACCACCACGCCGCGCACGGGGGAGAGCTGCTTATCCGCCTCGTTGAATATTTTTTCCACGTGCTTGGGAGATACCCGCGGGTCCGCGCCTTGGATGGTCACCGAAGCCTCCACCACATAGACGCGGGTAAACTCGCCGGGGACACCCACGTTGATCTCCTTGAGCTTGCGCCTTGCCTGCGATTCCGCCTCGGTAACCGACTGCAGGATCGCGTCGTTCAATACCACCGGATTGTTCCATTCGCCGTCTATATAGCCCTCATACGCGGCTATACCGGCGCCGACGATATCACACCGTTGGTTCCCGCTGGTTTCGGAGATCAGCGTAACAATTTTACTTGTGCCAAAGTCAATCGCAGCGATTGTCGATTTCATTGCTAAACATTCCCCTGTTCCTTTTATGGTCTATGGTTCATATTCCAAGCAACACTGCTTCATTCAATATCGTTTCATACTTCCAGGCAGGGTTCAGGCCCGCGCTTATTCATGGGTTTCATGAAATACTGGAATGCGTCATATTTTATTGTATCCTTTTTGTAAGGATTTCGCAATAGTTTACGCTTTCTTTTTTTCATTTATATGCCCGGCAGCGGAAGGTATGGCGCGCCGCCGCGTAAAAGAAGGGGAGAAAGCGCCCGTAATTGCGGATGCGCGGTATGCGGCAGGTGATTTGTTCCCCGGGTAGTATACCACGGGAAGCGCCGTATCGGCAACTCCGCACGCTCCTTGTTACATCATCGGGACGAACGGATGTGGTTGAAAATCACGGGCCGACATGGTACATTGAAAGCCGGAATACGGGAACGGAGGCGCAGGATGGCGGATCGGATCGAACGGATACTGGAACGGGTGGAAAAACCCGTGCGGTATATGGGAAAAGAACGCAACACGGCCGTGATTCCCTTTACGCAGGCGGAGGTTACCTTCGCGTTTTGTTTTCCGGACACCTATGAAGTCGCAATGTCCCACCTGGGGATGAAGATCCTTTACAGCATCCTCAACGACGTCCCGGGCGTGCTGTGCGAACGCGTGTGCATGCCGTGGGTTGACATGATGGACGCCCTGCGGGAGGAGCATATTCCGTTATTCTCGCTGGAAAGCCGCACGCCGCTGAAGCTGTTTGATATCGTCGGCTTCACGCTGCAGTACGAGATGAGCTATACCAACGTGCTGCACATGCTTGCGCTGGGCGGCGTTCCCGTAAAAGCCGCGGACAGGGGAGAGGATGACCCGGTCGTCATCGCG
>Ga0116164_10001764_pt1 | contig 16012 bp, 21 predicted proteins | sample AD_UKC109_MetaG_FD_89888 | JGI IMG/M metagenome (GOLD analysis project Ga0116164, IMG submission 89888) | Active sludge microbial communities of municipal wastewater-treating anaerobic digesters from Hong Kong - AD_UKC109_MetaG | ecosystem: Engineered > Bioreactor > Anaerobic > Digestate... | reverse complement strand
CAATTGGCGTCATGCCATCTGGGGCAATCATGCTAGTAAATACTGCTATCAATATCTCACCGACTGCAGTATTTAAAAACAACCTAAGAGAAAGACTCAAAACACGAGTAGCCTCACCAAACACCTCTAGTATCCCTATAAAGAAATTAATTGGGTTCCAGGGCTTATCTGAAAAATAATGCTTTAAATGCCCCTTAGCGCCTTGTTCTTTAATAGAAAGTATTTGAACTAAAACTATTGCCGTAATACTCATGGCAATAGTCCCATTAAGATCAGCAGTTAATGGCCTAAAGAGAGGTATACCGTCTACATGAATCGCCGGACCAACAATCGGTAAGATTCCCATTAAATTACTGAATAAAATAAACAGAAAGAATGATCCAAAATACGGTGTATACTTTGCCGCTTTTTCTCTACTACCGAAAGGACCTTGCAGTAGATTGATTATAAACTCCATCACCATTTCAATCACGGCAGAAAACTTACTTGCGCCAGGTCTAACCTTAGTTTTCTTTGATGCATAAAGTAATATGCCACCAAGAAGCATAGCGCAAAGTATTCCATAAATAATCGAGTTCGTAACAACAAAACCACCAAACTTATGGATCGGCTCTGCTTTTAGACTTACATGTATGCCACCAGAAGCCATTAAATTTAGATGATTTAAGTTGAACACACGCCTCCAATTAGGTCACAGCAAGTCTGACTTATTATATTTAAGGATATCCTCATTTATTGGACAGTTTACCAAAACAGATATCAAGTGACAACATTGACAAATTTTATATTATATGATAAGATGAAAGGATGGACCACAAACAGTGGTTCTCGCTGCAATAGGAGGCAAATTGCGCACAACATTTATCGCGACACTGCTATGTGTCGTGTTGGGCGCCATTGTCGCCTTGTTTGCAGGCCCCGCCAAGGCGGGGTGGTTCATATTAGTTGCACCGTTCGTCGGTGCAACTGCCGGAATCATCTCCGGCGAAGTCGAAGACTAGTACTTCGACTCGTGCTCAGACCAACTTCACGCAGTGGGCAACATAGCTCATGTAAGTAATCGTGTACTCTTCGGAAAGGAGGGAAGTTGGAAGAAGCGCAACTATACGACCAGGGGACTCACCTTGACGAACCTCAGTATAGGCACAATCCGATCGACAGCGGTCGATTGCTTGGCCTGTACTTGCTTGTTGGGGTTGGCGTTCTGGTTACTGGGTTTTCTTTGGCCTTCCCGCACAGCTATGTGCGAGAAGTCAACGGACCAGTGGCCGGAACGGTCGTGGCGGTAATTGCCGGTATTTTGTGGGGATCGGCCCACTACGCCGGTAACTCCGCCACAAACCCCGACACCAGGCTCAAGGTTGCCGGCCTCAAGACCGCCATGGTCTTTGGGTTGGCATCCGGCGCAATCGTTGCCGTTGCATCTTACGCCTACCGCGGTCAAACCGGTGGACTACAGATCAACGGAATCGAAGCGTCACTGGCCATCCTGGGCTGGTTCATCTTCAGTACGATAGTGCAGAAGATCAAAATCAACCTGGGAAACCAGTAGCCTCTGGTCGTCCATTGGGCTAGTGCTGTCCAGAATGTAGAACAAGGTATGTGAAGTGCTGGTCACTATAAACTACCTCTAGCTACAGAGCACTAGTGGCGGGCGGATGGTGACACCGAGTCACTGAGCGCAAATATTGCGCTCCCGCCTCCACAGATACGTCAGTAGGTAAAGAACTACTCTGATGAGCTCTAGATATTAAATCAGTGAGCGAAACGTAAACGATTCTCAAAATTATCTAACTTGCATGTCATTTTTGCGCCAGCAAGAATTATTACAATATAAAACCAAAATATGATTTAACGAAGTTGGTGATATAATTTGGTTATGATTAATTTAATAGCACACGCTGGTGAAGTTCATACTACAGTAGAGGATGCCATTAAGCATTCGGGTGAAAGCACATCAATAATGTGGGTAATACTGCTATTGGTGCCATTTTTAATTGCTTTCGTTGCTCATTCAGTATTAAAGCTAAAGGTTAGCTCAACATTGCTATTGTTATCATTATTTCTAATTGGTTTTAGTGTGTATTCCTACGTCACACCCAGTGCGTATACGGCCATATCTCTGATAACCGGCTTCACGATTGTCTTTGCACTTACTTTTATAGGGTTAGTAGCAAAAGAATAATACAAACTGTATACTTGCTTATTTTTAAGTATTTGCTTAATATTAAATTATGTCCAATGTTAATCTTTCCCAAATCTTTCACGCCCTAGGAGATAACACGCGTTTTACCTTGTTTCAAATACTTGGCCGCAAGTCAGAGATTTGCGTAGGGGCATTAGCAGAAAAATTAGATATTAGCTCAGCATGTGTATCTCAGCATATGAAGATTCTAGCCGACGCTGGACTTGTAGTCAGAGTCAGGGAAGGTCAGAGAGTTTGTTATCAAATCTCTAGGGACTCTGCTACGAATAAGGCATTGAATAATTTAATTTTTGAAAAGGAGTAGTAGTATGTCAAAAGCAACAAACGTAATAGTGTATTCAACAAGCTGGTGCGGTTACTGTCATCAAGCTATGGCATATTTTGATAGCATTGGTGTCAAGTATAAACAAATCGATGTTGAAGAGGATAGGGCAGCCGCTGAAGAGATGGTAAAAAAGAGCCATCAGATGGGAGTGCCGGTTATCGAAATTGGGAAAGAAGTGATTGTTGGATACAATCGACCCAAAATAGATGCGGCACTCAAGGCATCTGATCTATTAGAGAAATAATAAAAACTGAGTAAATTCAGTCGCAAGTTTACCTATTAATATTCCCGGTGTCTTAAGACATGCTCTCGATGCAGTCAAAGTATTATTTGGTGTTTACGTAGCTACTCTAGTGATATTTATCACTGTATTAATTGCAGCCTAGTTTATTATTAAATTGTAATCAGGAGTATTCTATGACGCAAATTGAACTACCGCCGAACCAACCGACTAATTTCGACCAAATACAAACACAAGATCCAAATGGATCTTTTTTTGAAACTGAATTAAGTGATGAAGAGATTATGGAAAGAATCAACTCAATACCGTCAGCACTTTTTAGCCTCAAAGATCCTACTGAAATTGAAGTGCTAGATGCCGTATTTATTGCCCTTGGCTACCTCCCAACAGAAGACGATATATTAAATTTTGAAAATTTAGGCGACACGCACTCCAGTATGCAGTTACGCAAAATACGTGACAGTTTTTTAGGTAACACACGGCTTGCAATTAACCTATTTAGAAACGAATATTTTGAAGACGGTATTCGCAGCACCGACAAGATTGTCGAATTATACGAACAAACTGATTATGCAGATAACGACATCATAGTAAAAGCCTTGAGAATCTTAGGAGCCCAACACAGATCAAGCGAAACAATCAAAAATAGCGAAGCCACTATAAGGCTAATGTATTTAGCTTCTTCCGAGTAATGAACAGATGTACTATAGGAGTTGCTAGCGTATACTAAATACATGGCATTTGAAGATTTTAAACAAAAGAAATCAATAGTAGTAGTTTTTACTGGCGAAAATAAAGGAAAAACAAGTGCTAGTATTGGCTTAATGTGCCGAGCACTTGGGCGTGGTCACAAGGTTGCATACATACAGTTTATTAAACACTGGGAGGTCGGTGAACATACCTTTATCCATAAAATTGAACCACTATTTAAAGACCAGCTATTCTTTTACAAAGGCGGGAAGGGGTTTTTCAATGCTGGTGATTTAAGCGAAAAAGATATCGATGATGAAACGCACAAAAAATCTGCGGTTGAAACACTAAAAATTGCTTCTGAAAAATCCATTAGCGGAGAATTTGATCTTGTAATATGCGACGAACTAAGTAACGCCGTACACGATGGACTACTCGGAGTGAACGACTTAAAATCAATCATTAACAACCGCTCAAAAAACACATCACTTTGTATCACGGGGCGTAACTTTCCACCCAAACTTCTGAGTTCCGTAGATATTGCTACAAATATGACTAAGTTAAAACACCATTTTGATGATCAATTTATAGCCAACAAAGGTATAGATTACTAATTAACCGATTTGCTTTACTAATGAACCAATACTGCCGCTGGAATCAAAGTCGCTATGCTGTCTCAGTCTTTGAAGCAAAGCTGAGTTATTTGACACTATATGTAGACCGGTTCGACCAAGCATTGCAGTATACTTTTCTGCCCATTGTACTAATCGTCTTTCGTTAGACTCATCATTTGCACACAAATGCATAATCTCTAAGTTTGAATCATTAGCCTCTGGAAATACTAATGTTGTAGCCCCTATAATCAAACCACTTTCTTCTGATAATATTGCGCCATTAAAGCCACCCCGTACAGTTTTTGGATCGAAAACAATTTGATTATTAGCATAATAGTTTTCAACACTATTAACTCTTATCGTACTGCCGTTATATATTGTTCTTACTTTAGTCACGATTGTCTAATATACAACTTTAGACATTATTACGCAAACCTGAGAGCATCTTGACAGATATCAAACTTTCTTTAATATTAAGGTATGATTAAGACATATGATAATTTAGACCTAGGAAATGTCATAAGTTCAGATACAGCATGCGAAGAAATTCTTAGTTCAAAAGAACCACAAAATCTTATTGTGGGACTTGAATTTTCAAATAAAAACACACATCTTGAAGTTGAAGAGATTGAAGCATGCATAGCAGAACGAATCGGGGTAGACCTAGACACAGAACAAGCTCCATATGGTGTATATAGCACTAAATTTACTCTGAACTCTTTGTTAAAGGCATATAACACCAAGTTCCACGGGCAACCAAGATTAGTTTTAGCTGAGTTAGGAATCTCTAAAAACATTTCAACCGGAAGATACATAATTCCTTCGCCAGATGCAAAAAAAGCTTGCGCAAAAATGCTAGAATATGGAACCAGAATCAGAAAAGCTACGGCAATAGTAGGAGAAAGAGTCGAGTTTCGTAAAACAACTATCAAGAGCGTTAAAACGATAGACAACCCGTATTACATAGAATCACTCAAGACTGCCGACCAACAACATCACGGTATTCCGTACGACAAAGGGTTCATGTCCAGTTACGACCGTGGAACTCTAGGTACTATTTAAAAATTATTCAGTGTTTATCGGTTTTCAAAACTGCAACAACCCCTGCGCCGGCAACTACTTTACTGAATTTGTCTTGAAACATTCCCATGCCTTGCTCTAATGTCTCTAACATAACCCCAGCCTCATCAGAATTTGGCTTCATGACTTCAATATGAAGCTGCAAAGACCTAAAAGCACTAGATGTCGTTAGTTCTGAAACTTCCTGAATACGTTTTTTTAATTCAGCTCTTGTTCTTCGACGATGATCTATCCACTCTTTATCTGGGTCGACAAATAGACTTAATGCTTTATCTTCTGCGGGATTATGCGCATCCCAGTTTTCGATTAAACTTCCGAAGTGCTTTTTTTGCATTAGATATATTCAGTTTTTTTGACTGAATAAATGCAACTTTAGAGGCATTCCATAATAAAATCTCGTCTTCAATTTCAAATTGATCTTCTTCAGATAATAATTCGTAGTCAGAATCAAAATATTTATTAGCCAAATACCTTCTATGTGGCTCAACTGTTCTACCAAGCTCAACTATAGGACCGTATGGCACTGCGCCAACAAAAACATATTCACGTATTTCTTCAGAAAGATTACTAAATATCAGAGCAGCTTCAAGGGCTTTTTTAGAAAATTTATTTCTATTAATTTCGGCAAATTCACTTGTATTACTCCAGTTTCCGTTTTCAAGCCCGTAATAATATGTTTCTACCATTGCAATGGCGGTACGTTCCTGACTGGGTTTTTCGTGTAAATTTTCATCCATCTGAAGTGCTAATATCTCTGCTGGTGATATATTTTCATAAATCTTACAATTTACGGTAGATTCGCTCCAATTCGAGATATCATAACCAGCATCTATGGCACGTTTAATTCTTTGATTTTCGATATCATCAATTGCGTCAACTCTTGTATGGCCAGCAATCACTAAATTATAACGACCGTCTTCATTAGGTATATAGTCAGAAATATGATGACTCTTCTTCCATAACTTATTGATAAAATTTAGGTAATCTTCAAAAGACTCATGGCTAAGAACAGCGACATCGGGTGGGTTGATAATATCATTATTTCAATAGATTCTTTAATACTTTCAAATGCCGGGTTACTACTTCCGCGTTGCTGTGAAACCCGTATCAAAGATTGTACAGGCAGATCTTGCATATGCTTTTTGCCATATTCACGAGGTCGTAAATACTCTGGCATCTCAGATATATTCAAGCAATTTGAATCTAATTCAAAATTTTGTGTTTCTTTTGACACCCAAACCTCTCACTTCGTTATATATTCTAGTATGTCATTAATTAATGTAAGCCACAATAATCATTGCAAAATTCACAATCTTGACAGAATATCGACAAAGAGTAACATGAGCTCAGGATCAAGCAATAGGCAATTATTATGAAAAAGCCCGAACAATTCCTACGTCCACAGAGCAAAGAATCATCACAATTAATTAATGGTGCTGTTATGTGCGGTCTACTAGGCTCACAAAACATATACAGACTCGTTGGAGAAAATATCCATAATTACAGCACTAGTGACAAGGGCATCATAGTGCCAGCACTAAGAACAATAGATGATTTTACGCTCGGCGAAAGAGTATGGTTTTTTGATCCATCAGTACATTCAACACACCAACATGGGGTTGTATCCTCATTTATAACCGAGTTGAATCAGCTAAGCGTTAACAGACTAGACAGCAATACGAGCTTCCAAACTATTATTTCTCCTACTCACTATGGCTTATGGCGACTAAGTGATGTCAAGACAATTATGCAATTTAATGACATATTTCGTGGTCAAGGGACACCCAATCCAATGAGCATTATAGAAGCAGTTCAACGAGACGCCCTGCCAGATAATAACGACCTTTTACTTAGGTCTATACATCGAAAACTCAGCTATAGACCATCGGACCACCCACATCTTGCAAATCCACTAAGTGGTTCTTCAGCTATAATGCATACATGAACAAGCGATCTAAGAAGAAACTTATCAGATTAATAGTGTCGCTAATAATTATCGTCTTAATATCGCTGATTGAGACAAATAGTAACTTTAACGACACCAAAAATAATGCAGAGCAAAAAATCATTCAAAATACACCCGGATTATACACGGTTACAAAATTTGATGATGGCGACACAATTCAAGTAGATATGGAGGGTAAAAAAGAGACTGTTCGTTTCATCGGAGTTGATACGCCAGAAACGCATGATCCACGCAAACCGATTCAGTGCTTCGGTAAAGCTGCCTCAAATTTTACAAAGTCAACAATAGACCAGAATAGAGTTAGGTTAGAATCAGACCCTACTGGAAGCAATAGAGACAGGTACCAAAGACTACTCAGGTATGTCTATCTACCAGACGGAACACTAGTTAACTTAAAAATTATCGCCGAAGGCTATGGCTTTACGGTTACAGCATTTCCATTCACAAAGATGGAGGAATTTAGATTAGCTCAAAAAAATGCTAGAATCCAAAATATAGGGCTCTGGTCGAAATGTGAGCTTGAAGAAACAAAAGGACGAATACAAACCGCCCCCGAAGCGCGCTAACTACCAAACACTACCGGCAAATTTTATATGTTTGTGATTGCTAGATAATCTATTGTAGAGCTTCTCCAGATCTGCAATCTGTTTTGATTCTGTATAACCTGTAGCAAATTCGATACTAGATGTAGACATTTTAGATCTAAGGTTTTTATCAGTTAGAATTTGAACAATTTTATTAGCAAAATCTTCTGGGTCATCATCTGCTAACAGACCATTTCTATGATTATGAAAAATTTCAGAGACATTTTTATCACAAAGCACCAACGGCAATCCAGCTCCAGCAGCTTCGTGCAAGACAAGTCCCTGTGTATCCGTAAGTGAAGGGAAGGCAAAAATATCTGCAGAGGCATAAATAACACCGGCATGACTACGCTCGTAATGTCCTGTAAATATAATTCTGTCTCTTAGGTTATAGAGCTTGGCTTTTTGTTCAAGTTCCTCTCGATAATCAAAGTCTCCTGCAAACATTAATTTGATATCTTTATACTTTGGTGCAATAAAGCCACCAAACGATTCTAGTAATAGATCAAGATTCTTTTCTTTACTTATTCTTCCCGCATAAAGAATAACTTTTTCATTACTGTCGATGTTGTATCTTTGTTTAAATTCAGAGATATCAGCATTACTTGGCTTTGCAAGAGGATCAACCCCGGTAGGCATTAATACAAGCTCTGATTTGGTATGCCAATTTGTCAATTGCTTTTGGTGTTTTTTAGAAAGCACAATAACAGCGTCACATCTATCGTGAATGCTAGTTATATATTCCGCTGTCAACCTTTTTACCCATGTTTTAAAACGACCATCTTCTGGGATTTCTATAAATGCACGGCCCCAGCTCTTCAAACGTCCTTTTAAAACAATCGGCGCAGCAATTGGGAAGGCAAGAATTACCTTTTGAGAAGCGGGGTAGTAGTCTACATATTGATATATATCTGTAGAATATTGCGATATAACAGGAATATCGTACTTTAAGCCAGCCATCAGACCAAGCAGCCCTACTTGATTTGGAGTAAAGAAATGTATTACGTCTAATTTTAATTTATTTATTTTCTGAAGTTGCAAAGGAGGAAAGAAGACGCTTGTTAAATCCTCTTCATAAGTAGCGCCTTTAATGGCTCGAAATCTAATTATACTAGGATCGGTTTCTACATATTCTGAATCTGAGCTCGGTGCAAAAATATACACCTCATGCCCCAAGGCCTCTAGTCCAGACCTCGTTAATTGCACTACGAAGCTAATGCCGTTTGTAACAGGCAAGTAGGTGTCTGTAAAAAGACCGATACGCATATACAAGTAGTTTACCACGTACTTAAACTAGGCGCCCCATTGGGTGTGTCTCGAATCGCCATAATTAACGTTAGTACATCGTTATGGTAAACTGTATTCAAGCATGAGCACAAAGAAACCAATCAAGAAAAAATCTAAAACTAAAAAAGTTAATAAAAAGCCTGAGCTTAGTATTTTCAAAAAAATTACATCAAAATTAAATAAGTTTAACAAGTGGCAAAAATCGGCCATATATATATTGTTTACCGCTGTTATATTACTAACTATACATTTTATTGTCGAAGCTAGTTGGCATCCACTACCTAAAGTTAACTATGGAGTGAGCTTCTCTAAGCTATACGCAGATGAATTGGGGGTAGATTGGAAGGCTAATTTCACTGCATTACTCGATGATATGGAGATTAGAAACTTTCGCCTAATGAGCTACTGGGACGTGAGTGAACCCGTTCAAGGTAAATACAATTTTTCAGATTTAACATGGCAAATGGATGAAGCAGCTAAGCGTGGAGCAAAAGTTAGTCTGGGCCTAGGAATGCGCCAACCAAGGTGGCCAGAGTGTCATAAGCCGAGCTGGTACTCGACTCTTTCAAAGCAAGAACGTGAAGAAGCTATTATAAATTTTGTCAAAGTAACGGTAACTCAGTTTAAAGATCATCCGGCACTACAAAGCTATCAGCTTGAAAATGAAGCCGTCAACAACTGGTTTGGTGAATGTACGCCTGAAGATATAGATCAAAAAAGGCTACAAAAAGAATTTGAGGCAGTTAAGAGTATTGACCAAAAGCATCCTGTTTATATGAGTCTTAGTGATCAACATGGCCTGCCACTAAACAAACCAGTGCCAGACAAATATGGGTATTCTGTTTATAGAATAGTCTGGAATGATAAAACTGGACCATTCAGGTTCTACGTAACCTATCCTACGCCGGTTTGGTATCACAAGATAAGAGGCTGGTGGATAAAAACATTCAAAGACCGAAACATTTTTGTGCATGAGCTTCAAATTGAACCATGGGGCCCAGCCGCCACATCAGATCTAACTGTTGAAGAGCAGAATAAATCTATGAGCCCCAAGCAAATAAACGAAAACTTTCAATTTGCCCGTAAAATTGGATATCCAGATATCTATACATGGGGTGGGGAATGGTGGTACTGGAGAATGACTAAATTTAATGATCCGAGCATATGGAATACAGTAAAAACCGAGTTTCAGAACACGCGACAATAAGCTGTGACTTCGGTGTCAGCTTTTCCATTAAGCAATCTCGTGATTTTAAGATCGACCCAATTGATACCCTAAAATTTTTGATTTACACCGTAGGATTCCGTCGCTTTCGACTCATGAGCTACTGGAATGAGCACGAAGCAGTACCCGGTAGGTACAATTTTGATGAACTCGACCAACAGATTAATCTGATAAAAAATGTAGGTGGAGAAATTTCATTATGCTTAGGAGCAAGACAGCCTAGGTGGCCTGAAAGTCATTGGCCAAAATGGGCACTGAAACTACCTCGAGCCGAAAGATATGAAAGACTATACAAATATATCAAGATTGTGGTTGAAAGATATAAAGACGAATCTAGCATTACCAGTTATCAATTAGAAAACGAAGCATTGAATAGAAGTTTTGGAACAAATGGTGATTTTAATAGAATGAGATTAAGAGAAGAGCTAAAAATAATCAAGAAAATAGATCCCACTAAGCCCGTAATTATGAGTACTAGTAACACATGGGGCATACCACTTTGCAGACCAATACCCGATGCTTTTGGATTCACATTCTATCAAACGCAGTTTGAAAAAGGATCATACACAAAAAACAAACTTCCATACCGTTGGTGGCATGCTAGGGCTATTTTAATAAAAATAATCACTGGCAGGAGATCCTTCATACACGAGCTACAAGCCGAACCTTGGGGACCAAAAGCTATTTGGGAAATGACGACCAAAGAGCAAGATAAATCTATGGATTCCAAACAGCTCAAAACTAATATACACCTTGCAAAAAAAACCAAACTGTTACCGATTGATTTATGGGGTGGTGAGTGGTGGTACTGGCGACACCTACAAGGTGATGATGATATCTATAAAACTGTAATTAAACATCTATCATCAGATGAAGTATAATATTTGTTATGAAAAAGAAGCCCGAAAGTGCTCCGATTGTAAACAGACGAGCAAGATTTGATTACGAACTAGGTGAAACAATCTCAGCTGGTATTATTCTAAGCGGCGCTGAAGTCAGGGGCGCCAGAATGGGCCACGTACGTCTCACCGGTAGTTACGCAAACATAAAACAAAATGAACTTTGGTTAACTAACATGAGTATCTCGATTCCTGATACTGCCAGAAACAAAGATGATGATAAAGAAAACTCTAACCCAAGAAAGCTACTTGTTACAAAAAAAGAGTTATTCAAAATTGAAGAAGCTAAAAAACAAGGTATGACCATTGTGCCAACCAGACTCTTCACAACTGGTAGATTCATCAAAATCGAACTCAGTCTCGCCAAAGGTAAAAAGAACTACGACAAGCGCGAAACCATTAAGCGTCGCCAACAAGACCGCGACGCCAAAAGGGAGATAAAGCGATGAGTCAGCAGGTAACAACCTTCGGCATTCCGGCTAATGCCCGAGATATCGTTGTTTTCGTACATGGATTTGGAGTCCGCTGGGACTCACGTGGGATGTTTGTTGATATTCAGCATGCCCTCCCGAAGAATTGGGGTTACGTATTTTTTGACTTTTACAACATTGATCAATCAGATGTATTCATTAGCCCAATCGATGACCAGATAGCGCGACTAGAGTCTGTGTTACAAAAATTGAAGCAGCTTGCCCCAACCGCCACCGTTCACATAATTGCACACTCTAAAGGCTGTATTATTACCTCACTCACACAGCCAACAATTACCGGTAATGTCGTTTTCTTAGCGCCACCTGAGATTTTTGGGTCAAAATTAGAAAAATATTTTGCGCGTTACCCAAATGCGAAGTTAACTACTACAGAAATATCAATACCCAGAAAAGATGGCACAATTACTCACATTCCTTTAAATTTCTTCGAACAGACTAAAGACGTTGATGCAGAAGAGGCAATGTTAAACTACAGTAAAAAGGCTAGGTTGCATATTTTACAAACTACTCAAGATGAAGTACTGGGCGAAACTGCATACAATAGATTGCGTAAAAGCCCAGATATTGAAATTACCGCCATAGATTCAGACCATAATTTCACAGAACATAGTAGAGAAAAATTAATTAGCTATCTTAAAGGGGTCTTAAATGAGTAAAGAAAAAGTATTTATTGTTGATGAAAATGATAGAGTATTAAAAGAAAAATGGCGTAATGAGCTGACCGACACTGATCGTTGGCGTATTATTGCTATTTGGGTTGAAAATTCACTTGGAGAAATATTATTACAGCAAAGATCGTTGAGCAAAGATCTTAATCCGGGATTATGGACACCTGGCGTAGTAGGCACCGTTGCCGTTCCAGATTCGTATGAAGAAACAGCTTAGGTTGGATATCGTAATATCCACACGTTTCAATGCGTAATCGATCGAAATATAAATGATTTCGTAATTCAACAAGAAGAAGTAGAACAAATTAAGTAGATCACGCCACTAGAGCTACGCAGGGAGTTAAAAGTACATCCAGAAAAATTTACAGTTCCAGAATTATGGGATCAAATATACAATTTTTCAACTGAAGGGTAACACTACTCTCATAAAGTTTATGGTTTGGAATTTTGTTGTCAATTGATATAGTTATCTCCAGTTAGGAGTTGTTATGAACAAACACAAACTTTGGGTTGTTGAAAGTAACGGTGCGCCAAGAAGTGGAAAGGGTACGATCACCAGTGCGCTTACCGAATCTTATGCAGATGCCGCTCAAGATGAAACCGGTGCAGACTATCGCGCCGTAACCTATGGTCTGTTAGAAAATGGTCATCTAGAAGAAGGTCAGTCCGAATCAGATATAGAACAAGCTGTATCCAAATTAGATAATCGTGAAATAGCAGATTATGCAGCCATGAGATATGAGATCGTAGCAGAGCAGGGCGATAAAGTACTTTATGAGCCTCGCATAAACGAAACTGTTGCAAAAATAGGTAAAATCTCAGTGGTACGAAGCGCGGTAAAAGTAGGGTTCACAAGAAGGGTTCAAAGAGTAATTGATAACCCAGATGTGAATCTTCTATTTGTTGATGGTCGCAATCTAGGACCAGTTATTGAAAAAATAGAAGGGGCAGAGCTAGGACTCAGGCTTTTTGTAGATTGCCAGCCAGCAGAAGCAGCTAGACGCGAAGCATTAAGGCAAGGAGTAGACTATCAAGATTCATCAAACGACGAATGGTTCATGAAAACAAAAGCTAGTATTAAAGCACGTAAACTAGATGATGAACGACGTACACTTGACCCAGTATGTAAAGACGAAGATGCGATAGCTTATTGGCACAACGACGACGTAATGACAGAAACCATGCAATACTTCGCAAAAACTAGAGGTAAATCAATCGGAAATATAGCCAGTATATTAAATACAAAGTTCCGGACAGATGGTAGATATGGTGCGGGAGCAAAAGCGGTACACGAATCCCGGCAAATATATTTCGACACCAGTGAAATTAATAGAAATACAATGATCAATCTTTCGCGAAGAATGGTAGATGAAGCCTTAGACGAACGAGCTGGCCTCTACACATCAATAAGTGGTGAACTTTTTAGAAAATAGATCATGATACACTGGTAAGCATGAAGATATTTTCTTGGAACATTAATGGTATTCGTGCAGTAATTAAAAAGGGGGAGCTTCAAAAGTTTATAGCTGAGTACGACCCAGATATTTTGTGCCTACAAGAAACCAAGGCAGAACAAGGCCAGGCTGAAATTGATCTTCCACAATATGAAGAATACTGGAACTCTTCACGTACAAAAAAAGGCTACAGTGGCACTGCAATTTTTTCTAAAATCAAACCAATCTCCATTATTAACGATATCCCCGAAAAGTTCGTAAATGCCAGTGGGTTAGTGGCAGACAATTACGGATTCAGCAACGATGAAGGGCGGGTAATCACAGCAGAATATGAAGATTACTATGTCGTTACAGCCTATACACCAAATGCCAAAGATGGTCTTGCCCGAATAACTCAACGTCAACAATTCGATAGAGCTATGACGCTATTTTGTGCCGATCTTCAAAAAACAAAACCGGTGATTTATTGTGGTGACATGAATGTTGCCCATACAGAAGATGACCTAGCCAACCCAAAACCCAACATCGGCAAAAAAGGCTTTAGCAACGAAGAACGCGCCGGTTTTGACAACTGGCTATCAGCGGGATTTGTTGACACCTTCAGGTTATTCACCCAGGGCAACGGCCACTATACCTGGTGGAGTCACTTTGCAAAAAGCCGTGAACGAAATGTCGGCTGGCGTATAGATTACTTCTTAGCCTCAGAAGCCATAAAAGACAAAATAAAATCCGCTGAAATTCACGCCTCACAACTAGGCTCCGACCACTGCCCAGTGAGTATCAAAGTAGATTTGTAATATGAGCTGGCAAGATATCGTAATTGCTGTTTGCCAGTTTGCATTTTTACCATCAATGCTACCGACCATTTTAGGTAGAGAAAAACCAGCGCTTTCAACATCTATCATGAACTTCGTATTAGTGAGCGTCATCACATTGACACTTTTTACTCTAAAACTTTGGCTATCTGTAGTTTCCGGCGCCATGATAGCCCTAATATGGCTCATTTTAGCCATCCAGCAATGGCAAATAAGAAAAAAGTCGTCATAATCACTGACTTTTTAAAAATATTGAAAGACTGTTAAGCTAATAGAATGAGGAAGTATGCAGTTTTCGATATAGATGGAACATTGATACGCTGGCAGCTATATCATGTTATTGTTGATCGCCTTGCCAAGCAAGGCTCCCTAGGAGATGAGGCTTACTCTGTAATCCAGTTGGCACGAATGAAGTGGAAAACACGCGAAACACCTGAAAGTTTTGCTGAGTATGAAAAAGTATTGATTTCAAACTACGAAATGGCAATCACAAACCTTAAAACCAGCAAGTTCGATGAGTTAGTCGATGGTATTATTGATGAATATAAAGATCAGGTATATACCTACACTCGAGATCTGATAAAAACACTGAAATCTCAGGGATATTTTTTGCTTGCAATTTCTGGTTCACACCACGAACTAGTAGAAAAACTGGCCAAATACTATAAATTTGATGATTGGGTAGGTAGCAAATACGAACGTCGGGGTGACAGTTTCAGTGGAGAAGCATATATCCCTAGCTTCGATAAAGCCGCAGCACTGCAAGAATTTTTAACCAAACATCAACTCTCGCCTTCCAAAAGTTTGGCAGTAGGAGACAGTAAAAGTGACGTGACAATGCTAGAACTGGTTGAAAATCCGATTGCATTTAATCCTGACAAGAATTTGTTTGAAATCGCCAAAACACACAAATGGAAAGTTGTAATCGAGCGTAAAAATATGATATTTCAGTTAGAATATAAAAATGGAAACTACGTACTGGAACAAAGTGATTAAACAAGGATTATCCCTGCAAAAAGAGGTGAAAAATATTGTGATTTTACAAAAAATATCTTTGCTTTTTGCAGGGATAATCCTTGTAAAATGGAGGTTTCAAAATGCTAGATCATAATTATTGGCAAAAACAAGGGGGTGAGCCTCTCTTTCCCGAACTTGAATGGAATAAACCAGAAAGACGAGATCAAGCAGGAAAGCTGCTTATTGTAGGCGGAAATGTCCATTCGCTTACGGCACTTGCTCAAAGTTTTGACCTAGTGCTCAAAACAGGCGTTGGCAGAGTTAAAATAGCACTACCAGACAAAACCAAGAAGCTCGTCGGTGCAACCCTGACAGATGCAGTATTTTTACCCAGCACAAACAGTGGAGAGTTTTCGAAAGATAGCCTACAGGTACTACTCGGTTATACCCAATGGTCAGATACACTACTAATGCCTGGAGATATCGGCCGCAACTCTCAGACTGCAATAT
>Ga0116164_10001762_pt1 | contig 16029 bp, 9 predicted proteins | sample AD_UKC109_MetaG_FD_89888 | JGI IMG/M metagenome (GOLD analysis project Ga0116164, IMG submission 89888) | Active sludge microbial communities of municipal wastewater-treating anaerobic digesters from Hong Kong - AD_UKC109_MetaG | ecosystem: Engineered > Bioreactor > Anaerobic > Digestate... | reverse complement strand
TTCCTGTTATAAGCAATAATAATTTCTTAAACATGATGTGGTGTTTTGTTTACTTTAGGATAAACGAAAAAAACATAAATTTCACTAACCAATTCCAAGGTCAGCTAAATAAATCACTAAAATAGTTATTTTATTTTGACAGTTATTTTATTTTAGTATTTTTTAGAAAATAAAAGCTTTTTTAAAATCTTTTTTAGTTAAATAAATAATCATCTTCTTTTTACATTTTATTCTTATAATAAATATGTTTATTATCTTCGCACCTTATTTTTGAAAAAATATTAATTAAACCTATTAATAATTGAATTATGTTAATTGGAATTCTGAGTGAAAAAGGTGATGAAAGGAGGGTGGCTTTGCTTCCCGGAGAAGTTGCGGCACTCAAGAAAACAGGAGTAGAGGTAATGGTTGAGATTGGTGCAGGAAGCAATGCTTTTGCTTCTGATGATGAATACAAAACAGCCGGAGCTTCGATCGATTCCAGAGAGAATATAATTAAAGAAGCCGCAATGCTTCTCACTGTAAACACTCTTCCTGATAATGATGTTGAACTCTGCCGGGAGGGACAGATATTATGTTCTTTGCTTAATCCTGTGGAAAATGCTTTGTGGCTTGAGAAGGTACGTGAAAAAGGTCTTACTGTTCTTGGTCTGGACCTAATTCCCAGGACTACCAGGGCTCAGGCTATGGATGTTCTGTCATCAATGGCCACTGTGGCAGGCTATAAAGCTGTTTTACATGCAGCTTTTCTTTTACCGCGATTCTTTCCAATGTTCATGTCGGCAGCCGGAACTATTAAACCGGCACGGGTACTCATTCTCGGAGCTGGTGTTGCCGGCCTGCAGGCCCTGGCAATAGCACGTAAACTGGGAGCTGTTGTGGAAGTGTTCGATGTTAGATCTGCTGTCAAAGAAGAAGTGAAGAGTCTGGGAGGTAAATTTGTTGAAGTAGAAGGAGCCAGAGAAGATGCAGACTCAGGGGGCTATGCTGTTGAACAGACAGAAGATTATAAAAAGAAACAGCAGGAGCTTATACAGGACAGAGCTAAGGTTTCTGATGTCGTTATTGCAACAGCTCAGATTCCCGGAAAGAAAGCTCCTGTCCTTCTTCTGAAAGAAACGGTTAATGAAATGAAGAGAGGTTCAGTAGTGATCGATCTGGCAGCATCAACAGGAGGTAACTGTGAATTGACAAAGAATGGAGAAACATTAATACATAACGGGGTTACTGTTGTCGGAAATTCACAATACCCTTGCGAAATGCCTGTGGATGCCAGTAAGATGTTTGGTAACAATATCCTTAACCTGTTGAAAATAATGACAGATAAAGAAGGTAATATTATATTGAATATGGAAGATGAAATAATAAATGGCACTACTGCTGTTCATTCAAAAGAATATGTCAGTTGCAGAGTCAAACAATTACTTAATATTAAATAAGAGGACATGGAAAATATTCTTGGTTTTTTCTTACAATACAGAGAAGCAATTTTTATAGTTATCCTTTCAATCTTTCTGGGTATAGAAGTCATAAGCCATGTCCCGGCTATATTGCATACCCCGCTTATGTCTGGAGCTAACGCTATCCACGGAGTGGTTATTATTGGTGCAATAATAGTGATGGGACATGCCGATACAACGGGATCTATGGTACTCGGTTTTCTTGCTGTGGTACTCGGCACCCTGAATGTTGTCGGAGGTTTTGTTGTCACTGACAGGATGCTTGAAATGTTTAAAAAGAAGAATTAGTAATCATCAGATAAAAAGTAAAGATATTTTAGAATGAATAATATTTCTCAATTTTCTTTCGGTATTTCGATATTGGAAATCATATATGTTCTGGCTTCAGTTCTTTTCATTCTTGGATTAAAGATGCTGAGTCATCCTCTTACAGCCCGGCGCGGTAATATCCTCGCTGCTTTTGGTATGGGCTTCGCCATTATTGCCACTATTCTTTTTCATGAAAAAGATGGAGCACCCATTGGTAATATACCATGGATACTGGCTGCTATAGTCATAGGTACAATTATTGGATGGATAATTGCCAAAAAAGTGAAAATGACTGCGATGCCACAGCTCGTTTCTTTTTTCAACGGTATGGGAGGTGCAGCGGCAGCTCTTATTTCTCTAATGGAGTTTCCTCATGTGAGTCAGGAACTGATTGCCGAACACGGAATGGCTAACGGACACGTGCTGGCTATTCTTCTTGGACTTATAATAGGTACCGTTTCTTTTGCCGGCAGTATGATAGCTTTTGGTAAACTCGACGGAAAAATTGGTGATCTGAGGATAAAAGCTCTGCGATATATAAACATGTCAATTCTGGCTTTCCTAGTTGTTTTTACAGCTTTTATTATGACACGTGATGTAACCGCAAGTTCCGAGTTATCTCACCTCGTGTATATTATGTTTGCTGTATCCGCTGTGTATGGAGTTTTGTTTGTTTTTCCCATAGGTGGTGCCGATATGCCTGTGGTTATATCTCTCCTTAACTCTTTTACCGGCGTAGCTGCTGCAATGGGCGGTTTCCTTTATAATAACCAGGCTATGCTTACAGGTGGTATCCTTGTAGGATCAGCAGGTACAATCCTTACTATTCTTATGTGTAAGGCCATGAACAGATCATTGTTGAATGTCATTGCCGGTGTCTTTGGAGGAGGTGGAGCTGCTTCAGGGACAACAGGGACAGGTACTGTAAAGGAGATAACACTGACTGATACTGCAGTATTACTGAGTTATTCAAGAAAAGTTGTTATTGTTCCGGGTTATGGCCTCGCCGTGGCACAGGCACAACATATATGCCATGAACTGGATAAACTTCTTGAAGAGAAAGGGGTGGAAGTTAAATATGCCATACATCCTGTCGCCGGGAGAATGCCAGGCCACATGAATGTGTTGATGGCAGAAGCTGATGTCCCCTATGAAAAACTTATTGAAAGTGATGAGATAAACCCAGATATGCCCAATACAGATGTTGTTGTGGTTATTGGTGCCAATGATGTTGTTAACCCTGCTGCCGAAGACGACCCATCAAGTCCGATATATGGTATGCCAATAGTGAAAGTAAGAGAAGCTAAAAATATCATTGTAATGAAAAGAGGTATGGGAAAAGGCTATGCCGCTATCGAAAATGTCCTCTTCTATGATGACAAGACACGAATGCTTTTCGGAGATGCAAAAGCCAGCCTTCAGGGACTGGTGAATGAAGTGAAAGACCTGTAATTTATTGTTAAAATATTCTTTGGAATGGGATCTCTTTTTTTAAGATGATCCCATCCTTTTTATGGGGCATGAGTATTGTCAATCATTGATAATATAGTCTGATAAAACAGTTACATTTTATAGCTTATTTGTTTATTTTGTACTTAATCCTTTTTCTTCAGAATGGAAAGCGGTGAAAAAATACAGATGCTGAGATCAGTAATGAGGCAAAACGAAGTAGATTATCTTTTAATCTCTTCTGCCTGTCCTCATTTCGGAGATGAAACACCCTCTTATTGGAGGACTGTCTGGTGGCTTACTGGTTTCTCCGGATCAAATGCCTTTGTTATACTCAGTCATTCCTTTGCAGGCTTATGGACTGATTCAAGATATCTCATCCAGGCCCGCAGACAGCTCAGTGGTACAGGTGTGGAGTTAATGATGCCGGCTTATAAAGACTCTTCTTATTTTGACTGGCTTTCCTCAAATGTCAAAGAAGGGAATGTTATTGCTTTTGATGGGTTTACTATTTCAGCAGATTTCTTCAGGAAGTTGAAGGACAGACTGCAAGGGAAAACAATAAGGTATAAAAGTGATTTTAACCCCTTTGATGAATTATGGACTAACCGGCCCTCTATTCCTGATTCCGTTGCATGGGAGCATGACCTGCAGTATACAGGTAATGAGAGCGAGGCTAAGATAAAAACTGTTCGCAGGGAAATGAACAGAAGAGATATTGATAGGCACCTGCTTACTTCTCCTGACGATATCATGTGGTTAATGAATATCCGGGGTGGAGATATGGATTATGATCCTGTTGTGTTATCTTATTTTTTACTGGGAAAGGAATCTGCCTGTTTCTTTGCCGACCTGAAAAAAATTCCTGACGGGATTGAGCGGAAAATGAGTAGCATGGGGATATCAGTTGAGCCTTACGGGAATATAGCTGTAGCTCTTCATAATCTTGAACCCGGCTTAGTGCTTTTAGCTGATGAAACAAAGCTGTCAGTAACACTACTGAATTCAATACCGGGTAGTGTAAAGATTACTTATGATAAAAGTATTCCCGCCGCGATGAAAGCGGTAAAGAACCTTACAGAAATAAGCAATATAGAAGAGACCATGATCAAAGATGGTATCGTTCTCACAAAATTCTTTTTCTGGTTCGAAAACAGTATTGACAGGCTGATAATGGATGAAAAAAATCTTGCACAAAAACTAACAGAACTAAGAAAACAGCAGGAGGGATTTCTTATGTCTTCCTTCAGACCTATCATCGCTTTTAATGAGAACGCTGCTCTGCCACATTATGAAACAGGGTCGGGCTTGTCTTCAACCATTGGTGACAGGGGGATACTTCTTGTCGATTCAGGCGGTCAATATTTTGGGGGAACGACTGATACTACCCGGACTGTCATGAAAGGGCTTCCATCAATACAGCAGAAGAGAGATTTTACTATGGTTCTGAAAGGGCACATAGCTCTTGCAACAGCAAAATTTCCCATTGGAACAAAAGGTTATCAGCTGGATGTACTTGCCAGGAAAGTTTTGTGGGAAAATGGTCTGAATTACGGACATGGTACGGGCCATGGTGTTGGTTATTGCCTGTCAGTCCATGAGGGCCCCTGCAGTATCAGTCCTGCTTCCAATGAAACAGCAATAATACCAGGCATGCTGTTGTCAAACGAACCGGCTGTTTACAGAGAAGGAGAATATGGTATAAGAACAGAAAACCTTATGGTTTGTTATGAAGATGAAGAAACAGAGTTTGGCCGCTTTCTGAAATTTGATACTGTAACACTTTGTTATATAGATGCCCTCCTTATAGATAAGTCATTAATGGATTCTGATGAGATATTGTGGCTTAATACTTATCATAACCTGGTATACACTAAACTTTCACCCTATCTGTCAACTGAAGAAAAAGCATGGCTGAAAGAAAAAACAAAAAGTCTTTGATAATCACAGAAATCAAAAGCTTTTCCTCGGTTGAAAAAGTTGAAAAAGTTGAAAAAGTTGAAAAAGTTGAAAAAGTTGAAAAAGTTGAAGAAAGGGGGTTGAAACGGTTTTATTGCCACTGCTCCGGAGGAACCTGTACTATTGGAAGTCCAGCCCTCCGGGCTGAAGAACTTTCTATGCTGTTTTGTGCTAAAGACACCCATATTTACAAGAAAAAATCACCCTTTTATTTATAAATCAATTGGTTGGCATTTTGGAGGCCTAAAAACCGCACAAAACGGGAGAAATGAAAAAAAGTCCTTGATCCTCACAGAAGTTAAAAGATCTTTATCTTAGAACGTCAATTACCTGGCTGGCTTCTATGACAGGAAATTCACTTATTCTCAGTTTTGCGCTTCCGTAGGGTATAAGTTCTATAACTTCCGGATAGTAATTATTGAATACAGGACGTCGGGGAGGTATATCCGCTGAATTGTTTTTTAATTCCCACTCTGGTATTTCAACCCCTCTTGACACTATCACCACAGGGGCATTTTGGGCCCAGATAAAATATTTTCCTGAATCGGCTGACCATATCATATCTCCTTTATCAGCAAAAGGATACCGGGTTATAGGATATTCATTGATTTCAAAGCCTCTGGAAGGATTGGAATTATCTACGACCAGTCCGTAATTCCATTGACTCAGTGGTCTTATCTCCCAGTCGATACTACCCATATAAGAAAAATTGTCATAGTCCAGCTTAACGTTTTTATATTCTTTATCTATTCTGAGAGAGTAATATAGCGGACCTCTTAGTACTGATACTGAATTATTATATCTCCTTTCAAATCTGATGTCCATTGGAAAATGTATTGTTATCTCATCTCCGTCTTTCCATTTTTCATCAAGACCTATTGTTGCTCCTGCTTCAGGGTTTATTGTTTTTCCTTTATAAGTAACTGATGACTCATTAGCCCATCCGGGTATTCTCAGGTAAAGAGGGAATCTTACACTTTCAGAAGTGCTTATAGTCATTTTTATTTCTCCTCTGAAAGGGTATTCAGTTTTTTCATGGATACTTATTTCAACTCCGCCGGCAACTTTGGCTTTTACTGTTGAAGGGCCATAGGCGGCAGCTATTAATCCGTTATCATTGGTAGCCATCCATAGGTTCGTGACGAATTTAGGCCATCCCTGATGCATGTTGGCAAGGCAGCAGGCAAAATTGGGCATCAGTCCATAAATATTTGAATATTCACCATTGGATGTCCATGCTCTTTCATCAGCTGTCACAAGAACCTGGTTTGATTGTTGATCGTACTGATGAGCCCACATATCAGCAGTTATTGTTCCGGGCAGAGCGTTATATGCCAGTGACTCCAATTTGTCTGCGAGAGAGTTGTCTCCAAAAATTGCATATAATTCACCAAGAGAGAACATATATTCCACTACTGCACAAAGTTCTGTCCCCCTGTCCGGACTCTTGCCGGAAAGGTGTTCGTCACCGGAAAATCTTCCTCCTGTTTGACCATGATGCAGATCATATTTATCAATACCTGAGAAAACTGCCTGTTTGTATCTTTCATCTTTCGATTGCTGGTACCAGAGACCCGGATACTTAATAGCCATGGCATTATTTACCACATGAGCAGTAAGACCTGTTTCATCCCAGTCGAGAGGCATCCTTTTTTCTGCTGCAGCTGTTGAGTCCCATGGAAATATTTCATAGTAGGATGTCCAGTCGAAACTGTTTTTTTGTATTGATTCGATTGCTTCGAGGATCCATTCTTCTTTTGTTTCACGATAGAGCCAATATCCTGTCACAGCATTCTCCATAGCCCTTACACCACGCCATTCACTATCCGGCCAGTCAGGAGGACTATTATGAATATATCTGAAATAATTTTTTATTACTTCCAGAGCACGATTGTCTGAAGTAGCCTCATAATACTGCATAAGGACTTTATTTGCAACTGCCAGAGGCCAGCGGTCGGTATTCTTCTCCGGACCATACCATCCCGAATCTGTGGCAGAGGAAAGAATAGGTTCTATCCATTCTCTTACCTTTTCTTTTAAATTTTCATCATCAAGTATATATGCCAGAGGAACTAGCCCGTCGAGATAATAAGGACCTCTTTCCCATGATTCTCCCGGACCGCCTCTCCATGCAGAATTAACAAGATCAGGCCAGAAATCATCGAGATGACCGGTTAAACCATTGGCCTGTGCACTTAACTGATCCTTCAGCCACCCTTCCGGTCTGACAGAACCCAGAGGCAGTTTAATACAGGCATTCTGCAGTAAAGGCGGGATGTTACCCTTGTAGTTTTTGTTTTCCATATCTGTTGAACATGAAAAGGAAAACAGGATTACCGTAATTAAGGAAAGAAGACATGTTTTTTTCATGCGATTAACTTTTAAAGCAGAAATATACACAAAGATTTTATTCAAATCCAGTAATTAATCCTCCTTCGCGTTGGCTTAGGTGAACAAGAAGGATTTGGTTTAATACCATTTATTTAAATGGCTAATAATTCTTTCCATCCCACAAACCTTCCCATGGTTTTTTCTGTTCCGGGTGCATGCTTTGCCTGATATCAACTGCTTCAGTGATCTGGAGCATGTCAAACCATCCTGTCCCTGGGGACGGCATTTCCAATACTATATTGGCTTTTGGAGGGAAATCTTCAGTGCTGTAAGGTAAGGTGACCGTTGAAATATATTCTTTCCATTCCCCGGTAGTTTTAAATCTCTTTTTTCCGTAACCTCCGAGTGAGATATCGAAATAACCCGGCTTATCAGGATCACTCTTTGCCCTGATCGAAATAATATATGTCCTGCCAGCCATCACAGGAACAGGGAAAAAACGTAAGCGAATAGATTTGTTTTCTTTGGGTGTGACCAGTCGAATTGAGTGATTGCCTTCGAAATTTTCTCTGGTATCGGAGAAATAAGTGGCACCTTTATCGCCGTTGTTCCATGCATAACAGGCAGAAGGTACTCCGGGACCGGATATATCTTCGAAACCAGGATCAATGAACAAATTGTCTTTCCAGCGTTTTACTGTATCCTTTGGAAGTTTTATGGTGATCATATATGCCTGGGAACCGTAAGCTGAGATATCATCGGATAAATAACCGGAACTAACAGGTAAGCTGCGGTTTTCAAATATTACTCTTGCCCTTCCTGATATTGCAGATCCCAAACTGATCCCTGCCTTAACCGGTTTGTTGGTTTTGTTTACTGCCAGTACCAGTAGTTGTCCCTTATGTAATGCAGATGTTACAGCAATATTAGATGAAGCTGACCGGACAGGTATTGTATTTTCGTCAGAAAGAAGCCATGGACTTATTTCTGAAATTTCAACAGCCATTCTCCCACATTCATTCCAGGCAACAGTTGATTTTGGGAAAATGTTAAGACCCTGTCTGACGAAGTACTGAATTCCTCTTGCCCCATTGATAATTGCCTGGTAGGTCATTGACCTAAGTTCCTGAAGAGTGGGTTCTCTTTTCCATAACTCTCCGCCACCAAAGGCCTGTGGAACCATCCATAGAGGTCGCTTACCATAAAATTCCCGGGAAAGAGAAGCTGCAGTATTGCCAACAAGGGATATTGGCATGTCAGGTACAGGGTAGGGGTCCGCCATGACTATATCAAGTGCGTTAATATAGTTGCGTGATGACAGAAACGGAGCCATGAAAACCATTGAAACAGGATGCCAGGGGTCAATTTCTTTTATTGTAGTGTATATTTTTTCCAGAGAATCAGGAGGGATCCCGTAACCATTAGGTTCGTCTGCAATATACCAGGCCAGAAGGGCAGGGTGATCTCTGAAACTCTTGATCTCAAATTCAAGTAGTTCTTTTTTTTCTTCCACAGTCAGTCCTTCAATAACAGAATTAACTCCTCCGCCTCCTGATACAGAAAGAATGTTGTAGTGCACTTTCATGCCCAGTTCTGCACAACGATCCATATATGCTTTCCTTTCATGAAAAGTTTCCGGAAGGATCTTCTGGTATGGAGAAATAGTATTAAAACCTTTGACGACTTCTTCTTCCGGCAGAAAAGGATCAACAGGCGAGTAGCAATAGAAACCGAAAGGGATAAAAGGTTTCCGGTTAACTATCAGTCCTCCCGTTAAACGGTCAGCCTTTACTTCATTGGGTTTATATTTAAGAATATTCAATTCACATTCTGACAGATATTGATCATTCCCGGGAGCTGTGATATGAGTATGAATAGTATAAAAGGCAGGTTGCAGGTCGATAATGAAAGGGATTCTGATAAGGTTTTGACGGGGGATACCCTGCCATGTGCCAATGGTATCGCTCTTAACTTTTAAGATAACTGACAATGTCCTGTATTCAAAACCACGGGGTACATGTAATAATAATTCACCTTCTTTTTCGTGGGAATAAAAACTTAATCTTGTGTTTGCCTGGAAGAGGGAGGAATTATTGTTCAGGGCATTGACCGGAGTGTTGTTGATGAATATAGAAAAAAACAGTATGCAGAGAAAATATGTCTTTTTAGTCATTTATTAAAATAGTCTCATTAAACAATCGGGTAATTAATTATGTCAGAATCAGCCTGACGAGGTTATTTGAAGACAATTCTGAGACTAATATCTTCATCCGTTTTTTCACCGTTAACCTCTGGGGGTGTCCATGAGGGACCTTCCCTTATTAGCCTCATGGCTTCTTCGGAGAATTCATTACCAGGACTACTGATGACTTGCAGGCTGTCTATTGCGCCTGTACTCAATACTTTAAAGCTGATAACCACAACTGCATTATCCAGTAAATCAGTATCTGCAGGTCTTATCATGTTGTCCTTTATATACTGAGTAAAGTTTTCCTGTCCCCCAGATGGTTGGGCAGAACGGGTAACAGGAGGAAGAGCCTCGGCATTATCATCGGATAATAATTCTCCTTCAGTAGTGAGTGTATCAGAAAACGCCGGATCTGCTGATTCAGATGATCCATCTGTTATTCCCGGGGTGTCCGTTTCACTTTGTCCATCCATGTCAGCCTGTTCATCAGTTTCATACCTTTCATTCATTTCAACGCTTTCTTCCATTTCCGCCAGGTTATCATCCTGAATGGGAGGATTTGATGGTTCCACATCCTCAGGGATCAGTGCCGGGGTATTATTCTCTGTTATTGATTCACTAACAGTATTATTTTCATCAGTGGTTACATCAGGTAGTTCAGGGACTGCTACAGTGACATAGGAATTGGTTGCCCTGGGCCTGCCTATTCTGTCGAATAACCCGGTTTTTATAAGAACAATAATCAGGGCAGAGATAAGCAGTAAGAGTCCGGCTCCCATTGCTAAACGGATATAAAGTGATTTTTTCTCCGTATCATCTTCATCATTATCGCTTCGTGATCTTGAAGAATAGCCCTTGTCTGTTTTGTTTGCCGAATATTCAGTATTGTTTTTCTCCGTATCTTCCACAAAAGAGTCTGATTGCATCCTTTTAACAAATGCATTTTCTTCCCTTGCCGACATTTCACCTCTTACATAGCGCTCCAGATCAGAGAGTTGATTCTTTTTATTCTTGTTTATTTCACTCATTATCCAAATAATTACAGATGTGAGTCTTTTTTGTTATTACTATAAACAAACTATAATATCAAATTATAAATTGTGTATAATCTAAATTTACTGAATAAATCAGTAAGGTTCATTTATTGCAAAGAAAATTTAATTTCCGATAATTACCCTTAAAGATAATTTAAAATAACAGATATGCTAATTATAGGATGTGATTTTAGAGTTTTTAACACTCTGCTTTATGAAAGGTCAGGACCGGATAGTCTTATAAATTGACTTCAATAAAAGGGCACTTCGGAGCGAAGGGTAGGTTCCGCTATCGCGGAAGGGCACAGGGCACAGAGCACAGAGCACAGAGTCTATGTCAGAGGCTGCATGTCTGATTTTACCTCAGCAGGCTGATTGAAATCGGAAAATATTAACAGCTGCGTTTATATATCAGGTTGATCTCAGGTATTTATCTATTTCCCTTGCAGCTTTTCTGCCTGATGCAATAGCATTGACCACAAGGCTTGCCCCGCTAACTGAATCACCTGCAGCAAATACTTTCGGTATATTTGTTGAAAAGGCATTGTTTACTTTAATATTTTTTCTGTTGTCAAGCTCAAGTCCCATTTCACTGATCAATCCTTCCAGTACCGGATGAACAAATCCGAGGGCGAGTAATACCATGTCGGCTTCAATGACTCTTCGTGTGCCGGATACAGGTTTCATTAGGTATTTGCCATTGATATTTTCCCATATCACATCTTCAACTTCAGCTCCTCTTGTGATTTTCCCATCACCTACGAACCTGACTGTTGAGAGACTCCATAGGCGATGACAACCTTCTTCGTGTGAGGTAGAGGTTTTAAGTATTCTTGCATAATATGGCCATGGGTTTTCTGAGCTTCTCTGGAGAGGAGGTTTTGGCATAATTTCGATCTGAGTCACGGAGACTGCTTTTTGACGAAGAGCTGTGCCTACACAGTCAGATCCTGTATCTCCGCCTCCTATTACCAGTACCTTTTTCCCTTCTGCACTCAAAAAATTATCTTTTGAAGATAATCCTGCATTGATTTTATTCTGTCGGGTGAGAAAATCCATAGCAGGATAGATACCACTGAACTCACTTCCCTCCACAGGTAGTGTGCGGGCCTGTCCTGCACCAATAGCTATACATATTGCATCGAATCCTTTTATCATTTCATCTGCGGAAATATCTTCACCTGCTTTTGTATCAGTATAGACTTCAATGCCCTCACTTATCATCAGGTTAAGTCTCCTGTCGATAGTTGATTTGTTAAGTTTAAAGTCGGGGATACCAAACCTGAGTAATCCTCCTGCTTTTTTGTCTTTTTCAAAAATGATAACTTTATGTCCGGCTTTGTTGAGCATATCTGCAACAGCCATCCCTGCAGGGCCGCTTCCTATGACTGCCACCTTTTTTCCAGTGCGTATTCGTGGAGGCGCTGGTTTGACATATCCTTCGGAGAAAGCTCTTTCTATTATAGCTACTTCATTTTCACGGATAGTGACAGGTTCCTGATTAAGATTAAGCACACATGCATGTTCACAGATGGCAGGGCATATCCTTCCGGTAAATTCCGGAAAGTTATTTGTGCTCTGAAGCCTTTCGTAAGCTGCTTTCCATTCTCCTTTGTACAAAAGATCATTCCATTCAGGGATGAGATTATCAACAGGACACGCCCAGTGACAGAAGGGGATACCACAATCCATGCATCGGGATGCCTGCAGCATCCTGTCTTCACTGTTTAGTACCTGTTCAACTTCACTGAAATCATGTACCCTTTCGTGAATGGGTCTGTTCCCTGCTTCCTTCCTTTTTATCTTTAAAAATCCGTTAATGTCGCCCATGTTATATCAGACTATTAATATTATAAAAAACTGTTTATCTGCCGGCATTGTACTCAACATCAAGTTCAACACCTGCTATTTTTTGTTTTAATTCTTCAAGTTTTTGTTCCTGTAAAACTTTCTTATAATCATAAGGGATTACCTTAATAAACATTGGAAGATATTTTTCAAAATTATCCAGGATCATTTTTGCTTTTTTACTGCCAGTATAATTAAAATGACGGTTAAGAAGATCTTTCAGGTCGTTTATGTCATTAAGATCTTCTACAAGAGATAATTCTACCATCCCCATATTACAGTAATAGTCGAAATTTCCGGCCTCATTAAGAACAAATGCCACACCTCCGCTCATGCCGGCTGCAAAATTGCTACCCGTTTTACCAAGAACCAGAACTTTTCCCCCGGTCATATATTCACAACAGTGATTCCCTACTCCTTCAACAACAGCAGTGGCTCCGCTATTGCGGACACAAAACCTTTCCCCGGCAACACCTGAGATATATATTTCTCCGGTTGTGGCACCGTATAAAACAGTATTACCGATTATTATATTCTTATCAGATTCGAAGGTTGATCCTTGAGGTGGTACTACAATAATTCTCCCTCCTGACAGCCCTTTGCCAAGATAATCGTTTGCGTCACCTTCAAGAATCATTTCAACACCGGGACATAAAAAAGCTCCGAAACTCTGGCCTGCCGATCCGGTGAATCTGCATCTGATAGTTCCGTCCGGTAACCCGGAAGAGCCATGCAGGGATACAATTCTGCCGGAAAGCATTGCCCCGGTTGTCCTGTCAGTGTTTCTTACAGCTTTGCTTATTTTAACGGGCTCTTTTTCATGAATAGCTTTGTGTGCTTCTTCTATAAGCCGGAGGTCCAGCACATTCTTGAGCTTATCTTCTTGTTTGTCAATGCAATGCATTGCATTGTGCATTGTCTGAGATGGGGTTGTAATAAGACCTGAGAGGTCGAGTTTTTCCGTTTTCCAGTTGTTTACTTCGTTATTTCTTTCAAGAAGTTCCAGATGTCCTATTATATCATCAAGTTTTCTGAAACCAAGCTCAGCAAGGTGTTCTCTTACGTCTTCTGCAAGAAAACGAAAGAAATTCATGAGATATTCAGCTTTCCCCCGGAATCGTTTTCTGAGTTCGGCGTTCTGTGTTGCAATTCCCACAGGGCAGGTATTCAGATGGCACTTACGCATCATAACACAGCCCAGAACAACAAGGGTACTTGTAGCGAATCCATATTCTTCGGCACCCATGAGGGCAGCCATGACAATGTCTCTTCCTGTTTTAAGTTGTCCGTCAGCCTGTAGTCTTACTTTACGGCGGAGGTCGTTCAGTACAAGTGTCTGTTGTGTCTCAACAAGTCCCAGTTCAAGAGGTAAGCCGGCATGTTTGATGGAAGAAGCAGGACTGGCACCTGTACCTCCCTCGAATCCGCTTATAGTAATAAGATCTGCTCCGGCTTTTGTTACACCTGCTGCTATTGTTCCCACTCCACTTTCTGATACAAGTTTTACACTTACCCTTGCAGCAGGGTTGACATTTTTCAGGTCAAAGATCAGCTGAGCAAGATCTTCTATTGAATAAATATCATGATGGGGGGGAGGAGAAATAAGAGTTATTCCGGGAATAGAATACCTTGTTCTGGCTATTATTGTATCGACCTTGTGGCCCGGTAACTGTCCTCCTTCACCCGGTTTTGCTCCCTGTGCAATTTTTATTTGTATCTCATCAGCATTTACAAGGTACTCAGTGGTTACTCCAAAACGTCCGGAAGCGACCTGTTTGATGGCACTCCTCCTGAAAAAACCATTCTCATCAGGTTTGAACCTTTCGGGATCTTCTCCTCCTTCACCAGAATTACTCCTGCCACCGATACGGTTCATTACAATGGCAATTGTTTCATGTGCTTCCTTGCTTATGGAACCGTATGACATTGCCCCCGTAACAAACCTTTTCATTATATTTTCAGCAGGTTCAACTTCTGCCAGGGGGATGGGATTGTTTTTTATCTTCAATAAACCTCTGATAAAACCAGGTGAAGCTGTGTCTTTATTGACTTTATTACAATATTCTTTGAATTTATTTCGATCACCGTTGCTGGTACTCCATTGAAGAAGCGCAATAGTGTCGGGATTCCAGGCGTGATGCTCGCCGTGCTTTCTGTAAGAATAGACACCTTCAGTAAGATTGTCACTGAATGGTTCATTGTTGTATGCCCGTCTGTGAGGAATAAGAGCCTCTTCAGCAATTTCTGACAGTCCTATTCCTCCGATACGGCTAATCGTACCTGTAAAATACCTGTCTGTGACATCCGGATGAATACCTACAGCCTCAAATATCTGTGATGATCTGTAGCTTCTAAGAGTGCTGATTCCCATTTTGGATATTATCTTCAGCAAACCCTTGTTGATCGAATTGATATAATTTTCTTCAGCTCTGCCGTAATCGAGCTGAATAGCTTTTTCTTTCACCAGCTTATCAATGATAGCAAAGCTCATGTAAGGATTTATTATGCTGGCACCGTATCCGAAAAGTAATGCAAAATGCATTACCTCTCGGGGTTCTGCGCTTTCTACTACCAGGTCAATCTGCATCCTTTTACGTTTTGCAATAAGGTGATGGTGCACTGCTGATACAGCCAGTAATGAAGGGATGGGGGCCCGTTCGTCACTTATGCCACGGTCGGAGAGAACAATATAGTTTTTCCCTTCATCAACAGCTTTTTCTGCATCCTGGCATAACTGTTCAAGAGCTCTTTCAAGTGCATCAGCCCCTCCTGAAGCCTCAAAATGCATTGTGAGAGTGCTTGATGAAAAACCTTTATAACGAAGGTTTTTTACTATATCGAAATATGTATTAGTGATAACGGGATTTTTAAACCTCACCATTTTTACTTTGTCAGGAGATTCGTCAAGAAGGTTTTGCTGTAGTGAACCAAGATAACCTGAAAGAGTCATTACAAGCTCTTCTCTGATGGGGTCAATGGGAGGATTAGTGACCTGGGCAAATAACTGTTTGAAATAATCAAACAAGCGGTATGGCCGGTGCGAAAGAACAGCAAGAGGAGTATCGTTACCCATCGATCCTGTTGGCTCTTTGCCGGTGGAGGCCATCTCTTTGATTATCCTTCCGATGTCTTCAGCGGAGTAATTGAAAGAAGCAAGATATTTGTCATACTCCGGACCAATATTGGGAGGAACAATATGCCCGGCTTCAATCTTATCAAGAGTTACCATGTTTTCTTTTATCCAGTCTTCATAAGGGTATTCATTTGCAACAGCTGCCTTTAGCTCATCATCCTGGTATATTTTCCCTGCTTCTGTATCTACAAGTAACATTTTGCCAGGTTTGAGACGTCCTTTTCTGATAATTTCGCCGGGGGCAAATGTCTGTACTCCCGTTTCTGAACCCATTACAATGAGATCACTTGTAGTGATAAGGTATCTTGAGGGCCTAAG
>Ga0116164_10001758_pt1 | contig 16041 bp, 12 predicted proteins | sample AD_UKC109_MetaG_FD_89888 | JGI IMG/M metagenome (GOLD analysis project Ga0116164, IMG submission 89888) | Active sludge microbial communities of municipal wastewater-treating anaerobic digesters from Hong Kong - AD_UKC109_MetaG | ecosystem: Engineered > Bioreactor > Anaerobic > Digestate... | reverse complement strand
TGGTCATCCAAGCATGTACTAGTTATCACTTTACCAAAGTCGGATGAGCTTGTATTTTTCAAAACACTGTAAGTATTAAGAAAATTTGGCTTCAGGGTAAGATAATACATACCATTATAGGTAGTTACCAAAAGTTTATGATGTAGATTGTCAGCATAGAAATCTCGTATGCGGTTGTTAATGGAAAGGACGCTTTGATATTTTTCTAAATTTCCATCATTATTAACCACAAATATTTTATTAATATAATCTGGCTTTATGAAGTAAGAGAGTATGATATTTCCCGATAAATCCTTTTTAATAAAGGCTAATTTTTCATTTTCCAAAGGAAGCGAAATCCAGAACTTAAAACTGTCATTTTCATAATATTTCAAATGGTCGTTTTGAATGAGTATGAGCCGATTCTCAGAGTTTAATATTAAGGTGCCAGTCTCATGAATAATATGGGTATTTTTTTCAGATTTACTGATAAAAACGATTTTATTATTCTGATTAATAACCCAATAGTTATTGTAATTTATAATTTGACTCACTTGGGAATCTATTGGTATTGAATCAAGAATTTGAGAGAGCTTGATGTCGTCATATATTTTGATGTACTTATCTGAGATGAGATAAATGTATGATTCATCGGCTTGGATGTCACTTATATTATCTAATTTTTTATTGATAATATTATTATTTTGAGGTTCATAGTATCTTAGAAAGGAATCTTGTTTTGTGGTTAAAATAATATGGTCGGCAAAGGGTTGAAGGAAAGTTACTGAGTTGGTTAGGTTGTTACTAATTGGCACATTTTGTGAAAATTTTTGACCATCCCATCTTTGCAATCCTCTTTCATTAAGTAGATAAAAATAACCCTTTGAGTCGCGAGTGATTAAATGCACTATACGGTCATTTAATCCATGTTCAAGCTCAAAATGTTGCTTGTACACAATTTCCTGTGAGAAAACACCTTGACTTAATAAAAAGATAAAGATTAGCGTGGCAACTAATTTTTTAGGATTCATTTATATTCCCAGAATTTTCGAAGTGAATTCATCTTTTTTTCGTCTGCTCACGGGAACCGTAGAATCATCAATCATGATGATGGTTCCTTCTGTGAGATATCTTTTGATGTGATTATTGTTTATGATGTGAGACTTGTGTACACTATAAAAATTATAGTTGGTCAACATGTCTTTATAGACACCGACATTATAGGAACTTAAAAATTTCTGACCATTCATCATATAAATATAAGTGTATTTTTGGACACCTTCGCATCGGATAATATCTTTAATATTGACTATTTCGTAAGATTTTTGCCCCGGAATTACAATTTTAGAATCTTGTTTTCCGACATTTTCAATATTGTGTTTGAGTAATTGGTAACGTTTGGCTTCTTCTTTTTGATTGATTTTAACTTTTACTTTTTCAACTGCCTCAATCAATTCATTCGTTTTGACGGGTTTAAGTAAATATTCGGCGGCACTTACTTTAAGAGCATCCAATGCATATTCACTATATCCTGTCACAAAAATGATTTCGAAATTTATATTCTCAATTTGATCTAATAATTGAAAACCGGATCCTCCAGGCATTGTGATATCCAAAAAAATAAGTTTAGGATTCCAAAGTTCGATTTTTTCCTTGGCTTCGACAATGTTTTGAGCTGAGCCTAACACCTTGATGTCAGGACAGTGTTGTTCTATTTTTAACTTAAGTACTTCTGTAAGTTTGGGCTCGTCATCTATGATTAATGCATCTATATATGTCATAAGTACAAATTTATTAGAATCAATTTTTTTATAAATGCTTGGATTGAAATTATAAATTAATGTTTACAAATATAACATAAAAAAATTTTGGATATTCTTTTTTTCTCAACGATTAAATTAAAGGTGAAGATGGTCGGATGAATGGTCAGAATAGTATTCAATTTTATAGAATTATATATAAATATTAAAAAAATGCATTTTATCTTATCAAAGATTGACAGTATTTCTATATTGATATTCATAATTTGACAGTTAGTAATTAGTCCACTACTAGCCGATATTGCATTGAACAAGTGTTATAAACATGTTTTTAAAGCCACAATTTTTTGCATTTAATGAATTACAAACATATCCTATGTAATCATCTCTTGACACGTTAGTTTGACATAAATTTCCGATAATCTAATACAATGTATCGCAAATCTTTTTGATACTTCAAGCCATGTATTTTCAAAACTAAATTTGGGAATTCTTAATTAAAAATAATCTATGATGAAAAATTACATTTTTTACATTTTATTACTTACATGCTTACCTTACGTGTGGCTAAAAGGTCAGGTTTCATTAGATTTTAATCATACCACGGCATTGCCCACTCAGGTACAACCTTTTGGTAGTGCAATCCTTGGATCCTTTGATACCGGGGAATTTACAGTGGACGTCATGTTTAAATCCGAAAAAACATTTCCTGCAAATGAGCAAACCTTATTTTCGTTATTTCTTCCTGATCCTTCCGTTGGGAATCCTGATTTAAGAGCAATAAACATAGGGCTTGATACAAATGGAGAGTTACTATTAGATACCAAACTCTTTGGGACCACAAGTTTTCCGTCCATTTACTTGCCAGATAACCAATGGCATCATTTAGTACTAAGTAAAAACAGTACAGGCGTTTTGGAAATAAGTATAGACTGTAATTTGATTACTTCAATTAGCTTTCCGAATAACTTTCAAGCTAAAATTTTAAATCTTGGAAAATTTAATTTTGATTCATCTATTTCAGGAGAGTGGAATGGCGAAATAGATAATTTTAGATTGTGGAAAACCTACAAAACTGTTAATGAAATTTGTGATATCACCCCCTGTTATTTTGATCTTTTTGATCCAGATTTGGAATTATTTTATGACTTTGAGGATGGTATTCCCAATGGTAATAACACATCAGTTGCCAGTATTTTGGACAAGAGTCCAAATGGTTACAATGCCCAATTGTTTAATTTTATATTGACTGGAAGTATTGGAAATTTTGTCTCCTCACCTAATAAAAACATAGATCCGGATTATTCAAATTTGACCCTAGAAGTTAAAGATTATCCATACCAGACGAGCTTGATAAATCAGATCTGTAGCGGTGATGCAGCCCATTTTAGATTGACAAGTAATGGTATTGATATTTTACCTAACTCCAGAGTAAGTGTAGAATGGCATTATGTGGATGTAGGTGGAACTGATGTATTAATTAATTCTCCATTATTTGAAGGGTCTTCATTTGGTATTCCTAGAGGGAATATTACAATTGATTGTACAAGTGCCGTGGATGGTTATGTGGATCGAGATTATTATGCCGTAGTAAATGTATCAAATAGTACTGGTTCAGATTTTTGTCAATATAAAAGTCCACTTTATCGGTTACGGATATGTTGTGAAATTAATAACTTGAGTGTAGATATTTTACCGATAACTCAGATGTGCGAAGGTGAAACCACTTCCTTGCAAATCTGCCTAAATAGTAGTCATCCATTTGTCAATCCGCTAAGCAGTAACATAGGATTAAAGTGGTATTTTGATGGAAATTATTTGCCGGCGTACGATAATCAAATTTGTTTTTCATATTCATTTACTGCCCCGGCTGTTGCCAATACACGGTCTTTTTGTTTTTCGGCTAATGTTTATGGATGCTGTAATATCCAAACAGCTGAAAAATGTGTTACGGTGGATAAAAAACCTGTGTGTGGTTCTATCGTCGGATATCCTTATTTGTCACCAACTAATCTGACACTCATAGCCACTTCACCTCATTTAACCTATGAGATCTGCCCTGGAAATGATGCCGCATTAGAGATAAATCCGAGTGACCCGATTTTTGGATGTGATGATATGCCATGGGAATATACTTTTGACCTAACTTCACCGATAGTATGGAACACACTTGGAAATACGAATTCCGTCCAAAACACCAATATTCTACCCAAATCTTTTTGGCCGGGAGATCGTATATATTACCGTTCGAGATGTCTTCCACCAATGGGTTCATCCTGTCCTGAATGCGAAAGTAATCTAGTAGAAATCAGGCTAAAACAAGCGCCTTTAACAAATGGAATTTCAGGACAAACCGACATGTGTTCTGGCGATGTAATCGTATTAAATGTTAATAATCCCGTATCTGGAAACACCTATGAATGGTATGAAAATGGAATGTTTGTTGGAAATGGAACATCAATTATGGTGAGTCCAACGAGAGATGCATGTTATTGGTTTATAGAATCGGATGGTTGCTTTGCATTGCAATCTCCCAATCATTGTGTCAAGGTGTGTGACGTCATTCCTATTTTATCTTGTCCACTTGCTCCCAATGAATGTGCAAAGTTAAATGAGCCCATTCACCTGTCAGGGTGTGACAGTTATTCCACATGTGGCAGCACCAATCTGAGTTATTTATGGTATGTAGATGGGCTACAATTTGCGACAACTTGCGATATTACCCATATACCACTACAAACAGGTTCTATTTATGAATTAACAGTCACAGATAATATCTCAGGATGCACTCGTACTACCAGTACGACAATTATTCCTTGTGATTATTAACCAGCGATATAATTGATTAACTAAAAAAATTGAAAAAATGAAAAATATATATATTCCAATAATAATCTTCCTTCTATCCATTGCAACTATTGGTCATAGTCAATACAAAGGCATTTTGGGAAGTATTAATAATGATAGTGCTGATAAAGTTATTGAAGTAAATGATGACATTTATATCATAGGGCAAGTGCAAATTGGATTAGATTTATTTGCCACGTTTTCTAAGGTAAATAAGATAACTGGAGCTACAACCTCAACTAGACTACAATCTCCTACTAATTTTACAGATTTTGTTTATGACCCTAACAGTGACAAGTTTTTAGCTATTGGAAATACATCAAATATTGGAAATTCTGATAATAATTCCATTCTTTATGTATTTGATAGAAATTGTAGTGTTGTAACTTCTAAAGTTTTCAATCTTTTTGGTAGGGAGATAATGGTCAGAGTAATTTTGCATCCAAATCCAATAAATGGAAACTTTCCTTTTTATATATTAATGCGAAAAAATCCGGTCATGAATCTCGGGGTGTTTGATCATACTGCCCTAATTAACCTTGATATAAATTTAAATGTTAAATGGTATAAAGAGATATCGGAGACCAATGGAAATGAATTAGAAATCTTTGGAATGAATTCACTTTTAAATGGTGATTTGGTATTAGTGGGTGCAAAATTTCCTGGAAATCACGGAGCTATTCTTAGAGCAGATGGAAATGGAAATTATTTATTTGGTCTTGAATATACCGGAATTTTTGATTTATATCATGCCATGGAACTTTCGAATAACGATATAATTGTTTCGGGTCAAGATTTTTCAAACGGTAGAGCAGTTCTAATGACAGTTGATAAATATTTTCGAGTTCAGGACGCTTATGAGTATCCAAATGCTGATAATTTTAAGGAATTTGAAATGGATGCAGTTGGAAATATTCTTACTGTGTGCCATAGTACCGCTCATGGTGGTAATTCGGTTTTATATCGATTTGCTTCTGCCAATTTTTCAAATATTGACTTTGTAAGAACATATTTTGACAGCGAAATTTCTACTACTTTGCCACATATTTTTGTTTCAGGAAATAATGTAACCTATGTAGACAGTCGTGATTTTTCATCACCACCTTTCGGCGGAAGTGAGGTATTTTGGACATCAATTGACCATGATTTTGGTGGTCAAGATTATTGTAATTTTACTTTTAGCGATATGCCTAATCCATTAAATGTCACATTTATTACCGAAATATTGATGAAACCTGTTATTGATAGTATTGTTGTTACAAATAGCATAAATACTACTTCACTATCAGTTGATAACACTGCTTTTTGCAATCCAGAACTGGTATGCGACTTTACATACAATTTGGATTGCTTTGATGTTAATTTTTCAAGTGTAATTAACGGTGGAGTAGGCCCCTATGTCATTCAATGGGATATAGACTGTAACACAACTATTGATCATACCGGCGCCAATCCAGTTCATTCATTTTCTTCAACTAATGCTAGCTATTGTGTGGAAATGATTGTTACAGATGCAACTGGACAGCAATGTAGGTCCCAGAAAACCATTGTTGTTGAAGACACTACTCCACCCATAGTAGAATGTGCCAAGGACGTCGTAATTGATATTCCGTGGTGCCAAGAGTATGCTCCATATTCTATCCCTACCGTTTTTTACGCAGACGATTGTAGCAATGTAACTGTTTCTTGCACCTCAATACCTACTACAGGTCTACCTTGTGGAAATAATGTAATTGTTTGTACCTATACTGATAATTCAGGAAACGTGACGACTTGCACTCATACTGTAACAGTGAATTGCTTAAAAGGTGAGATTGCAGATATTAAACAAGAATGTGATATCTCTGATCCAAGTGGAAATTCTTACGATTTTTCAATCGTTATTAATGATTTTACTGGTGCAACCAATTGTTTTCCAAATGTAATGTCTGGTCTCTCAAACGTGACCATAAATTCTCAGAATTTTACAGTTTCCGGGTCTCAAGTCTATTTTAATTTTAATGTGACATTCTCTTGTCCATTACCAGCAAGTTTTCCTTTTACAATTATTATGGATTGTTATTGTCCTGGAAGTATGACAAAAACCTATACATTAAATGCAAATTCACCACTCGTATGTTGTAAATCAATTCGCCTTGAAAATGATACACTGTGCAATGATGGGAACATATATACTCTGGACATCGACGGTATTCAATACTTATGTGATATCAAGCAAGTTAGATATTATGTGTCAGATGCACCATGCCTGACGACACCTAGCGGAATGCCATTTCAGGTGTCAAATATTTATAGACCTTTGCTTATAGATCCTATCCTACATAGTGGAAATATTTGTGTATATGCAGAAATTGAGGGTAATGATCCATGTGAATTACTAAGTACCAATGTTGCAAAAATTAGTTTTTGTGATCCATTAAAAGCAACGGTTAATCAGTTGGACGAATGTTATTTAGGAGGGACAAACCATATTACTCAAGGTATATTCGTTGTCAATATTATGAATAGAGACCCAGATTGTACCTATCAATACCAATGGTATGATGGCAATAGTAATATCATTACTGGAGCTACTGACAGCACCTATGCACCCATTAATCTTTCTAATCTACCACAGACAGATTGTTACAAAGATTATCCTTATAGTGTGGTAGTATCGAATAGTTGTAGTTCAGTTACTTTATCCACACGCATTAGACTTGATAATGCCAATGCAAGTTTGGGAACTCTTGATCTAAACCCGTACAAGGCATTGCCACTATGCTGGGGCGATGATGCTACCATTGAATTTACACCAAATTGTTCTGATGATATATCATGGGAAATTAGCCATGATGGTACAATTTATTCTCCGATGTCTACAGCGGGAAGAACGTTATCTTACAATACGAATCGCCTTTATCAAGACACTTGGTATCAAATAACTGGACCTACTACAGCTTGTCCGGCATTGCTGACGTCCATTTATATTCCTGTAAGGGATAAGCTTACTATCAACAAGTGGAAAGCTATTCCTATGGATGCATGTTATCCTGATCATGTCGAATTGGTTCTGGATTTTTTACCAACCAATGCTCCTGCCGGGTGCAACTATAATATTGAATGGTATAAAGATGCCACCTTGATATATCAAAATACAGTTACTACTTATTACGATACATACTTATACTATCCGGGAATAGGTGAATCCATTGAAGGGAATTATTGGGTGAAGCTAACTGACAATTGCTGTGGACATGTAGTCAATTCTACAGCGATATATGTAGATCCTCCAGTACAAGCTTTCATTGTAGGACCATGCTTTAGATGCAAGGACGAAATAATAAGCTTGACAGGCGTTGTTAAAAACATTCCTCCAGGTTTTAATTGTACATATCAGTGGTATAATGAAAACGGTTTGATACCAGGCGAAACGGGATTGAGTTTACAAGTTGATCCGAGTACATTTGGTACTTATCGTTTTCAAGTAAATTGCACCAAGGGAACAAGTAATTGTTCTTATTTAGCTGATTTTGATTTAAGACAATGTGGACCACCGTCTGCAACAGAAGAATATGATCTAATTTCGGATTTAAAAATTTATCCTAATCCTACAAATAGTCTTACTCAAATCGAATTTTCAGACCATCTAAGAACTCAAGGAATATTAGTAATCTATGATAATATTGGTAAAAAGGTATTTACTCGGAACTTCATATTAAACGGGGAAAATCTGGAATTAGACTTATCAAGTCTCACCGCTGGATCATATTTTGTCAGTATATTGATTAATAATGAAAAACAGATTTTTAGAAAATTAGTAAAAATTGATTAAGGTTCTTTGCATAAAAAAGGCTATTGGGGTAATTTGAATTTTTGCCCCAATCCTTTTTTCAAAAATGCTTAAATTTGACCAATACATCACTTAAAAAATTAAATAAAAATGAAAACACTTAAGATATTTACACTACTTCTTTTTGCTACTATTTTTTCAATGAGCTCTTGCTCTAAAGATGACGATCAAGACCAAAATGATAACATTGGAACATATAAATATGATGGCATAAATTATAACATTAAGGACGCCGGTTTTATCATCAATACTTCTTACGATTTTATAAAAGAAAAAGAGGTAATCTCGGGATTTACATTAGTATTTATTGATGGAAAATTTTTACCTGAGGATTCTGAGTTTGTTACGACTGATATGGAGCATGGATATTATGTGGAAGTGGAACTGTCGGAATATATTGATATTTTGGATGAATTGAATTATAAAAATGTCGTATTCACTGACGTTGATGGTTCATTTATAGTGAATATTAATGAATTTTATGATGTTCAGGTAGTAAATAATGTGGAGTATGGCGGGATAGATGACTACGATGACGTATCGATTCTTTCGCCAGGAAATTTAGTTTTAAATAACTTTGTACCCAGCAATTCCTCTATAAAATTGGATATTACTTTTGAGTACCTAATGGAAAATGGCAAATCATTATCCGGGAGTTTTAAGGGAGATGTTCGCATATTACAATAAAATATTTTGGGTTATGGCATGGAGCAGTAGGCACTTATTTTTTCTCTAAACAACGAATTAATTATTTTCATGATATTAGTGGAAGAAGTATTGACAATGCTTCTTCCATCTATTTCATTAATAGGTGTCAGTTCTCCCATAGTGCCTGTACAGAATACTTCATCAGCATTGTATAGTTCCGTCAATGAGATATCCCGTACTTCACATTCTAGTCCATGATTTTTGGATATTTCAATGATGAAATCTCTCGTGATTCCGGGCAGGCATGCGGTGGCATGAGGTGTGGAGAGTCTGCCATTTTTGATCATAAATATATTGGTATCATTCAATTCTGCTACAAAACCTCTGTCGTCCAGCATCAAGGCAGCATCCTTACCTGCAACGTTTGCTTGAATTTTTGCAAGAATATTGTTTAGCAAGTTATTGTGGTGAATTTTAGAATCTAAAAACTGCGGGCTGTTTCTTCTGATGGCGCTAGATATTATTTTGATTCCATTCTCATTGTCATAGACGGGAGGTTTCCATTCTGCCAATACGATTAATCCACACCCTTTATTGTTGAGTCGTGGATCCATGCCTGAGGTGATTTTTTCTCCACGTGTAAATGTCAATCGAATATGAACATCTTCTGTCATGTTGTTTTTTTCTAGAGTCATACGGATTGCATTTTTTATTTCTTCAGTTGTCAATACATGTTCAAACATCAATGCCTTGGCACTTTCCTGTAAGCGGTCAAGGTGACGGTCAAGTAAGGCTATCCCACTTTTGTAAAGTCTCAGCCCCTCCCATACGGCATCACCACCTTGTACCACACTGTCGAAAACAGAGATTTTTGCTTCATTCCGAGGTAGAATCTGGCCATTTACGAAGATGTATAAGTTCTCATTGCGAGTATCAAATTTTTGTAGCATTATTTCAAAATTAGATTTTTAGATAATTCATTATAATATGACTGAGCCTCTTCATATAGGGGTTGTAATGATACCGGAAGGCTTATATTATCGTTGTCAATTGATGATTGGAATCCAGTCGAACTCCACACATTTTGGTACCAATACGGAGCCCAAATGCCATCATAAGGTTTGGGTCCTTGTTCCCATGACATCATGCTTTTTTCATATTCAATTCCGAGATTATGACAAAGAGTTTGTAATGCCTGATTGGGATTATTCAAAATGGTATCACTATCGATGATGATGGGTTTGATGTGCTGTGATTTAAAATATTCAAAGAGGAGATATTGATCTTTGATGCCGATATCGTCGATACTGGGATTCGGTATGACTTTTGCAAAAGAATGAATCACTTTTTTAGGCTCTCTAATCAGGAAGAAATTAGTAAATGGCATCATGAATTCCCAATCCATATTGCGAAGGTGGTGACCCATGTTTTTGACAAACACGAGGCTATCTTCCGAATCCAAGCCTTTGATATTTTGAATGATTAATTCCGTACGTAAAGGCATGGAACTTACAATATGAGACGATGAAGGATGCGTCACTCCGGAAGTAGAAAGATAGTATCCATAAAATGGCTCATCGATGGGAATGCATCGGTCTCTTTGCCCGAATGAATACATCATGGCCGTGGAGATATTACGAGGCCCTGATACCATGTTTACAATCATCAGAGCTGTTATTTATTTCGTTTTTTACTGGATTTTGCTCGTGGATTATAATCCAGACACAAGTTAATCCAATCCGAAAAATTGGCTTCATCATCGAAACCGTCAGGAGAAATTAGGGCATATCCCTTAAGAACTCGACCTGTGAAATCCATTTTTTGACATCCCAGTCGGTGTTGGTTTATTGTAAATGCCTCTTCTCCTATTCTTACCATGAGTTGGTCTTTCATGATGCCCACACACATCTTGTCGTCAACCATGTAGCAAAGACCGCCCATCATTTTTTTCGCTACGAAGGGAATCCCTTTGGACTCTAAATAGTGGTTAATTCTGTCTTCTAAGTAGAGATCATAAGCCATCTTTTTACCAATTAATTTTTGCTATATTTTTTATATTTATATTCGAAATTTGCATTCATTTCTTCTGCAGCTTTGTCGAAATAATCGTGCAAGTCAAAAAATCCATGACCGATTCTTGTTTCTTGATTAAATGGAAATGGTTTTTTCAAGGGTATCGGACCATTTTCGGATAGATAATACCAAATTAGGCTCAATTGATCATAATTTAAATTCCAATTTTTTCTTTCAAAAAATATCAAATAGGTGGGTAATGTGTCATCAAAATTACTTGCAGGTTCGTCAAAATCGGCATAGATTAAATTGTAATTTTTATTGTTGAGTACCTCATTGGCATCACTGCTGTAATAAAAATACAAGTTGTCCGGAAAGGTAAAATATTCTAAAAGTGCAGAATAAATTTCCTCATATCTTTCTTTGTTTTTTTGTTTTTCCTCTATGGCAGCTAGAGAGTCATACTTCATCATGGCCTCATACTTGCTTTTGTAATCATTGATTCTCAACAGTACATTGCCGTGCTTGACATTGACGACATGCTGCTTCATACTATAATCCTCCCTTTGAGCATAGGAATTCAGAACAAAAGCGATCATGCCAATGATGATAAAAAGTGGAGATTTCATTAAAATATATGATTTATTGGCATCTAAAGTACCAATTTTATTTTCTTGGCGGGGAAATTCGAAAAGAAAATATGAAAATTTTTCATCTCACCATTTCTGCCACCATTTTTATCCACTCGGGATTATCGTTGAGACTGGGTACTAAATCGAGCTTTTCACCCCCTTTTTTGATGAATTCTTCTTTGTATTCATGACCAATTTCTATAGTGGTTTCAAGGCAGTCAGCCACAAAGGCCGGACTAAAAACCAATAGTTTTTTATTGCCTTTGGCGAGCCGTTCATGGATGACCTCGCTGGTATATGGTTGAGTCCAGGGGTCTCTTCCTAGCCTAGATTGAAAACACACAGTGTAATTGTCTTTATGAAGCTTCAATTCATTGGCGATAGCTCGCGAAGTGGCATAACATTGTGCAGAATAACAAAATTGATTCTTCTCACAGAGCTTGTCACAACAATTTTCAGTTTTTAAACAATGATTATTTATGTCGCTTTTGGTCAATTGCCGCTGTGGGAGACCATGATAACTGAATATAAAGTGGTCATAGTTATCAAGATTAAATTTCCTTGCATTATCTGCAAAAATTTTAATCATTGTTTCATGGTCATGATATGAGTTAATAAACCTGAGTGAAGGTATTGTCCATTTTTTACTCAAGATTTTCATCACTTCTTCATACACAGACCCGGTCGTAGCCGAGGCATACTGCGGGAATAATGGAAAGATCACGATCTCGCTGACATTTTCTGATACTAGCTCATCAATGGCGCTTTCTATCGATGGATTTTGATATCGCATACCTAAAGCGACTCTGTAATTTTCGCCCAGTATTTTTTGGACTTCATCTCGGAGTTTATAACCATAAATTTTTATTGGGCTGCCGTTTTTTGTCCAGAGTTGTTGATATAATTTGGCACTTTCCCCAGACCTAAATGGTGCAATAATGCCTCTTACCAGGGCATTTCGACCCAGCCAATTGATATCTATGACTCTCCTGTCTAATAAAAATTGTTTTAAGTATCGATAGACTGCTGATCGATTCGGCTCGTCAGGTGTGCCTAAATTTACAATCAATACCCCTTTTTTCATCTGTTTGTAATTGAATATCTGTCAAAAATTAACTATATCGAACAATCACCTCACCTGTGTGTCATAATAATTTCATACATGGTCTATTTCATCTGATTTTGTTCTGTTGATATCCCAAAGCTAACATATTGATAGTTCAATTGTTTCATAAAAAATTAACAATAGTTCAGTACTATTGTGGCATTAAATTTTTTTCTTTGTACAAAGCAAATGACGATATGGAAAAACCATTAATATTGGTAACTAACGATGATGGTATAGTAGCACCGGGCATCAGAGCCTTGGTAGATGTGGCTTCAAAAATCGGAGAAGTGGTCGTGGTGGCACCAGATAGCCCACAATCTGGGCAAGGTCACGCCATTACGATTAATCACCCTATAAGATTGCGAAAAGTCAATATTTTTGACGGGGTAGAGGCCTATGAGTGTAGCGGTACACCAGTGGATTGTGTCAAACTGGCCAAAAATGTCCTGCTCAAAGATCGCAATATTGACCTATGTGTTTCAGGTATCAATCATGGAAGTAATGCCAGTATTAATATCATATATTCCGGTACAATGTCTGCGGCCATGGAGGCTAGCCTTGAGGATGTTGATTCTATTGGATTTTCGCTTTTGGATTATTCCTTTGATGCTGATTTTTCGGTAGCATCACATTATGCAGAGAGAATTATAAGAGAGGTTTTAGAAAATGGAATTAAAGAGTGCAATCTTCTGAATGTGAATTTTCCAAAATTGGATAAAAATTCGATAAAGGGGATAAAAGTGGTTTCTCAAGGGGAAGGCCGATGGGTTGAGGAATTTCAAGAAGGCATTGACCCTAGAGGTCAGAAATATTATTGGCTGAGTGGATATTTCGAAAATATAAATCCCGAGGAGGATTCAGACATCAACGCCTTAAATGATGGTTATATTTCTGTCGTGCCATCCGGGCATAATTTGACACAATATAAGGCCATTCCCAAGTTGAAATATTTAGAAAAAATCAATTGATAAAATGGAAAAGGACAGTATATTGATGGGCATCGTATTGGGGGCAATAGTTCCCGTATTGGGTTATCTTGCCATTGAGGCCATTTTTAACCTGATGAGTCAGATGGACTTAATGGAGGTAGTAAGTGGTGGAGCCATGAGTAGGAGGGTTCGTACTTTGGCCTTGTTGGGTATTTGTTGCAATCTCATTCCATTTAACATTGCAAAACGAAACCGATGGGACGATACGATGAGAGGCATCGTTTTTCCAACTTTGATATATGTGGCGGCATGGTGCATAAAATATTTAGCGGTATTATTTTAAAGTAGATGAAGTATTATCTCATAGCCGGAGAGTCGTCTGGAGATCTTCATGGATCAAATCTTATTAAGGCACTAAAATTAAAAGATTCTGAAGCGGAGTTTAGGTTTTGGGGTGGTGATAGGATGGCATTGGAAGCCGGAGAACCCGTTCAACACATGAGAGATATGGCTTTTATGGGCTTCATAGAGGTAGTTCAAAATTTATCCACTATTAGACAATTTTTTAAAAAATGTAAATCGGATATCCTATATTGGAAACCAGATATTGTCATATTTATTGATTACCCCGGATTTAACCTCAGAATGGCAAGGTGGACTAAAGAGCAAGGTTATAAAACCGTTTTTTATATATCGCCGCAATTGTGGGCATGGAAAAAGAATCGTATCAAGCAGATAAAAAAATATGTGGATTTGATGGTTCCGATTCTGCCTTTTGAAGTCGATTTTTATTCTCAGTATGGCATTAAAGTTAAATATGAAGGTCATCCCTTGGTGGATGCAATTAGTGATTTTTATAGTGAGTGTGTGCAAAAAACGATCGAAAAGTCAAAACCAATTATTGCCCTCTTGCCCGGAAGTCGGGTTCAAGAAATAAAAAAGATATTGCCTACAATGATAGAAGCAGCGAGCCATTTTCTTGATGAATATGAACTCGTGTTGGCAGCGACTAGCCACATCGACACTTCGATTTATGAGGAAATATTGAATCGTGGAAATGCGGAATTCATCGTGAAGGTTGTAGACAAAACGTACGAAGTATTATCACAGGCTGATTTTGCATTGGTGGCTTCCGGTACGGCGACATTAGAGACGGCGCTGTTTGATGTACCACAGATCGTATGCTACCGCGGAAGTAAAATTTCTTTCGAAATAGCAAAAAGAATTGTGGACATCAAATACATATCACTGGTCAATCTGATTCTGGATCAAGAAGTGGTCCCGGAACTTATCCAAGATGACTTCAATACCCTAAACCTTAGACAAACCATCGCTAAAAAACTCAAAGAAACTCATGAAACGAAGACAAAATATTCGAAACTTCACAAGCTGCTTGGAGAGCCTCGTGTCTCGGATAGAATTGCGGCGGATATTGTGAGATTTGGGATGGGGAGATGATTATTTAATCGGATTAGAAGAGATAAAATCCATAATTCTTATCATGGAGTATTTTAGAATCTAAAGATACTTGGTTTAATCTATCGTTGGTAATGCCGTTTTGTCTCATATAACCTAAGATTAAATCTATATTTTGATCGTTTTCAGACCTACTCCACAAATAAAGATTTAGGTTCGCATTATCTCTCAATTGGGTATATAATGGATATAGGTCTAACATACTAAGATCTATGTCTATTTTATTATCTTTAAAAGTCAAATTCCGAAAATAATGTATTCTCTTACTTTCGTAAATTGTATCTGGAAATTTTATATATTTTTGAATTTGGATTTGTTCCAACTCTTCCCAAGGCAATAATTTATTTTTACAGCCTTGATTAACCTGAGGAATAATAAAACTACTCTGCTCATATTTATTATGGCCAAATATTATTGCAGGTTGAATGAAATATTTGTCTGAATTTAAAGTATCAAACTTTATATATTTATAATATTTTATGTACTCAGGTAAAATTGTTCTATACTTTTTTAATGCAATAGAATCATATAATTTTTGCTCATCTAAATTATCCCGATTATGTTTATCCAAATCTAATATTTCATTCAACTCAAAGACTATTGAATCAACTTTATTATTATTCAATTTTAGGCTATCATTATGCAATAGCCAAACATATGATAAATATTTATCGCATTCCTTAGGCCAATAATTTAAATATTGTATTTTAAGATGATTATATTTTTTGAGGCTATCAATAGCTTGATTAAAATGTGTGCTATCATTGGCATAACAACTAGAAATTGCCAATAGAATATTCACATTTGGATCGTACGG
>Ga0116164_10001757_pt1 | contig 16043 bp, 19 predicted proteins | sample AD_UKC109_MetaG_FD_89888 | JGI IMG/M metagenome (GOLD analysis project Ga0116164, IMG submission 89888) | Active sludge microbial communities of municipal wastewater-treating anaerobic digesters from Hong Kong - AD_UKC109_MetaG | ecosystem: Engineered > Bioreactor > Anaerobic > Digestate... | reverse complement strand
TGCTATATCCTGGCTCAGTGCACCACCGCCACCCTTGCCGGCACGCTCATGCCCGACGACTGTCACTTCTTCCGCATCAGCAAATTCGTAACGATTCTGTACCCGGCGCAGCATCATGCCGGTAAAGCCCAGCAGGGCACCCAGGATGAAAAATACCAGGGTCGGAAAGCCAGGAATCAACCCCATGAGGGTGACAACGGCGGCACCGATAAGCAGTGCGTTGGGCTGGGACAACAGTTGGCGGCCAATATCCTCGCCCAGATTGCTTTTATCATCAACCGTGACCCGGGAGACAATGATACCGGCGGTGATGGAGACGAACAGGGCCGGAATCTGGGATACCAGTCCGTCCCCGATGGTCAGAACGGAATAGATATTCATGGCTTCACCGATATCCATGCCGCGCTGGAAGCTGCCGATGGAGATACCACCAATGATGTTGACAATGATGATGATCAGGCCGGCAATGGCGTCTCCTTTGACGAATTTCATGGCACCATCCATGGAGCCGAACAGCTGGCTTTCCTTTTCCAGGTTGTTGCGGCGGGCGCGGGCGTCCTGCATGGTAATGACGCCGGCACGCAGGTCACTGTCGATACTCATCTGCTTGCCAGGCATGGCGTCCAGGGAGAAACGGGCGCTGACTTCGGCAATCCGCTCCGATCCTTTGGTGATAACCACAAACTGTACAATGGTGATGATCAGAAACACGACCAGACCGACAATCAGGTTGCCGGCCACTACAAACTCCCCGAAAGTCTGGATGATTTCACCGGCATCGGCTTCTGTCAGGATCAGGCGGGTGGTCGATATGGACAGTGCCAGCCGGAACAGGGTGCTGAGCAGCAATACCGACGGAAAGGCCGAGAAGGCCAGAGGTGACGGAAGGTAGACAGCCAGCATCAGCAGGATGATGGCCAGCCCCATGTTCAGGGCGATGAGGGTGTCGATCAGCAGGGTCGGCAGCGGCAGGATCATCATGAAAATGATCAGGACCAGCAGGATGGCAACCGCAACATCGCTGCGCTGGATCAGACGGGCTATCAGGCTTTGTGAATTTTTGTTTGACATTTTTCTGTTCAGCTGGCTGTTGTTGGATCGGCATCCGGATTGAGGATCACGTACCCGGCAGCCCCGGTGAGTTGCAGGGTGCTGACAAGCTCCGGGCCGGCTTCCTGCAGTACCGGTTTCTTCCGGGTGGTCTGATAGAATTTCAGTAATGCGAGTGATCCGGCGGCGGTGATGTAAGGGATCTGCCTGCAGTTCAGGATCACGAAGGTCTGGGTCCGGGCGGCAAGGGTGGCCAGGTTCTGCGCCATGTCATGATCCAATGGTCCCTGCAGGGTAATGACTGTGGTCCGCTCATCCTGGGGTGTCAGCCGGATACTGCCTTCCATTAGTGGTTTCCGAAGTTGTGGGCATCCTGCCCGACCAGGGTGACGTACAGGGTACGGGCATCCAGGGTAACGATTTTTACTGATGAGCCGGCCACGCAGTCAGGCCCAGACACCTGCCAGTCCCTGCCTTCCAGGTGAGTCTGTCCCTGACCATCCACAATCGGATGGGTCAGGGTGATGATGGAGCCGACCAGATGCTGTTGCTCGGTATTACCGAACAGGGCGTTCAGGGTATTGGGCAGTTCAAAAAAGAAGGGAGCCAGGATAGTCAGCAGCAGTACCAGCGGAATCTGCCAGAACCAGAAACTGTCCGGACTCAGGAACATCACCAGGGCGGTCAGGCCGGCAGCGATGCCCAGCCATTTGGCCCAGTCCTCCTGCAGGCGGCGTTTGTATTTGGACAGCAGGCTGTCGGAGCGTCGGGCCTGCTGACTTTGACGGAACAGAAAATACTGCAGCCGGGCTTTCAGCTCACCGGAGCGTGCCCGTTCACCAAAATCGGATAAAGCCTTGCTGATGCGTCCCAATCCCTCGGCTTGTTGGGGTTGTTGCTGGTTTGTTGCTGCCATAATGGTCCCGTTCGCGAATAATTGATTAATATTGTTGATTTTCAGTGTTGTTACTACTTGCTCGTCTTGCGCATGGCATAGGCAACCCGGTCAATGGTCGAGGTCGGAATGTACTGATCCAGTTTCCCTTCTTCGAGCAAATCCTGCACCAGTCGTCCATCCGTCAGTACCGGAACCCGCTCGACCTGGGCGATTTCCACCATTTTGCGGGCCATGGTTGATTTCCCGATGGCGACGATGATTGGCAGGGGCGTGACATCCTGCTCATAGTGTAATGCGACTGCAATCCCGATATCGATCAACAATAGACGAGCTGTCTTGATTCGGGACTGAATGTCCTGTTCACTCAGTTCCCGGCGCATTTCATTGCGTGCTCCCCGGACATGCGGGTCGCCGAACATCTCTTTCATCTCACGCTTGACCTCCTCCTTGGTCATGCGCTGTTCTTTCATGAACTGTGAGCGCTGGAACAGGTAGTCGATAATGGCGAGGGTGATGATCAGGGGCAGGATGAACATCATCATGTTTCCGAACAGCTCTGCTGACAGCTGGCCCAGGCAGAGAATGTTGCACTGGTTGACTTCGTTCATCAGCTCATAAACACCGTTGCGTACCACAAAGAACAGTACGGTGGCGATCAGGATGGTCTTGACCAGGGATAACAGGGTGGTCACGAGCTGTTTGGCGGAGAAAATGCGTTTGAAACCGCTGGCCGGATTGATTTTTTCCATGCGGGGAATCACGGGATCAAAAGAAAAGACCAGCCCGAACTGCACGATGAAGCTCAGAATCGCTGCCAGCGTGGTGATCAATATGAATGGCAGCAGCAGTGTCATGACCGCCAGCTCCAGGGTGATTCGAATGATGCCGCTGAGCGCCTCACCAAAATCGAAGCTGTACAGCTGTGCTGCCAGCAGGAAGATTTCCAGCAGCTTTTGCAGGAACCAGGGACCCAGGACGGCAAAGTACACCACGCCGACAGCCAGAATGAAGGCCGATGGTACGTCCTTGCTGCTGGCCACCTGCCCTTTCTTGCGGGCATCCCGCAGTTTCTTGGGGGTGGCCTCTTCGGTTTTTTCGCTGCTACTGTCCTGACTCATTGATCAATTGATCCAGTATCTGGAGGTGAGAGCCGAAGTTGATGAAAATGTCGTGCAGGTAGTGCCCGACAATGCTGACGTAGAAAATCAGCACAAAAAATACCAGGGCACTTTTGATGGGCATGGCAACCAGGAAAATGTTCAGCTGTGGCAGGTAGCGCCCGACCAGACCGGTGCCGAAATCAATCAGAAACATCAGTGCCAGGAAGGGGCCGGCGATCAGTACCAGCGTGTACATCAGGCTGTCCATCTGCTGCAGGAAAAACTTGGCTGTGCCGGCATTGAAAGAGGGGAAAAAGGTATCCAGCGGCCATGTCTGGTAGCTCATCATCAGGGTCTGTATCAGCATGAGGAATCCACCACCCATGAACAGCATGGTGGTGGCCAGTTGTGCCATCAGGTTGCCCAGTGGTGAGACCATGCCTGCCACGGTAGGGGAGAAAAACAGGGCACTCATGGCACCGCGCTGCAGGTCCATGAGGAAGCCGGCACCCCGGACGGCCCAGAATGGAATGCTCATGGCATAACCCATGGCCAGTCCGATGATGCTTTCCTTGACCAGCAGCAGGGCGATGTTGGCGATATTCAGTTCCATGTCCAGCAACTGTTCGTGGGTCAGCGGCAACAAGGCCAGTGACATGACCACCATGACGCCATTACGGATCAGGGCCGGAAAAATGGGCTGTGTGAACATGGGCAGGATCGAAAACGCTACCAGAATTCTGGGCGTGGTCAGGATCAGGGCCATGAACCAGGGCTGGATCGCCGAAATTGCTTCCATCAGCCACTGCCTCCCAGCTGGGTGATCTGGTCAAAAATCTGGATGGTGTAATTGTAAAGTTCCGGTCCGAACCAGCGGATGGTGGCGGCTATGGCGAAAATAACCGCAACCAGCTTGAAGCCATGGGGCAGGGTCTGCTCCTGTATGGAGGTCAGGGCCTGAAACAGCCCGATCAGCAGGCCGACCAGTGTGGCGGCAGCGATGGATGGCAGTGACAGGTACAGCACCAGTTGCATGGCCTGTGCGGTGAAATGGAGTAGTGAATTCTCGTTCATGGTCAGGAATAACTCAGCAGGAGGCCGTGAATAAGGCGTGACCAGCCATCAACCAGTACAAACAGCAGCAGCTTGAAGGGCAAGGAAATGATGACGGGCGACACCATTATCATGCCGAGCGACAGCAGGATGTTGGAAACGATCAGGTCGATGATGATGAACGGCAGATAGATCAGGAAGCCGAGCTGGAAGGCAACCGTCAGTTCACTGACCAGAAAAGCCGGAATCAGTACCAGCAGGTTGCTTTCATCCACATCCCGGGCGTATTTCTCCGGCCAGATTTTCTGGGTGGTCTGAACGAAAAAATTGCGCTCTGCCGTTGTGGAGTGCCTGGTGAGGAAGTCCTGCAGCGGACGTGAGCTTTCCCGCAGCGCCTGTGGAAACTCGGGATGCTTGATGTCCGTTACCTCGATGCCGTAGCCATTGAAAATTTCGTAGGTTTCCATACCTACCGGGGCCATGATGTAAATGCTCAGTATGATGGCAATGCCACTGATGGCCATGTTGGGTGGTTCCTGTTGCAGTCCGAGGGCACTGCGGGTCAGGTGCATGACCACCGTTATCTTGATGAAGGAGCTGACTAGGATGGCAACAAAGGGTGCCAGTCCAAGCAGCAGCAGCAGCCCCATCAGCAGTATGGGATTGGGAAACGAATCCATTGTTTTTAAATGCCGGTAATCTGCGGGTGTTGGAGGAAAGTCAGTTGCTGGGGCGTGTGCCGAACAGACTGATGATTCGGATACCGATTCTGCCGCTGATCTCTACCAGCTCGCCGGTACCTATCTGCTTGTTCTGGGCATGAATCTGTACGACTTCAGGCAGGCTGTGTGGCAGGTCAATCACATAACCTGGCCTCAGCTGTTTGATTTCACTGAATGAAATGGTTTTTTGCCCCAGGTCGAAGGAGAGCTTGACCGGCAGTTTGTTGAGCTGGTCGATACTGTTGGGTGCATCATGGTCTGCCATGGTGGTCCATCCTGTCGCTATGGTTAGAATTTTGTTGGCATCACCGCTGCTGATTTCGGCTTCACAGTACAGGTTGTGGTTGACCCGCAGCCTGATGGTACCTTCTTCCCGGAAACGGTTATTCTCCAGCAGGAGTACGTCAGAGCTGCCCAGACTGTTGATTTCCGGGATGGTGAGTGCCAGTTGTCCGATTTCGAGAAAAACGCTGGTCTCCAGGTTTTCCCATGCTTCATTCAGGTCTGAAGGCCAGAGTCGCAAACGCTGCTGTAGCATCGGGTACAGCTGCCCCTCCAGCATCAGCAGGCCATGCACGGCATGGGTGCTGTTCGGGTCGGGTTTGCCGCGATTCGCCTCCAGCAGTTCAAAACCCAGTGGCAGGGTGTAAACCGGACTGTTCTGTTGGGCTGAAAGGGATTGCAGCTTGATTTTGCTGGCCAGGCCGTGTTCTGCAATATTGATGAGTGGCTCCAGTGCGTTTTCTGCCAGGGCGATTCCCAGGTTTTCCGGCAGGCGCGGCAACATGGCTTCCGGAATGTACTCACGGATGTTGTCCAGCAGTGGCCAGTCAGACAGCCAGAGCCCCGCTGTGGTGTCCCCGATCCCGAGCGTCATGTTGATGGCATAAAGCGGCTGTCTGCTTTTGTCACCTGGAAAAAGACGCAGCCGGAAAACCCGGTTCTCATCCAGACTGAAGGTGAAGGCCTGTGACTTGTTCAGCGCCATATTGTTCAGGCGCATTCCCGAAGGAGTCCAGGCTTGCAGTTGTAACGGTCGTATCTTGATTTGGCGGCGATTGTTCATTGTAGTTGTTCTGTTAGTGACACCTGATACGGGTATGAAGTCACTGTACCGGTTCATTTCTGAAAGGCTTCATGTCCTAGATTACATCAGCAAGCATGAACAGCACTGAAACAAAATTATCGGCAAGCAGCTGGTGTTGCAAAAAAACCGGATCAGTGGATCGGATCAGGGGGGCGGTGTGATCAGGGTGTACTTTCCGGGGAGGCTAGTCACCCGTCGGGTTGATGGGCTGCTGGGGGAGCTCGGTTCCGGTTGTGCTGCCAGCGGTGTGAGTGGCTTCGTTTTCCGTATCTGTCGGAGAGTCGCCGTTATTGTTGTTGAGCAGGTTTGTCAAAAGTTCCTCCAGCAGCTGCGTCACCAGTTGATTAATGTACAGTTGCAGGGCGCTTTCATAAAACATCATCATGACGGACGACAGGTTGGCAGAGCCATACCCCTCACCCGGATAATAAAAATTCTGCGACGGCGTAAAAAAATTGTTCTGGCCGATGCTGGTGTACGGATTCCAAATGGACATGTCTGTTTCCTTGTTGCTGCACAACAAAATGATGAGGGCAGGAGCTGCAGCCTCGTCTGTCAGTCAAGCACTACAGGCATTCTAAAATTTTGCCGATGAGTGGTATTGCTCAAACAAGATGAATGGAAGGTTGTGACTGATGATCTGCTGCAGTTTTCCGGTTTTTGGTTGCGCTCGTCCTGTGGCAGCTCGACTTTCAGCCATAGTCATCGGATCATGGGGGTATAGAACAATTTTGTGAAGGTGGTATTCCTATGTTTCTCCGGGCTCTCTCCTTGGCTGCCCTGCTGTCATTTCAGGCCTGTATGGCGGCTCCGCTGAACTGGAGTGACCGCAAGTATTCGCATTTCTCCGATGAGGAGCCGTTGGGGGAAATGCTGAAGACACTGGCAGCCAACGAGGAAACACCGATTGTCGTCAGTTCGATGGTCAAGGATATTGTCAGCATGCACTATCGGGAGCAGACGCCCCGCTTCATCTTTGATGACCTTGCCAAAACCTATGGACTGATCTGGTACTACGATGGCGAGACCCTGTATGTCTACAAGGAGGATGAGGCGCAGCGGGGTTCGATCAGCCTGGAAAAAATGAAACCCAAGGAGTTCACGGCTGCACTTGAGCGTCTGGGTATCCTGGATGGACAGTTTCACTGGGAGGTATCAGAAGTGGATAACATGATCTACTTCAATGGTCCCGAGCGCTTTGTCTCTGCCGTTCTTGATATGGCCAAGCTGATGGAAAACCAGTCGCCCCAGCGCACCCGGATATACAAATGGGTCGATGCGAAGGGAAGGGTCAACTACAGTAACGAAAAACCGGTGCAGACACTCCAGGCCGGAACGGATGTAACAACGCAGGAGCGCTTTCCCGGTTTTGATGTGGTGGATGTCATTGAGCGATGACACTGCTGCCCGGCGGGTCGCCGGCTTCCGGCCATGAACAGGCGAAGTCTACAATAAACTGAAAGATAAAAATCGAAGATAGTCAGTATGGTAACGCAACAAACTCCTTTTCTGCTGAAAGTGCTGAGTGGCAGTAATGCCGGAGCTCTGGTCCGGCTGAAGGTTGGCGAGGTATTGATTGGAAAATCAATGTCGAGCGACATTATTTTGCATGATGAAAACATCGCCGACTCACATCTCAAGCTGAAAATATCCCTAGACTCGATTCTGCTGGAGGTGCTGGCAAATCCCGTCCTGATTGATGGTCAGGAGGTGGAGGCCAGCGAAAAGCTGTTGCGCCCCTACCAGGTGGTGACTATCGGCAGTGTGGATTTCTTTATTGCGGATGTGCGCAGGCCCGGACGGTTGGAGGATGAGGCTGTGGTCGGGCATGAGGCTGCTGATGCCGGACCGGTCTCGCGCCCGGTACCGGTTGCCAGCCGGCGTGCAGATTCTGGTCGCAATATACCGGCAGTGCGGCAGGCACGTACCGGCAGCAAGAAATACCTCTGGCTGGGAGGAGGGCTGCTGCTGGGGGCGAATCTGCTCTATTTCATGCCCAGCCTGATGAACATGGCGGAACAGGTCGGTTTGCGGGAGTCGGTACGTCAGCGGGCAGATACAATGGTGGCCGACATGGCGAACGACAAATTGCAGGTCATGGAGGTCGGCAATAATGTGATCATTACCGGTTATGTCGATACGGTCGAGGAAAAGCGCAGCCTCATGAGCCGGACAGGTTCCTCCCAGGCCGGAGTGAATTACCGTATCTGGGTCATGACGGAACTGGTGGAGAGTGCAAAGTCGGTTGCTCACGCACTGGGACAGGCAGATCTGGGCTTCAAAAGCCTGGGGGAGGGGCGTTTGTCCGCTCATGGTTATGTCAGCAATGAAGAGGACTGGGCCCGGATCAAGACCAATATCATGGGTGATGTCAGCGGCATCCGCTCCATTGACGACTCCGCAGTACAGACCCTGCGCAAGCGCAAGGAGGCTTTGGAGCAGTTCATCGAGAAAAAAGGTCTTTCCAGCCGTATCAGGGTTACTATCGAGCAGGATCGCATTAAAGTAGATGGTGAGTTGACGCAGAGCGAACTCAGTCGCTGGAGTGATCTTTACAAGGAGTTTCTGGCGCTGAATGGTGATGGTCCTGCGATTATTGAGAATCTGTTTGATGCAAGAAAGCGTATCAAGCTGGTGATCAGGAGCGTCAGTGTTGGCAAGACACCGTTTCTGGTTTCCAAGGATGGGAAAAAATACATGGAAGGAGCAACTCTTGGTAATAATTATTTTATCAGGAAGATTACGCCGGACTATGTGCTCCTTTCCAATGGTGGTGTGGAAATCCCTATTTTCTACGGAGCAGAGGATTAATAGATAATGATGCTACAATTAGAACAAAACCTGAAAAATGATGTCTCTGGGATTTATAAAGATGAAGTGCTCGGCAAACTGAATCAGACAGCTTCAGAGGTTCGGTTTGAGTTGAGCCAGGGTGTTGATCCTGAACAGTATGACAAGCTCAGCCGGTTTCTTAAGGCGATTGAGTCTGGCATGGAAGTCGTTGAAGAAGTTTGGGCGCAAAAATAGCAAAGCGTCCGTTCTGGCACGAAACGCAGTGCCGCAGTGAATATGGAAATTCCCTGCGTTTGATGGATGACATCGGGAATTTCAAAACTAGTTTTTTTATATAAAGGAGATACGTTATGGCAGCAGAAGCAGCAGCAGGCAATTCCGGAGCCTTCACCAACCTGTTGAACAGTGTGACTCAGGCTCAGCAGGAAGGCATTCAACTGCAGCAGGGCCTTAATGAGGCTAAGCGTGATTTTGATGCCCAAAGTGCCGGTTTGGAAATGGAAAATGCAATCTCTTCCAAGGTTGCCAGTCTTGTTTCCGGTATGGCACAAACCATTCAGTAATTGATTGGTCATTGTCGAATGCCCTGCCCCACTCTGGGGCAGGGTCTTGCAAACAGATAATTGTGAAGAAAAAATAATGAATGTAAGCAGTGAACTGTTACAACTCCTTTCTGAAGTTGGTTATATGGCATGTTTTCGTGGTGATGCACGCCGCTCACAGGTTATTATGGAAGGGGTTGAGGCTGTTGGGAGAGAGCAGACTCCTATAAAAATGGGGGTGGCAATTGCCAAGATTTATGCGGGTGATATTGATCGGGCCATTGCCATTTTGCGGGATGATGTATTGGCCCGTGAGCCGAATCACATGAGCGCCAAATGCTTTCTGGGGATTGCCATGAATCAGCAGGGTGACAAGGCTGGTGCCATGGCCTTGTTTCAGGAAGTAGCGAAGCATGGTAATCCGGATGAACAAAGTATTGCCAATGTTTATCTGGCAAACTAATCGGATAGAGGTAACAGGAGATGGTTGATCCAGGTTTGGTGGCGGGGCAGGTTGCCAGTAGTTTTCAGTCTCCCCAGCAGCAGCAACCTCTCTCATTGGCCCAGTCTGCCGATGCGAGCAGGTTCCAGGATGTTCTGAAGGGTACTCCCGGCGGGGGAGCGGATACGAGTATGGATATTGGCCGTTCTGAATCCGTATTGCAATTTGTTGATGGAGAAAAAACTGCGGGATCAGGTGGTCTGGCCGAGGCGCTTATTCAGCGGGCCTCTAAAATTGATGCCAGTTACCATGGCCTGGTTGATCAGATGTCCAACCGACCGACGTTGGATAACTACCTGTCTTCGCCTTCCGGAGCAGCTGTCCAGCCAGATCGGATCAGGACTTATCCGAATGTTCCTGCCACGGCGGGGAGCGATAGTCTTGCCGGATCGTATGATGGTATCGTTGACAGGATAAATGCCAGTAACAAAGCAGCACTGTCCTATCAGAATGATCTCAATCAGTGGTCGATGTCTTTCCGCATGTGGTCTACTGGCGTGGAGGTTATTTCTGCTGCGGCAAGCAAGATATCACAAGGATTCCAGACTTTGTTCCGTGCCAGCGGCTAGTACTGATTTCCCCAGAGGGATAAAAATTAACATGAAAACAATAAATGGCATGCTCAGGCCCGGCTTTTTTATGCTGGTGGTCCTGCTTTCTGGTTGTAAAACCGAGCTCTTCAGCGGACTGAATGAGAATGATGCCAATAACATGCTGGCCATCATGCTGGAAAATCGTATTGATGCTGAAAAATTATCTAACGCAAAAGCAGGCACTTATGCGCTGAATATTGATGATTCAAAAATCCCCCAGGCTATAAGGATTTTGCGGGAGCATGGTTATCCTCGTGAAAAAGTTGCCACGATGGATGAAATGTTCCAGAAGGATGGGTTGATTTCTTCTCCACTGGAAGAGCGTGTCCGCTTTATTTATGCCTTGTCCCAGAGCGTGCAGGAAACCTTGACACAGATTGATGGTGTTCTGGTCGCCAGGGTACATATCGTGGTACCCGAGACAGACTCGTCCGGTACCAGACCACAGCCCTCTTCAGCATCGGTCTTCATCAAATACCATCCAGCCTATGATCTTGAAAGCATGAAGTCTGAAATTAAACTGATTGTGGAAAAGAGCATCGAAGGGTTGAGCTATGACAAGGTATCGGTTGTCATGATTCCTGCCCAGTTGAAAGGTGGTTGATGAGGCGGAGGGATTTCTGATGATTCGTTTGATGCAGTCTGGCGATATTGAGGATGTGCATGCCATTTATCTGGCTTCCCACCTTGATGAGTATGTTGGTGAGCATGGGCAGTTCAGGCCGAGGCCCATTGCCGAAAATCCGAAACTGGGGGTATTGTTTGATCACTCCGTCATGCATGTATTTGAGGAGCAGAGACTGATCAAGGGGTTTGTCGGCTATATCGGGGACCATATCATCTGGTTATATGTGCATCCCGACTATCGGGGACAGAAAATTGGCAAGCGGCTGATTACGCATGCTATCAATGAGCTGGGGGGCAAGGCGACGATTACCATCGTCAAGTCAAACCGGATTGCCATGGCCTGTTACCGGAATCTCGGTTTTTCCGGGGTGGACGAGTTCGAGTTCGAGTTTCAGCAGCAGATGATCAAGGCATTGCGTATGGAGCGCACTGCTACCTGAATCATCACTGCGTTACCGGGTGGGCCATACCCTTGGGCCGGGGTGATGGCCGGCTCAGGGGGCGTGTTTTAAGCGATCAGTTTTCAGACCAGTTCCTCTTCTTCCTCACTGGGCTTGGGCTCCAGGGCAAGTTCAAGTCCCATCACTGCAGGTGATTCCGAATCTGGCCTGTCGACTGTGGCGGGTGGGGATGGTGTCGCTGCCGGGCGCTCACCGGCGGACAGGTTGATGCGCAGTTTCAGGTTGTTGGGGGAGTCGGCATTGCGCAGGGCTTCGGCCAGCGAGATGCGCTTTTCTTTATAGAGCCGGTACAGGTGGTTGTCGAAAGTCTGCATGCCTACCTCTTGAGATTTTTCCATGATTTCCTTGATGGCATGGATTTCACCTTTCTGGATCAGATCACTGATCATGGCAGTACCGAGCAGAATTTCAATGGCGGCAGTGCGTTTCCCGTCCAGGGTGGGAACCAGGCGCTGTGAGATGAATGCCCGCAGATTCATCGACAGGTCCATCAGCAGCTGGTGGCGGCGTTCTTCCGGAAAGAAGTTGATGATGCGGTCCAGTGCCTGATTGGCATTATTGGCGTGCAGGGTGGACAGGCACAGGTGTCCGGTTTCAGCAAAGGCCAGGGCATGCTCCATGGTTTCCCGGCTTCTGATTTCGCCGATCAGGATGACATCCGGGGCCTGACGCAGGGTATTTTTCAGGGCGTCTTCGTAGCTGTCGGTATCGACACCGACTTCGCGCTGGTTGACGATACTGCGCCGGTGCGGATGAATGTACTCAATCGGGTCTTCTATGGTGATGATATGGCCATCCGCATTGCGGTTACGGTGGTCAATCAGGGCGGCCAGTGAAGTGGATTTGCCTGAACCAGTGCCACCGACGAACAGGATCAGCCCGCGCTTGGCCATGATGGTATCCTTCAGTATCTCCGGCAGGCCCAGGGCATCGACATTGGGAATTTCGGTTTTGATATTGCGGATGACCAGTGCTACCTTGTGGCGCTGCTTGAAGATATTGACACGAAAGCGGCCAATGCCTGCCACATCCAGTGCCAGATTCATTTCCGGTTTCTGTTCAAACTGTTGGCGCTGTTCCGTGTTCATCAGGTTCTGGGCAATGTCATGCACCTGTTCCGGGGTGAGTTTGTCACGTGCGAGTGCTTTGAGGGAGCCCTGAAATTTGGCTGCCGGAGGTGCATCAGCGGTCAGGTAAAGGTCGGAGCCATCACGTCCGGCCAGAATACGCAGGTAATCATGAATTTCCATTGTGAATCCTTTATTGTTATTTGGGTTGTGAAGCTTTGATCATATCAGTTTGGTTATTCACGCCATGTTTCAGGCATTATAGCAGTAAACGGGTATGCGGTTAGATCAGTTCGTCAGTCAGTCCACCGGAATGTCACGCCGTCAGGCTGGTGCCTGCATTCGTGCCGGACAGGTTTTCATCGGTGATACGGTAGCCGGCAGGGCCGGACAGCATGTCAGCGCAGAGGAGCGGATCAGTCTGGGTGGGGAGCTGCTGGCTCCACCGGGGCCGGTCTACATCATGCTGTACAAACCTGCCGGTGTGGTCAGCGCCACGATGGATGTTTCCGAACGCACCGTGCTGGATCTGATCGACCATCCCTGCCGGGTGCAGCTGCATGTGGCCGGACGGTTGGACAAGGATACCACCGGTCTGTTGCTGCTGAGCAATGACGGTGATTGGACGCACCGTCTGACTTCACCCCGGCATCATGTAGGCAAAACCTACCGGGTGACGCTGGCTGCGCCGCTGGGGGAGCAGGAAGCGCAGCAGCTGTGTACAGGGCTGGTGTTGAATGGAGCGTTGCATCCCACCCTGCCTGCGCAGCTGGTGCGAGTCAGTGAGCGGCAGGTATGCCTGACCATTTACGAGGGGAAATACCATCAGGTCAAGCGCATGTTTGCCGCCGTGGGCAATCGGGTGCTGGCGCTGCATCGTGAGCAGCTTGGTTGCTGGGTGCTGGACCCGGCCCTGCAACCGGGGGAGTGGAAGTTTTTTTCACCCTGATTTCGTGCTGCCTGTGCAGGGTTTTCTGTCCCGTCTGTCGCCGACCGGTCCCGGTTGCCGGAAGAGTTTGATAAAATCTGCAGGCCGAAGAATAAAAATTCAGGGTGTTAGCACATGTACCTATCCAGACAGGCCGGCCTTACACTGGTTGAATTGCTTGTGACCGTTGCCGTTGCCGCCGTGATTGCCTCCATGGCCATGCCGGGATTGCAGGCCATGATCGAAAACAACCGGGTTCGCACGGTTACCAACAGCTTCGTATCCAGTCTGTATCTGGCTCGTAGTGAGGCTGCCAAGCGGCGTTATCTTGTTGTTGTTTGTGCCAGTGATGCTTTCGGAACAGCCTGCGATACCAGTGCTGACGGTTATACCAATGGCTGGCTGGTATTTACGGATTATAATGATAACAAGCAGCTGGATGCACCCGGTAACTTGCTGGGTGATCTGGATGATGATGGTGTGAATGAGACACCGGAAGCAATCCTGCAGGTAGTGGAGGGTATCAAGGGGGATCTGATCCTGACAGCCAACCAGGCGGGCAGTCGGCGTTCCATCAGCTTCAGGCCCAGTGGCAGGGCCAATGCCATAACGACTTTTGAAGTCCGGAGGGTGTCGACAGATACGGCGCTGAGTAAAATATCCATCAGCAAAACCGGTCGGGCCAAAACCTGTTTCGGAGCTGCCTGTAACTGATGAGGCAGTCAGGGGGCGGTTTTTTCGTGTTTTCCCGGATAGGAGCCACCGGGGCATGTTCTTTTTTTGTTCAATAGTTGAAAGGTGGCTTTCGATCAAGGATAGTGTCATGCCTGACCATGAAATTAAACCGCTTGGGTTATAAATTAGGCGAATTGTGGCCGCAAGCAGGTTTTGATCTGCCAGCCGCACGTTCACATGCCGAAGGCTGTCAGGGATCGTGGAAGACTGATGAAGGACTAAAGTATGGAACACGGCAGACTGAATGTGGTGCTTTGCTGGCACATGCACCAGCCCTGGTATCGGGAAGGGTTGGCCGGTGAGTATATTCTTCCTTGGGTTTATCTGCATGCCATCAAGGATTACAGCGACATGGCTGCTCACCTGGAGCAGCATCAGGCCATGAAAGCCGTGGTCAATTTTGCTCCCGTATTGCTGGAGCAACTGGAAGATTACGCCCACCAGATCAGGGATTATCTGGCGCACGGGACCCCCATGCAGGATCACCTGCTGAACCAGCTGGCCGGTATCGAGCCGGTTCCGGCAACGGATGAGGGACGCCGCCAGCTGATGGTGGAATGCCAGCGCTGCAATGGCCCGCGCATGATTGATCCCTACCCGGCTTTCCGGCAGTTGCTGGCTGCCAGTGGTGCTCCGGAAATCGCCAGGCACAAGTCCGGGCCGCTGTTGCTGGAACCGGTCTACCTGAGTGAGCAGTATTTTGTCGACCTGCTGGTCTGGTACCACCTGGTCTGGCTGGGGCAGTCACTGCGTCAGCTGCCGGAAGTGGTACACTTGTTTGAAAAGGAGCGGGAGTATTCGCTGCAGGACCGCCGTGTGCTGCTGCAGGTGATGCAGACAGGCATGGAGGGACTGGTACCGCGTTACCGTGCGCTGGCCGAGTCCGGACAGGTCGAGTTGTCCATGAGTCCCTACATGCACCCCATGGTGCCCTTGCTGCAGGATTTCGGGCAGATGCGGTGCTCGCAGCCGGATGATCCGTTACCGGCAGCGGGTGTTTATCCGGGCGGCTCGGAACGGGCACGCTGGCATCTGCAGCAGGGTATGGAGGTTTTTGAGCGTTTCTTCGGGTTTCGCCCCCAGGGTGTCTGGTTGTCGGAAGGTGCTGTCAGTGAAAGCGCTTTGACCCTGTTGCGGGAAGCCGGTATTCGCTGGACAGCCTCCGGCGAGGGCGTATGGCGTAACAGCTGCCGTCTGTCCGGTCTGGACGGCGAAGGTGTCAGCTCCAAGCGGGACCTGTTTCTGCCTTATCAGCTGGAGCCGGAAGGTGTCAGTCTGTTTTTCCGGGATGACGGACTCTCGGACCTGATCGGATTCAAATACAGTGACTGGGCAGCCGGTGATGCCGTCGGGGACTTTGTCCACCATCTGGAGAGTATTGCCCGGTTTATGGGGAGTGATGCGTCCGGACGGGTGGTATCCATCATTCTGGACGGAGAGAACGCCTGGGAGTATTACCCCGACAACGGCAGTCATTTCCTGTCTGCCCTGTACGAACGCCTGAGTCAGTCAGCGTTGCTTGCCCCGGTACACTTCAGCACGATGGCGAAGCAGCTGCCCGGCCGGCATCTGCCTGCAATATGTGCCGGTAGCTGGGTTTATGGCTCGTTTTCCACCTGGATCGGCAGCCCGGACAAGAACCGGGGCTGGGATCTGCTGGTGGAGGCCAAGCGCTGTCTTGATCAGGTTCTTGTGGAAGGGACGCTGGAGCCGGCGCGGTACGAGCAGGTGCTGCGTCAGCTGGGGGTCTGTGAAGGTTCGGACTGGTTCTGGTGGTTTGGTGATTACAATCCGGCTGACAGTGTACGCGATTTTGAAGGACTGTTCCGGCGGCAGCTGGGGCGGCTGTATTCCCTGCTCGGACAGGCGGCCCCGGCGACATTGA
>Ga0116164_10001756_pt1 | contig 16044 bp, 11 predicted proteins | sample AD_UKC109_MetaG_FD_89888 | JGI IMG/M metagenome (GOLD analysis project Ga0116164, IMG submission 89888) | Active sludge microbial communities of municipal wastewater-treating anaerobic digesters from Hong Kong - AD_UKC109_MetaG | ecosystem: Engineered > Bioreactor > Anaerobic > Digestate... | reverse complement strand
CGGTGGGCACGGTGTAGTAGTGCAGGGTCAGCGCGTCCATGAACCGGCCCGCGTCCTTCATCAGCGTCTCGGTCCAGTGATAGTCGCCGGAGTTTGGCCCGCAGGCGATTTTATAGAGCTTATGGTCGCCGTAATTGCGGCAGTAGGTCTGATAGCGGCGGTACTCGTTTGCGTAGTATTCCGGCGTCATGTTGCCGCCGCAGCCCCAGTTTTCGTTGCCGACGCCCCAGAACCTGACCCCGTAGCTTTCCTTACGGCCGTTGGTCCAGCGCTTCTTCACGACGGTGGAATCCCCGTCGCTGTTGACATACTCCACCCAGTCCGCCATCTCGCGCACCGTGCCGGAACCGACGTTGGCGTTCACGTAGGGCGCGCAGCCGATCTGGGCGCACAGCTCCATAAACTCGTGCGTACCGAAGCTGTTATCCTCCACCACGCCGCCCCAGTGGGTGTTGACCATGCGCTTGCGGGCTTCCTTGGGGCCGATGCCATCCTCCCAGTGGTATTCGTCGGCAAAGCAGCCGCCCGGCCAGCGCAGCACCGGCGCCTTGATATGCCTCAGGGCGTTGACCACGTCCGTGCGCATGCCGTTCACGTTGGGGATGGGGGAATTCTCGCCGACGTACAAGCCCTGATAAATGCACCGGCCGAGGTGCTCCGAAAAATGCCCGTAGATGTTTTTGGAAATGGTCCCCAGCTCGCGGTCCGGCTGCAAGGCGATGTCGATCATGATGGTTTCCCTCTTCTTTCAATATCAATGAATTACCATTTCGGGGTTGCGTGCGCGCAGCGCATCGTGCGCTTTGCCGCGCGGATCTCCACATAGCAGCCGCATTGGCCGCAGGTGCCGCGGTACAGCTGATCGCAGGCCCGGCAGAGGGTGAGCCTGCGCCGGTACTCCGCGATATCCGCCCTTTCATCGTTCGCCATCAGGCGGATGCGATCCTGTATGATCGCATAGAAATCCTGCTCGTCCTGCATATCTTCCAGCAGGCAGCGCCTGCACGGGGCGTTCGGCAGCATGGCGATCCTTCCCCTCTTTTACAGATCCGGCGCGACCCAGCCGCGGTACTGCACGATGCTCTGGGGCCGCTGCGGCTTGCGGCCCTGCCCGTCGGGATTGCGGTATTGGCGCGGTGTAACGCCGATCATCTGCTGAAAGCACCGGTTGAAGCTGGACACCGAGACGAAGCCCACGGTTTCGGCGATATTCAATACCGCCTGATCGGTGGTCTGGAGCATGGTGCAGGCCCGGGTGATGCGGGTTTGGTTGATGAAGTTGTGCGGGTTTGAGCCCATGATGGAAAAAAACAGCCGCCGGAAATGCGTGGTGGACAGATGGCACATCTCCGCCAGCTCGTCCACGGACACCTTGCGCATGTAGTTTTCGTTGATATAGTTCAGCGCCGGCGTGAGCACCAGCGTATCCTTGCGCTTCTTTACGGGCGGGGCATCGGCGCTGGCCTTCAGCGCGCGCGTGATCTCAAAAAACAACGAAACCAGCAGCCCCTTGACCGATTCCTGGTAATGCGGCTGCTGTGTTTTCAGCTCGTCGATCACGGAGGAGGCGAGGAAGCGGATCTTGGGATAATCCTCCCCCTTGAACAGGTGAATGAAGCTCTGCGGGCTGAAGGTGGAAAGCTCGAAATCCTCCTCCGTGTGCAGCACCTCCGACAACAGCTCCCGCATATCCACGAACAGATAGCTCCACAGGCTGGTCATGCCGCGGGAGGAGTAGGTGGTATGCGGCACATGCCGGGGCAGCACGGTGACGTCGCCCGCGTGGAAGGTGTAGGGCTCGTCGCGTACTAGCAGCGTGCCGGAGTTGGTATGGCAAACGCCGATCTCCAGACAGTTGTGGAAATGCAGCCGCTTGCTTTTGATATCGGAAATATGCCATTGCTCGCCGTCCAAAAGGAGCGCCGGAAAATCGATATTCAGATCGTACACCCTGTATTCGATCACCTGCCGTGCGCGCCTGGCCATATCGCTCCCTCCCTGTACGATACTGTACCAGAACGAGTGGGCAATTTCAACCATCTATCGGTAAGAAAATCATAAAGATAGAGCACGTTGGCGATAAAACGGCCAAATAGCACAAAGAAAAGGCGAATACGAAAAAATAAAAAGCAGAATTTGCGCAATTATTGGTTGATATTCGATGGATTCTTGCGAAGGGGGCCGATAAAATAGAGGCATACAATGGATTGAATTGCCGCGCTGCCGTTCGTGGCTTTGGACAGCCGGTTAGCAACCGTACCCGCAAAACGCGGCATATTCCCGGATACCTGTACATGGAAGGAGCGTTCGCATACAGATGAAAGGCGCGTCCCCGGTTTCGCCGAACCTTTACCGCAAACGACGGGTCGGCCGTCCCATACGGACGTACTGGCAGCTCTACGTGATGCTTGCCATCCCGATGTGCTTCCTGTTCCTGTTCAAGTACGGCTCCTATTTCGGGCTGCTGGCGGCATTTGAAAACTATAAGATCCTCAAGGGCGTGTTCGGCTCCGAATGGGTCGGCTTCCAGAACTTCCTCAAGGTCTTCGCGCACCGCCGTTTCGGCGACGCGCTGCGCAACACCCTGCTGCTGAACGTACTGGATTTGATTTTCGGCTTCCCGATGCCCATCATTCTGGCGCTGATGCTCAACGAGATGCGCCAAAAGGCCACCAAGCGCGTATCGCAGACGCTGCTTTACCTGCCGCACTTTCTGAGCTGGGTCATCGTGGGCGCGATCGCCTACCAGCTGTTCACCTACGGCACCGGCGTGGTGAACGACCTGATCGAGAAAATGGGCGGCGAGCGCGTACCCTTCCTGCAGGAGGATACGCACTGGCTGATCAGCTATGTGGTTATCGGCGTGTGGCAGTCCATGGGCTGGGGCACGATCGTTTACCTTGCGGCGATCACCAGCATCAACCCGGAGCTGTACGAGGCCGCGGTTGTGGACGGCGCAAACCGCTGGAAACAGTGCTGGAGCGTTACCGTGCCCTGCATCAAGCCCACGATGGTCACGCTGTTCATCATGCGGCTGGGGCAGCTGATGGGCGGCTCCTTCGAGCGGGTCATCGCGCTGAAAAACGTGGCGACGACCGAATACACCTATACCATCCCCGTGATGGTCTACGATATGGGTCTGCTGTCCGGCACCTCCAAGATTGCGCAGGCGACTGCGCTGGGGCTCTTCCAATCGGTCATCGGCGTTTTGCTTGTGATCGGGGCGGATTACTTCGCCAAGAGCCTCGGCGAAGAAGGCCTGCTGTAAGGGGGGCGGAAAAAGATGATTGCAACCCAAACCGTCAAGCGCCGCAGGGCCATCCGGCGCGGCCCGGGATATGTGGCCGGAACGATCTTGATCTATCTGTTCGTGATCGTTTCCGCGATGCTGTGCCTGCTGCCGTTCCTGCATGTGCTGGCTAAATCCATCTCCTCCGAGGCGCTGGTGGCCGCGCGCAAGATCGTGCTGATCCCGCAGGGAGTCACGTTCAGTGCCTACCGCAAGATCTTCGCCGATCCGAGCATCCTGCAATCCATGTTCATCTCCATCGTGATGACCGTTGTGTTTACGCTGCTGGGGCTGGCGCTCACGGTGCTGGCCGCCTATCCGCTGTCCCGCTCCTACCTGCGGGGCCGCAGGACGTTTTCCTTCCTGATCATGTTTACGTACTACTTCGCCGCGGGCATTATCCCGGATTACCTGCTGATGAGCGCGCTGGGGCTTTTGGAAAATTTCTGGGGCCTCGTGCTGCCGCTGGCGTTCAGCCCGTGGAACCTGCTGATTATGAAAACCTCGCTGGCATCCTCCTTCCCCGAAAGCCTGGAGGAATCCGCGCGTATCGACGGCGCAAACTACTTCCGCATCCTCTGGCAGATCGTGCTGCCGCTGTCGCTGCCCATTCTGACGACCATCGGGCTGTTCCTCGCCGTGGGCCGCTGGAACGCCTATCAGGACGCGCTGTTCTACATCAAGCAGCGCACCGACCTCAGGCCCATCCAGCTCAAGCTCTATTACCTCGTCATCACGGCCAGCGAATCCTTCCAGTCGGCGGAAAGCGTCGTGACCGTGCAGACCAATCCGGACGTGCTCAAGAGCGCCTGCGTGATGTTCGCCACCCTGCCCATCGTGTGCGTATATCCCTTTGTGCAGAAGTACTTCGTACAGGGCATCATGATCGGAGCTGTGAAAGGATAACAAGATGCCTTTCGCCGACCGTGAGCGGAACGCGAGCAGGCGAAAGGCGCAAATCTCAAAAAGCAGAAAGCTGCTTTTTTGAAAGCAAAGCGCAGTATTTGATATCCGACAAGGGTATTGGATAAATTGTAAAGGAGGTTTTTCTATGAAAAAACTGCTTGCCCTGACACTGGCAGTCGCGATGATGCTGACTCTGTTGAGCTTCACCGTCACCGCGTCCGCAGAGAACACCGTGACCATCAAGATCCCGGTGTACGACCGCGCCTTCGAAGGCTGGAACGTGACCGACAACTTCTACACCCAGTGGATTCAGTCCGAATTCGGCGATCCCAACGGGATCAACGTGCAGTATGTCGCCATCGGCCGTTGGACCGAAGTGGCGGACTACTCCCAGATGCTTGCCGCCGGCAACGCCCCGGATATCATCTTCCATTATGATATGCCGCAGGCCGTCGCCTACTGGGAGGAGGGCGCCATCCAGGAGCTGGATCTGGAAGAGATGCAGACCTACGCGCCCACCTACTACGACATGACCATCGACATGGTGGATGATTACGGCTATATGGAAGACACGCCGTACTTCTTCTTCGCCGAGCGTCCCAATACCGGCTACAACTGGCTGACGCTGATCCGTCAGGATTGGCTGGACCAGGTCGGCGCGGAGATGCCCACCAACATTGACGAGCTCAACGCCGTGCTGCTTCAGTGGAAGGAAGCCGGGCTGGGCGTGCTCAACCATCAGCTGCTGATGAACAACTTCACCTATTCCTACGGTTTCTGGACCTATCCTGTGGATGAGATGGAGCACACGCTCTATCTGGACCTGAGCGTCGCCGATTTGACGACCGCAGCGTCCGAGAAATATCTCAAGAACCTCAACTATGAGTACAACAACGGCCTGATCGACAGCGAATTCTACCTCAACACCGATTCCAACGCGTCGCTGGCGGACTTCCTGGACGGCACGGCCGGCACCTATTCCTGCTATCTGGCCAGCGGCTCCACCGTGATTTCCTCGCTGCTTGCCAACTTCCCGGACGCGGAGGTTTCCGTGCTGGATCCCGGTGCGCTGGCATCCGCGGACAGCAATCACTACGGCCGCGCCTACTATCCCTTCGGCATGATCATGGGCATCAACGCGTCCACCGACGAAGCGACGCGGATCGCCATCTGGAAGTATCTCGAATGGATGATGCAGGATGACAACCTCTTCAAGCTGGAGAACGGCGTAGAGGGCGAGAATTACACGCTGTCCGACGAGGGACTGGCGGTAACCAACGCGGATTACGCCGGTGAATCCGTGCGCTCCGGCAACAACAACAAGGACTACTGGTGCCTCTGGATCGAGACCGCCATCTACAACGACGACGATCTCACCTACGCGGCCAATCTGCTGAACTTCTCCCCCCCGGGGTACGAGTATCTGATTGAAGACAGCTACGAGTACTTTGTGCGCGATGCGGAATTCGGCGAGACCGAGGCCCTCTGGACCACCAACATCGAGAGCCGCAGCGAGTACAAGGCGGACCTGAACACCCTGTTCCAGGAGCTCTATGTGAAGTGCGCCATGGTTCCCGAGGACGAGTTCGACGCTACCTATGCGGACGCGTGCGAGGAATATCTGGACGCCGGCTATCAGGACATCCTCAACGAGAAGACCGATCTGATCGAGGAAGGCATGTACCGGTAATTCCGATACACAGACAATGTTCCGGGGAGCGGGCGTTTCAGTTCGCTCCCCGCGGAACCTGCCGCAGGCTTGCGCGCAGAACCCGACCGACAGGACAGAATTCACGGGACGTCCCCATCGCTCCCAAAGGACACGGGGGCGTCCTTTTGAATTCGGCTCCGCTTTTACACATACCGTATATTCCGGCCCGCCGGAAACCCAAAGGAGACGCCATGAACCTGAACCTGAACCGCGAACAATCACTCCGGGCCATCGACGCCGTGGTGAAAAAGACCATGGAGATGGACCTGCCTTGGGACTGGCCCTGCGGCGTTGCCTATTACGGCGTGGCGCGCGCCTGCGAGGCCACGGGGCGGCAGGAATACCTTGATTTGCTCAAGGAGCACGTGGACCGGCTGATCGCGCTGGGGCTGCCGCACTGGACGGTGAACACCTGCGCCATGGGCCACTGCCTGCTTTCGCTTTTTCAGGCGACGGACGACGACCAATATCTGCAGATCGCTTCGCAGAAAATCGATTACCTCAGCAATCACGCACTGCGCTTCGGCGACCATGTGCTTCAGCATACCGTTTCCGTCAATAACGATTTTCCCGAGCAGGCATGGGCGGACACCCTGTTTATGGCCGCGTATTTCATGCTGCGCTACGGGGCTTTGACCAAGGACAAGGCGCTGGTGAACGACGCTTTGCACCAATACTACAAGCATATTGAATATTTGCAGGACAAGGCCACCGGCCTTTGGTACCACGGCTACAACAATATCCGGAAGGATCACATGTCGGGCTTTTTCTGGGCGCGCGCCAACGCGTGGGCGGCCTATACCATGGCGCAGGTCAAGCACGTTTTGCCCGAGCCTTACCTCTATCCGCCGTTTATGGATATCGACTGCTCCGTACGCGACCAGCTTACCGGCCTCAAAAAGCTCCAGACGGAGGACGGACTCTGGCGCACGGTGCTCGATGATCCGGAAAGCTACGAGGAGCTTTCGGCATCCTGCGGCATTGCCGCGGCGATGATTTTGAATGAAAATCCGCTCCACGCCGCGTACGTGCAAAGGGCGTTTCCCGCGATCCTTGAAAATATTTCAGCGGACGGTCGTGTGCTGAACGTATCCGGCGGCACCGCCGTGATGAACGATCTGGATGGATACCGCCGGATTTCCTGCACCTGGACGCAGGGCTGGGGACAGGGGCTTGCGCTTGCGTTCCTTGCGGCAGCCTGCCAGGAAACAGAGGAGTAATGACATGAACGACCATAAGAGCGGCAGCTTTACGCTGCCCGGCGAGGCGGGCTACGAGGACCTTACGCTTGCGCTTGCCGGGCGGTGGGGTGCCGACGCTATTCGAGACTGCGACGGAACCATGCTTTCGGATCGCATTGTGAAAGCAGGTTTCGAAATTTATAAAACCGTTTGTATCATCCGCCGGCACAACCGCTGGATCACGGAGCATCCGGGCTGCCGCCAGCAGTGCATCCTGTCCACCGCGCCGCGCGTGTGCGAAGGGGAAACCCTGACCGTGCCGCTGATGGCGGATTTTTTTACCGAGCAATTTCAGGTGAACGACAGCCCCGGGGCCTTCGCGCGATGGCAGGTAACCGACCGCACAACGGGCGCGGAGATCGCGGCGGCGGACTGGGAGTACGACGCGCAGACGCAAAGCGCGGTGATTCGCGGCAAAGAATGGCACAGCTATACGGTCAGCTTTTTCGCGTGGCGCGTCTGGGAAGAGATTTCCATGTACAACCACACCACCAACCACTGGGACGCCGAGCACCTGATGCAGCTCGACCCCGTGTATCCCGAAGCGCAGGCTTACCTGAAGGAGTGGCTGACCGCGTGGTGCGAGGATAACCCGAACGCGGATGTGGTGCGGTTTACCTCACTGTTTTATAATTTCACGTGGATCTGGGGATCGGATCCGCGCAACCGAAATCTGTTTACGGATTGGGCAAGCTACGATTTTACCGTCAGCCCCCGGATGATGGACGGATTCGAAGCCGAATACGGGTACAAGCTGACGGCGGAGGATTTTATCAAGGGCGGCAGGCGCTGCCCGGGCCACGATGTGCCCGACCAAACAAAGCGCGACTGGATGGACTATGTGCAGAAGTTCGTAAGCGGCTTTACCCGCGAGCTGACGGATATCGCGCACCGCTTCGGCAAAAAGGCCTATGTGTTTTACGACGACAGCTGGGTGGGCATGGAGCCGTACAACGGCTGCTTTCAGGCGATGAGCTTCGACGGGCTGATCAAGTGCGTGTTCTCGGGCTTCGAGGTGCGGCTGTGCGCGGGCGTGCCCGTGCCGGTGCATGAGATCCGCCTGCATCCCTACCTGTTTCCGGTGGGGCTGGGCGGCGCGCCGACCTTTATGGAGGGCGGCGATCCCACCCGCGACGCGAAGGCCTACTGGCGGCAGGTGCGCCGCGCGCTTTTGCGCCAGCCCGTGGAGCGCATCGGGCTGGGCGGCTATCTGCACTTGACCGAGGGCTTTCCCGATTTTGTGGACAGCATCGAAACGATTGCCAATGAATTTCGAACGATCAAGGCGCTGCACCGGCAAAGCGCCGTGTACACGCTGCCCTGTAAGGTCGCGGTGCTGACCGTGTGGGGGAAGCTGCGCACGTGGACGCTGTCGGGGCATTTTCACGAGGTGAAGGATCACGACCTGATCCACATCCTCGAATGCCTGGCGGGGCTGCCGGTGGAGGTTTCCTTTATCGACTTCGAGGATGTAAAAAACGGCGCGCTGGACGGCGTGGACGCCGTCATCTGCGCGGGGCGCAGGGGCACGGCGTGGTCAGGCGGCGAAAGCTGGAACGACGCGCAGGTTGTGGAATCCGTTACGGAATTCGTCTATCACGGCGGAACCTTCCTGGGTGTCGGCGAGCCATCCGCTGTGGAGGGCTATGCAAATAAGCTGCGCATGGCGCACGTGCTGGGCGTAAACATCGGCGAGCATTGCTGCCAGGGCAATTGGCAGTATACGGTACGCCCGCCCGGATTCGTTTCCGACAGCGGTGCGCAGGTGCCCGCGCATGCCGAGGCGTATCTGACCGACGGGCAGACCGAGGTTTGGCAGGACGTGGGCGGCAGGCTCGCGCTCACGTGCCATCCCTTCGGCAAGGGGCAGGGCGTCTACGCGGGCGGCTGGACGTACGGCGCACGGAGCGCGCGGCTGCTGCTCATGCTGCTCATGGGACCCGGCGCGCGCAACACGCTGGCCGACAATCCGTACGTCGATTGCGCGTACTACCCCGGATCGGGCGCGCTCGCGCTGGCAAACCAGACCGATGAACCGCAGCGGGGAAGCGTTTCCGCCGGCGGGCGCAGCATCGCGTTCTCGCTGGAAGCCGACGAGATGCAGGTTGTGGCATGTAGTAGAGAAAAGTAAAAAGTAAATCTTTACATGGATTCATAAAAGGTTCATCTTTAGCTTGCTACAAACTTTAATCGATTGTATTTTGCTCAATCAAACCCATCTCTAAAGCAGTTTTATCAACAGCTTTAACCAATGCACATATTTTTGTGTGGTACTTTACAATTAGCTCACGGTTAATTGATATTTTACCGTCAGTCTCGTACGATAAAAATGTGTGATTATCTCTAAACACTGCATCAGCAATTCCATCAGCATGAACAAGTATATGACGTATTTGCAAGTAAGAAACTGCTTCTTCTTTAATGTTTTCCTCAAGAGTAATGCCAAGCTTTCGTATTACTTGATCAATTGTATTTAGAGTATCTTGTTGATTTTCAATTTTTCTATATATTTTATTCACAATAAAATCAGTTAGGTCATCAGCATAGAAATGTTCTAATATTTCGACTAAGTCTATGTTCTCATGGTGATTGCCAACAATTCGTGTTGGGTCAAGCTTTATTTTTGAAACAGCCTCTTGAAGTAAATCATGAAAATATTGGATGGTTTCTTCATAGACATCTTTTATATAGGATACATATATTGACTTTCTCAAGTGTAAAATCTTAAGTTTTCGATTGTGATCTGATACAGTCATTCTATCAAGCGATGGATAAGGACGATCCATTTTTACGAACAACTTATTTCCTGTTGAATCGTTTAGAATACCATCAATTACACAACGCCGTAATAAATCAATCATTTCTAGATCAGCATTAAACTGATCCATACGATTTTGAAATCGCAAAGCAATGCGTGAACAAGAACATGGCATTATGAAAACCCCCTTATTAAATTATTGTTCAAATTATACAATATATAGATTTAATGGTCAACATTATGTACTGATAGTCGTATTCGTGTGATTGCCTAAGCTTCATTTCGATTTGTCTAAGCGTAGAATGTTGTTAGTAATTAAACAAGAATTTAGTAAGCATTATTCGAAAGCAAGTTTATATACCGGCAGTACGCAAAATCGGCGTATCCGTCCGAGGCCTCTTTGCTCATGGCGAAGATGCCGGGGCGCGCGCCCGTCCAGCCGCCGCAGGACAGGGGAACCTCCCCGCCGAGCGGCTGCCATGCTTTGCCGTCCTTTCTGAAAAAGAAGCATACGCTCCCGTCGCTGACCTCAAGCCTGAAGTATGCGATATCGTTGGCATAGGGTCGGCTCTCCAGCTCGGCTTCCCGCACATCGGTGGGGACAAACCGGCTGCGCTCCTTCGCAAGGCCGCGCATCAGGCGGATTTCGCCCGGACAGAGCGCAAGGTAATGGTATTGGTATCCCATCACGGCGATGCCCGCGCAGTCGGTATCCGACGAAGAATGCAGCGTCAGGCGGACTTCCATGGAAAACCGGAAGGATTGCATAAGCTGGGAGAGAACCTGCCCCGCCATAAACAGCGAGGGCGCCTGCGCGGCAAAAAGCCGCAGCCCGGCGGGCGTGAAAGCATACCATGCCTGCCGCGGATTGGCCTGCCACTGCCACGCGAGGCTGAGCTTGCCCTGAAACTCGTCCGAGGTCGGGATCATAGGTTCGGTCTGTTCGCTTGCTCTGGGGGCTTCGCATGCCATCACCGGCTTGCCGCCGCTGCCGATAACCGGCCAGCCGTCCGCCCAGTGTACGGGCTGTAGGTGCGGGATGCGGCCGTAGACGCCGACATCCTGAAAATGGATAAACCAGTCCTCGCCGAAAGGCGTATCCACCCAGCCGCCCTGATGCGGGCCGTTGACAGGGGTACTGCCCTGTTCCAGCACGCGCTTGACCTCGTAGGGGCCGTAGGGGGAAGCGCTGCGCATGGCGAGCTGCCAGCCGTGCGCCACGCCGCCCGCGGGAGCCAGAATGTAGTACAGGCCGTCCCGCTTGTACATCTTGGGGCCTTCCGTCGTTTCGTTTTCCAGCTTGCCGTCGAACACCATTTGGCCGTTGTCCAATATGTGCAGCCCGTCCGGGCTCATCCGGTGCAGATACAGGATGCTCTTGATGCCCGCGCGGCTGGCGGCAAAGGCGTGCAGCAGATACGCGCTGCCGTCCTCATCCCAAAACGGGCAGGGATCGATCCAGCCCGTCACGTCCTTCACATAATGTGGCTGCCACGCGTCCGCGGGATCAGACGCCGTAAACGCGAGCAGACCCTCGTCCGGCAGGCAGATATACACGTAGTACGTGCCGTTATGATAGCGGATGCTGGGCGCCCATGTGCCGCATTTATGCGCGGGCGCGTTGTAGCGCTCGAATGGCAGAGACCGCGCCGCGTAGTTGATCAGCCGCCAATGCACAAGGTCCCGCGAGTGCAGCACGGGGATGCCCGGCAGGTACGTGAACGAGGAGGAAACCATATAGTAATCCTCCCCGACGCGGATCATGTCGGGGTCGGAATAATCACCCCTCAGGATGGGATTTTGGTACAGCATACGGCTAACCTCCATTTTTTTCTATTCTATCATATCCGGCGAAAGCATGCGGCGGTGTATCGAAACCGCAAGGGCTTCGTTGGCATTTCCACCGAACAAAAATGAGTTTTGGATATGGATGTAGAACAATGAATCCGCAGAAAGAAATTGACACGGCCAATCCAGATGTGACTTGACGGCCTGTCAGATAAATGGAGGTTGGATCCCTATGCCAAACGCAGGCATTCCGGCCCGGGCGGTTTCCCGGATGCTTGACCGGCTGGAGAAAAGCGGGCTGTGCATGCACGGCTTCAGCCTTGCGCAGAGCGGAGAGACAATTGCCGAGGGGTACTGGGCGCCGTTCCGGGCGGGTGTCCCGCACCGCATGTTTTCCGTATCCAAGAGCATGACGTCGCTTGCGATCGGTCTGCTGGAGGCGGACGGGAAGCTGAAGCTGACCGACCCGATCTGTGATTACTTTCCCGATAAGCTGCCCAAGACCGTTCCCGGAGAGCTTTCACGCATGACCATCCGCGATATGCTGCGCATGGCGACCTGCCACCGTGAGACCACCTATAAATTGGCGGACGATCCGGATTGGACCCGCACCTTTTTCACCGTACCGCCGACGCATGAGCCGGGGACGGTGTTCAACTACGATACCTCCTCCGCCCACACCCTCGCGGCGCTTGCGGAACGCCTGAGCGGCATGCCGCTGCTTTCCTTTCTGCAATCCCGCCTGTTTGATCCGGTTGGCGCAACGGACGAAAAGCGCTGGCTGACGGATCCGGTGGGTATTCCGCAGGGAGGCTCGGGGCTTGTGATGACGCTTCGCGATCTGGCGAAGGTTGCGCGGTTTTGCATGGAGGGCGGCAAGGGCACGCCGCTGGAAGCGTATCTGCGCGAAGCCGTACGATGGCAGATCAGCACGCCGCTGCAGGAGCATGACGAAGAGAGATTCGGCTACGGATACCAGTTCTGGCGTGTGCGCAACAACGGCTTTGCCATGTACGGCCTCGGCGGCCAGCTGGCCGTTTGTCTGCCCGATGTGCAGACCGTGCTTTGTACCGTCGCCGACACACAGATGAACTTCAACGGCGTGCAGAAAATCTACGATGCGTTCTGTCGGGAGGTCTATCCGCAGGTGAACGGACCGGCCTCCGGCGCGGGCGAATGGGATGCGCTGCGCGAAAGGACGGATACGCTCGCCATGCGTCCCTTGTCCAACGACGAAGCGTTTGCAGGCCCGGCCGGCAGGGAATACGCCTTTGAACAGAATCCGATGCATCTGCAAACCCTGTGCTTGAAGGACAGGGAGCTGGTTTATGAAAACGCGTCCGGCCGGCATGCGCTTCCCTTTGGCGTGGGGGCGTGGGCTGCGTCCACCTTCCCGGAAACGCAGGAGCCCTGCATCGCGTCCGCGGGATGGATCGCGCCCGCCCTGCTGCGGCTGACCTGCCACGTGACGGGCGACAGCCCCTGCGGCGTGGATATGCTGCTGCATTTTAAAGGCGACCGCGTGACCGTACAGATGAAATCCGTCCGGGAAATTTTTACGGAGCGCTACGCGGGTATCGCGTCGGGTACGGCCGTCCGCCGTGCATAGGGCCGCCCGGTAAATACAGGGAACCATCCAGCTAAAGCAAAGCCTTCCGATTCACATCATCGGAAGGCTTTGCAACGTTGATACGGGGTTCCCGCCGCGGTGTTTATTTTTTCCGTTTGACGCTGTCCCGCATCTCGCTGGGAGTCATCCCGAAGTGCTTCTTGAACGCGCGCCGGAAGGTGACGGCGGAGTTATAGCCGACCTCCATATACAGCGAATTGATGCTGGGTTCCTTCCCCTTGCCGTACAGCTCGGGGTTTTTCAGGCGTTTCGCCGCCTCTTTCAGGCGCAGCTTTTCCAGATGGATGGAGAAGTTCTCGCCCGTCTTTTCCTTGAACAGATGCGATAGATAGCTTTCGGAAATATGGAACTGGTTGGACAGCATGCTCAGACAGATGGACGGGTCGCTGTAATTGTGCAGGAGGTATTCCTTGATTTCCGGAATCGGGTCGGCGGGCTTGGCCGTTTCGCTGAAAAAGCCGCACAGCGATACCGCAACGCTTTCGCACAGCGGCAGGGTCGCCTGCTGGGCCAGCACCTTGTCGATCTGTTCCAAACTTTTGCCGTCCGCTTCGGCGGGCACGGAGAAGCGCGCTCGCATCAGGGTATTGCGGATATCGGACAGCAGGTAATTGAGCAGGTTAATCGGCAGGGAGCGCTCGGTGAAGTTTTCGCGGTAGATGAGCTGGAACATTTCCTGTACCTGCTGCCGGTTGCCGGAGGTGATGAAATGCAGAAGCTTTGCGGAAATCTCGATGGGGTAATAGACGTCCGTTGTTTTTTTGCCGATCACCTCGTAGGGCAGGAACACGTGGCTTTTGGAGGCGTACCGCGAAGCCGTGCGCGCCTGCTCGTAGGATTCCCAAAGGGTGAATGGATGCGAGCACAGCGTACCGACGCCCGCATAAAACCAAATGTTGTACTGGGAAAGCAAATCGTCGTGCAGCTTGATGATCCGGGTTTGCAGATCCATCAGCGGATCGTCCGTCTGCGGCCCGTAGGTAACCAGCGTTACGATGTTCATATCCAGCGTCGTATAGGAATACGCGCGGTAATGGGTTTGCAGGGCAGCCGTGATCTTTTCGGTGAGGATACGCGTAACGGCGGGACTGTCCGCGTCCCCTTCGTTTTGCGTGTAGGCATTGCAGTAGAGCACCATGTAACGCAGCCCTTCGCCGTCGATCCCGAAAAAGCGCATCATATAGTTGAATTCGGTTTCCGAGGCGATATGGCCCGACAGCATACGGCGCAGGTAGGACGTGTACAGATACGGCTTCTGGGAATCCAGCTCCAGAACCAGCTGCTCCTGATAATCCCTGGCCATCTCCAGCCGGTTGCCCAGCGCCTTGATGGGCTGGATGGTATGCTTGACCCGCAGCGCAATCAGGGCGATGCCGCCCAGCAGCACCAGCATGAACAGCGTCATGAAGATCAGATCGCTGTCCCCGAGGATCTGCGCGCACAGGCTCTCCGGCAGCGCCAGGTAGTACCGCCAGTCGTTGCGCGAGGATACCTCCATCAGCACATGGTAATCACCCAGTGCCGTTTCCGTTTTCATGGAGAGCGCATAGCTCTTCAGCTGCGCCGCGTCATCCACGGTCGCTTCGCTGCCCAGAAGCACAAGCTGCATTTTGTTTTCCGGGCTGACGGCCACCAGCATCGCATGGGGATCGTCGGACTGGCCGAGAAACTGCTTCTTCAGCGCGCTCATATCCCAGTCAAACCAGATAATTGCCGGAATGGTTTTGGTAAAGATGTCGTCGATATCGCGGATCAGCGTGTATTGGTTCGTAATGCCGCAGAAAGCCGAGGTATCGAAATTGCGCTCGCTGCCCGTTGCGGTGCCCAGCATATTAAGCCAGTTCTGGTACTGGTCCTTCTTCCATATGTTGTAATCCATATAGAACTGCCGGACCTCGGTAAACTGGCTGGAGGAAATGATGTATTTGGTGTTTTTCAGGTAGATATGGCTTTCGGTGATCGGCACGTTGGCCAGGCTGAACGCGCGGGAGATCAGCATCTGCATGACCGTATCGGCGGTTGTGATGTATCCGGATTCGTACAGATCCTTCATGTTGGCAAACCGGATAAAGGTGGAATCGTTGGTCAATTGGCGGGTATAGCTGTCTACGGTAGCCAGGTAGTGATCCATGGTGACCACGCTGTTGCTCAGCAGTGCGCGCTGATGGCTCCAGCAGTCGTCGCGCGCACTTTTGGTGATCGTCAGGTAGAGGCCGATTCCAAGCGCCAGGCACAGCAGAAGAAAAACGCTGTAGGAAAGCGCGATCCGGACGGCGGATACCGATTCGGAATTCGGGCCGGCTTTCTGTTTGCGTGTAAATACTTTCATGCGCGCCTCCTGAAAGATTGGGCGGGCCGTGTGCTGTATGTGAAGAAAATAACGAAATCCGCTCTGTTTTATTATATGCGAAGCGTATCCCCGGCGCAAGCGCCTGTTGCGTTTTCGCCGGGATCGCAGGCGGCGGCCGTCTTACCGGTCGGGCGGCAGGACGTTTGCCGGCCGTCGTACGCGGCTGACAGATGCGCGAGGGAAAGAACCGCGCGGGCATACGGGACGGCGCCCGGAAACGAGGCTGCGGCAAGGCATGGCCGTAAACGCTTTCAAGCATCCGGTCCACGCTGGACGGGAACCTTTCCATGCAGCCGGGCGGTCTTCTTTTTTTTGCGGCTTCTTCGGCGCATGCTTTCCGGACCGGCTCCAATACGTTGCCGTGAAAGGAT